>Ga0265292_1002042_pt1 | contig 15179 bp, 18 predicted proteins | sample Munlanlewell296A_FD_189080 | JGI IMG/M metagenome (GOLD analysis project Ga0265292, IMG submission 189080) | Leachate microbial communities from a municipal landfill in Southern Ontario, Canada - Leachate well 296A | ecosystem: Engineered > Solid waste > Landfill > Unclassified | place: Canada... | reverse complement strand
CGATCGCGGCCGTGGCGCGGAGGTGGTCCGCGTGATGCGGGCAGAAGTCATGACGCCCACGCGGCGCGAGCTCCTCATGCATGTGAGGAGGGCGCCTGGGAGCAGCACGCGCGCGCTGGCAAGGCGCGCGGGCTTGGACGAGTCAAGCGCAGCCTACCATCTCGGACGCCTCGCGCGCGTCGGGATGATCCTGCAAGAGCGGGCGGGGAACGTGCTCGCACACTACCCCGTCGGCTGGGGCGACCGCAAAGCGCGCGCGTACGCGACGATCTCGACGGAGGCCCGCGTCGCGCTCGCAATCCTCGCCGACCTGGGCGTCGCGCGCGCGGCCGAAGTTGCGCGGTGGAGCGGCATGCCGCTGGGCGTCACGCGGCACGCGCTCCATCTGGCCGAGCGACGGGGGCTCGCGCGCCGGCGGTCGAAGCGCGGCTTCTTCGAGGTGGTCGCGTGAACGCGTGCCTCTACTGCGAAGCGCAGGTCCAGACGTTCCAGGCGTTCTGTGACTTGACGTGCGAAGGCCTCTTCGGCATCGCCGAGACGAACGAGTGCAACGCGTGCCGCGAGCATTATCGCGTCGTGGGCTTCACGCGCGACGGTCGCCCCGTCATGGGGTGCCGGGAGTGCGGCGAGAGCTACGAAGTCGCGGCGGTCGCGGGGGTGGCGTAGGTGGGCATGCGAGGCTCGGCGCTCGCGCGCGTGCTGTGCTGGTTCTGTGCACACGAGTGGCTCACGCGCGTGCGCAAGGGAATGGCGCGTTGCCCTTCATGCCGCACGTTCAACCACGTCGGCGCTGCGAAGCGCAAGGGGGTGGCGTAGGTGGGCGAGCGCGGGAACATCGTGTTCATCTTCGCACCCGAAGCCGGCTATGGAGCTGGGGATGCGAAGCCGCGCCGCGTGTACTTGTACACACACTGGCGGGGCCACCTCGTCGCAGAGATCCTCCGCGATGCGATGAACCACAAGGAATTCTGGCCGGAGGGCTTCGGCAATCTGACCGGCACCGTGCGCGAGAGTTGCCGGTGGACCGACGCCTCGTACTTCGCGCGCGTCGTGTTCCACAAGCTCACGCGCGGCGACGAGGACGGCGTGCTCTCCTTCGGAATCGACGTGGACCGCACGTTGCCAGACTACGACGAACTCCACGTTGACGTGGAGAAGAAGCAGATCCTCCAGGTGCGGCTCGATCCCATCGAGGGAAGGGAAGGCCACTGGGAAGGAGTCGCGGAAGTGACGGTCGAGTCGTGGACGTACGACGAGTTCGCCGCGGGCGCGGTGAAGGTCTCGCTTGATGCAGGCGCGGACCTGGGGGTGAGCCTGTGAGCGACGACGAAGTGGAGCTCGTCGAGTGCCCGAACTGCCAAGCCGAATATGAGCAGGGCTCGTACTGCGGCGAGTGCGGGTACGGTCAAGAGGGGGGCGAGCTCGTCGAGGCCGAGCCGGTGCCGAAGCCGGAGCCAGTGTACGCGCGTGCGGTCGACCCTCGGCCGTTCCCGGTGCATGAGGCGGCATGGTGCCCGTACTGCGTGGCGTGGCTGGGAACGTTTCCGTCGAAGGACGAAGCGCGCGCTTACGAGGCGTCCTTGGAGGATCATCCGTTCGAATTCTGCAATCGCCGCAAGGCGAAGCTGAACGGGTCGGAGGAGTGGCGGCTTCGGCACGAGGCTGCGAAGTTCGGGAGCCTCGCGCGCTCGCCGCCGACGAAGCAGCGTGTCCCTGGCGAGGACCGCGAGGAGGTGAGCGCGTGAGACGCGACGTGTACGAGGAAGTCACGGAACGGATGCTCGACGCGCTGGAGTGCGGCTTGGTGCCGTGGCGCAAGCCGTGGACCGCGATGGGGGCTCATCGGAACCTCATCACGGGGCGCGAGTACCGAGGGATCAACGTATTCCTCACGGCGCTTAGCGCGATGAAGGGCGCGTACGCGTACCCCATGTGGGTGACGATGAAGCAGGCCAACAAGTTGGGTGGACGCGTGCGCGCTGGCGAGCGCGGCACGATGGTCGTCTTCTGGGAGCCGCGCGTGGACGTCAAGAAGAACGACGCGGGCGAGGACGAGCAAGTGCGGCGTCTCGTGTTCAAGAAGTACTACGCCTGGAACGTCGAGCAGGTCGATGGCATCATCCTACCGGAGATGTCGAAAGCTTCCGGGGCCGCGACGCACGAGGGCGCGGACGCGATCTGGGAAGCGTACCCGGAACGTCCGGGCCTCTTCCATGGCGGAAGCGCGGCGTTCTACACGGCTGGGCTGGATGCGATCCAGATGCCGCCGCGCGCGAGCTTCGACGGAACGGGCGCGTACTACCAGGTGCTCTTCCACGAGTCGATCCACTCGACCGGCGCGAAGCATCGACTCAATCGATCGACGCTTATGCAGGCTGGCAAGTTCGGGGACGCGAACTACAACCAGGAGGAGCTCGTGGCCGAGATGGGCGGCGCGATGCTTCTCGCGCGCTCTGGTCTCGAGCCTGCCTACGAGAACAGCGCCGCGTACCTGCGCGGGTGGCTCAAGGCGTTGAACGACGACCGGCGGCTCGTCGTGATGGCGGCGCAGCAGGCCGAGAAGGCCGCGCGGTACGTGCTGGGCGATCGAGAGAAGCGGCCGTCCGAAGTGGCGGAGCCATCGGGGGCGAGCGCGTGACGCGCAGCACGAAGCGCTGCCTGCATTGCCGGTTGAGGCTTCGGCGCGTGGCTGGGCGATGGATGCACGACACGCTCGAGGACGCCGGGGCATGTGCGACGTACCGCTCAGTGTCGGCGGGGGCGAGCGGTTGACGCGCGCTTTCCCCGCGCGGGCCGGGTCGCGCCGCGCTTCGCGCGGCGTTTCTTCGTCGCGAACGTCGCCGTCAGCGCGACGCCGCCGACGACGGTCACGATCTCCAGCGTCAATGTCTCAATGCCGATCCCGAACAGGACTGGGAGCATTCGTCCCGACAATGGCTGTCGAGGACGTGAATCCTTCGCACCTTCGGCACGCCGAAGGGGGAGGGGGTCGCGCGTGAAGAAACTAGAGAAGGACGAGCTCTTGGCGGCCTATCGCGAGTTGGGCTTCGCGACGATTCCGCTCGTGCCTCGCGGCAAGCGTCCGATCCGGAAGGGCTGGCTCACGCGCGGAGACGCTCAATGGGAGGGCGCGCCGCCGGATGCGAACTTCGGCATCCTAACTGGCGCAAGGTCGGGCGGGCTCGTCGTGCTGGACTTCGACACGCGCGACGGGCCCGAGCGAGTGCTGGGCATGACACCGGAGCAACTCGCAATCGTCACGATCGTCGTCGAGACGGCGCGAGGGTGGCACGTCTACGCACGCGCCGAGGGCGTTGCCTCGGGGACGCCGCGCGCGGGCTTGGATCTTCGCGGCGAGGGCGGAATGGTCGTCGCGCCTCCCAGCGTGCACCCTTCAGGGCACGTCTACACGTTCGTCGGCGCTTCTCGTGGGATCGTGCAGCTGGAGGCGATCGCGCCGCGCCCGCTCCTCGATCCGGGCGGCAACGCCCCCACAGTGCTCGAGCTCGACGAGGTCGAGGCTTGGATCGCGGTCCAGGCCCCGAAGCTTCAGGAGGCCTGGCGACGGCTGAAGGATCCGCCCTCCGTGTCGTTCGATGCGAGCAAGGCGGACTTCGCCGTCGCGCGTTGCCTCTGGGAGGGCGGCTGGGATGCGGACGAGACGGTCGCTGTCCTAATGGTGCTTCCTGGATCCCGGGCGCGGGAACGCGGTGAGGCGTACGCGAGACTCACCGCCGCGCGGGCGGCTGCAGCCCGCGGGTCGGCTCACTCCGGACGAAGGCCTGTCGGCACGCCCTGACCGCTGGATCCGTCGGAGCCCTCTGGACTTAGGGCCGCGGTCGGGATGCCCACGATCTCGCAGTACCTGTAGGCCGCCGGAAGTTCGAGGATCTTGTCCGTGTAGACGAGCCGTCGCAGAGCGCGGATGAGGGAGGCGTGCTCGATAAGGGCCGTGTCGTCTCGACGCAGGCTGCGTGCGTTCGGTCGGATCGGCCGAGGAACGGGTCCGGTCGCGAGGGACGCGGGTTCGCGCGTCGCGAGAATCTCCCGGAGATGCGTCAAGCGCTCTTTGACTCGCTCGTTGTCCAGCGCCGGCAGGTGGCCGTGGTGGATGAGCACGAGGTCCAGGATCTTGCGGAACGACACGGTGTGACCGTATGGCGTGTCGGCGAGCGTGCGCGCGTCGATGGTGCGCGCGAGCGTGACCAGGAATATGCGCGAGGCCGTGCTGATCCGGACGTGATCCCGTTCATCGTTCGTCATGCGCCCATGCAAGGGCCGAAGTCCGTATCATGGGGTAGGTTGCAAGTACAAACATCCCCGTACGCGCGACCACCCTCACGAGGTGGTGGCGGGTTTAGCTGGCGAGCTTCTTGATCTCCGCGAGAAGCTCCTTCTCCACGTTGTGGCGGCGGGCGTCCGCGATGACGTCCTTCTCGAGCGTCGTGAGGGCTCGGAGGAATTCGAAGCGTGTGGCCGCCTTCTTGGCCTCGGCGTTCCAGTCGGTCTTGTCCTTCTTGCCCAAGAGGCGCCGGAGGTCCGGCCAATCCTTGCGGGGTTCCCCGAGTCTCTGGAGCAGCTTGTCCGGATCGAATGCCTCGTGCGCGTTCCACAGCTTCCCGACCGCGAGGAGTCGCACGAGGTCGGGCTTGAAGCCCTTCCTGGCGTACTCGATGATGTCGTACACGTCGCGCTCGGAGGCGCGTTGTTGGGTCGCGCGCAGCTTCTCGGCCAACGCTTCGGGAAGCTGGAGGCACGGGATGGTCGTGGGCTTGAACGGGAGGTCCTTGAAGTAGAGTTGCTCCAGAAGCGCGCGCTCCTCGACGGGGAGGAAGGGCCGCTCGCGGTAGCTTACTTCGAGCGTGAACGTGCCCTCGTCCCACTCGTGCTTGTACGCGACGGTGGCGCGGAAGTTGTTCTGCGTGAAGCCGGGAGAGCGGAGCTCGAACTGGACGCCGTGACGAGGCGCCTTGAACGCGTCAGCGAAGAGCTTCCTCGGGTCGTCGGGGAAGCCGTCGAGGGCGGTGAAGTCCAGGTCCTCGCTGAAGCGGCCGTTGTTGCCCAGGACCATCTTGCGAAGATAAGTGCCGCCCTTGAACGCGAGGCGCTGGAGGACGCCGCGCTCGCGCAGGAGGTCGAGCGCGTACGTGAGCACGACGTCCTGCTGCGCGACGTGCAGGTCGGCTCCAGCCTGGTGGGCGAAGCGGTTCACCCCGGGTTTCGGGATCAACCGATGTTCACCTCGCCCATGAGGTCGGACTCTGGCACGTTCAGGACGACGCGCCACTCGCTCACGTAGCGCCCCCTTCGCGGGTACTGCTTGGGTGAAGCGAGGGAGACGAACGCGTCGCCGCGGAGACGAAGCAGCGCGGCGCGCGCTCGGGGTTGGAAGCCGTGGGGTGGGACGTGGTCGAGGAGGTAGCCCAGGCGTTGGGCGAGGCTCTTGCTGCGCATGCGCGTCGTGTACTCGACGAGCTTCGCGGCGTCGAGGCGCGGCTTCGCGTTCGAGATGATCTGCGCGACGCTTGAGATGCCTCCCACGTAGTCGGGCCGATCGACCGCGTCCACGACCGTCTTCTCAACGTCGGCGACAAGGATGCTGGCGCCGCTCTTCTCGGCCTCGGTGATCCCGAAGAACTTTCGCGGGGGGACGCGCACGATGCGGAACTCCGCGGGCTCCGAGATCTTGGGAGCATGGGGCGAGGTCGTGACGACGAAATACGTGCGCGAGGCTTGGCTCAGGAGGCCGTGGTAGGTCGCGGCGGTCGCGTAGCCGAAGTAGTACGGCGTGACGAGGCGGGAGCCGATGCGGTACGCGTTCGTATCGGGGATCGCGTCGGGCCCAGCCTTGGGCGGGTTGAGGAGGTACTTGCCGCGCCCCACGCGCTGGATCCAGCCCTTCGCGGCGAGGCGTTCGGCGAGCTTGCGCGCGTGCGCGGGCGAGACCTCCGCGAGGCTGGAGATGTCGTCCAAGCTCAGGACTTCCCTCCCTTGCGCCTCGAGGCCGAGCACGACCTTGCTTTCCCGGCCAGAGAGCGTGCGGAGCTCGCTTCTCACGTGAGATGGAAGGTGGCTATATATGATAAACTCTTTTGTTTCTGTGACTGATTCAGTCACAAACAGCTAACCCACGCAGGTTGCCACCTTGACGGGCAACCGGCGGGTGGACAAGGAGCCAACCCCAACACCGGCGGGGTGGGGCGGGGGCCAGTTCGGCCTACCCTGCCACTCGCCGTCTTGAACCCGACTCACGAGGTTCAGTCCATGGTCCTCGTGAGCCAGATGACGATCCCGGCGCGGGAGGCGCTGCAGCGGCAGATGGTGGAGCGTCTCCTCGAAGCCGATGAACTCCTTGGTGAGGTCGCGATCGAGCGCGGCGTCGGCAAGGGCGAACTCCCGCGCGCCGTCGTCGAAGGGATCCTCCGCGAGTGCCTGCGCCCCGTCACGATCCAGCTGGAGCGTCCGGCGGCGTAGTCTCCGCGTCAGCGTCTCGGCTCGTTGATCCAGCGTTGCCCTCAGGTTTGTTGACGTATCTTCCGAGGATCTCCGGCTTGGTCAGTGGACGGATGTAGGACGGGTCGATGTTCGCGTCCATGCTGAAGTTCAGGACGCCCGGCGTCAGCGCCCACGGCGCCTCGAATGCATCCGGTGTGTCCGGATTGTGGAACTTGCACTTCTGAGGTTCGACTCCGTTGAAAATCTTCAGTGCCGAGACCACGTTCCCGATCGACATCGAGATGAGATGCACACCGTTGATCGTGTTCTCGGGCACCCAGTTCCGATGCGTCCGCTTTGCGCGGAAGTTCCGCTTTCCTTCACCAAGGTTCACAGGGACGAAGAACGACGAGCCGAATCTGCTTCCGCCCATGGACCTCATGACTTCCGGGCGCGCGCGCTTGCCGGGTTCATCCTCGGGCCCCATCGCGAGACTGAACCCACCAAGGCGCGTTCGGAGACCGTGCTTGGCGCTGTTGTACTCGGCTCGCTCGAGCTCGTCGAGGAAGTCTCCTGCGAAGCGGCGCCAGGCGTCACCGAATCCCTTCGAGATCCATTCCTTCTTGGCGTCCTCGTAACCGAGGAAGCCGTGGATCTCCGTCGAGAAGTCGTCCAACGATGGCTGGGAGGGCCAAACGGTGAGGACTTCATCGCCGTCTTTGAGCTTCCTCACGAGATTCTCGAGTTCGGCGACCTGGTAGCGCATGACCCAGCCGTACACGCACTGGGGCGCCTGCACGAGAGCGCCAAGGAGCGCAAAGAACGTCTCGAGAGCCATCCCGTACGTGGTTCGGATGGCGAGGGCGGCCTTGAGCCCGTGATCTGCGTCGTCGAGGTGTCCGGCGTGCACGTCCACGATGTAGGTGTAGAACTCGGGGTCGATGCCGTCTAAGAACTCGAGGTTCCGCTCCCGAATGTTCCATTCCCAGCAAGCGTACGGCGTCTCGTCGACGACGAACGGCACGTATTGAAGGCGATCCTCTCGGCTCACATGGGCCAAGCGGTGCGCGCCCCCAAGAAGATGTGGCAAGCAGGCCATAGGCCGCGCGGTCGACGCCCCACAGGGTTCAACCGGGGGAAAGCCTTCGCCGATTCCTATGGCGAAGTCGGACGATCCAGACTTCAAGGCGCTCGCGGCCGTCACGGCCGAATTCATCGAGCACCATCGTTACGATACGAAGTGGGGCATGATTGCGGCTCAGCTCAAGGTCACGCACCTCATGCCCGACCGCTTGGTGCGTTCCCAAGGCTTCCATGACGAAGACTACCCCGACCAGGTTCGCTACTTCTTAGGCGAAGTTTACGACGAGAACCCAGAGACGTTCGCACACCTTGTCCAGAAAGTCGTCGGGAAGGGCACCGTCACCGAGGGTATGAGGGAGGAGTATTCTGCGTTGTTCAGTTTCTTAGAGCACGGGCCAATGGCGGACCTTACAATGACGGCGACAGTGCCGGCCCTTCCGCCCGCGGTGCGGTACCTCGATGTGGATAAGCTCCCCGACGACTTCTACCGCGACCTCGTCGAGCTCATCAACCGCTGCTATCGGACCGGCCTCTACTCGCCGCAATTGATTCTTATGCGGAAGCTCGCCGAGAACCTCGTCATCGACGTTCTACGACGCAAGTACGGCGCGAAGGAGCTGGGCCTATACTACGACGCCTCCAAGAAGCGCTTCGTCGACTTCTCGGTGCTCATCACGAACATCGAATCGAAGTTGAGTGACTTCGCGGCAACAGCGACGGGGCTGGACAAGTCTTTCGTGACGAAGCTCCACAAGTTCAGGACGACCGGGAACTCCAACGCGCACAGCATTGACGTCCACGTGAAGAAGGCCGACTTGGACGCCGTGAAAGCGGACTTGACCCACATCGTCAAGCTCCTGTCAGCCGTCTACGACAAGACGCCGCCAGCCTGAGGACGCCGCGGGCGGCGAGGCGGCGGGTCTGATAGGCGAGCCCGCATGCCACCGCGTGGCCGTCGCGATCATGGACCAGCCCGGTCTTCGCGTGTGGAAACTGGGCGAGGTCCTCTCGATGTCCGACAGGGCCGTGTACCATCACGTCAAACGCCTCGTTGCGGCGGGCCTCGTCGAAACGAAGAAGGCGGGCGCGTATCATGGCCTCGAGGCGACCCCCCTCTTGATGGCCGTCACGTCAGGATCGCGCGGGATGTGCATCCGATCGGATGATCCGCCCTCGCCGCCGTGACGACAAGAAGCCACGAGCGAGGGCCACCAATTCCTTCGTCGTCGATCGAGAGTGCGCGTCCGTTCCGCCAAGGGTCAAGCACGCGCCGCTTTGCGGTGCCGAACGCTCTCGCGGAAACGCGTCAAGCGTTCCCGCTCGGGCGGTCCGCCGCGGCGTCGTCGTTGCGCAGGTTCAGGCTTCGCGTCGGGCCCGCTGGATCCGTCGGCACGCGGCGAGGCACCAAAGAGTGACTCCGATGGCGGCGGGAGCGAAGACGGCGTGGCGCCAGGCTGGTGATGGGAACGCGCTTGGCGGAGTCTGCGACCACGCCCATACCCAGATGGAGAGGATGAGGAGGAGCACGGCGAGGCGGGCGATGGGGAGTGCGCGTCCATTTGCCGTGCGGCGGCCGCTAAGATCTCTTGGCTCCGTGTGCTTCTTGAACGAGCCAAAGAGGAGAGGAAGTGGGCGAAACTTGACAGTTCTACGGCAACAGGTCGTAGCCAGCCGCGCTCACGCATCGCGCGTAGACCAGCCCCGTATCTTCGCTGCACGCGTTCTCCGCTTCGCCTGCGACGCTGATCGCGACGCATTGCACCGTCACGATATTGCTGAACGCGCACGTATTGCTGCCGCTCCCCGCATTGCGCGCCGTACCAGTTCCGCTCGCCGCGATGCATTGCGCGCTCACGATGTAGCCGTACACGCATGCGTTGTCCGTGCCCGAGTTCGTCGCGTTGCCGGTGCCGCTCACCGCGAGCACGTCCGCGTCGCCCGTGGGATCCACGTCGACGGGCGCAGCGAGGGCGTTGGGGAGCACGAGCAAGACCGTCGCGAGAAGGAGGCTGAATGCAACCCGTTTCGTCATGTTTCGGATGGTCTCTATGCGGAGCGTGTTCCATGCTCAGCGTTCATTCGTCTTGCGCCTCCCGGAGGAGCAGGACCGCGTCCCTGAAGTCGCGGTCCACCCGGGCGTGCGGGCCCTGTGCGTCATAGGCATCACGGACGACGGCGGTGGGAGTGCCCGTCGTCGCGTAGATGCGCGCGTCCTCGAACTGGGAGACCCAGAGGTGCCCCAGTCCTTCCCGCGCGTAGGGCGCGTCGATCGAGTTCCGGGCCGAGTAGAGGAGGAGCGCTTCGATGCGGTCCGCGTCGTCTGGCTGGCCGGCCGCGCGCCCGCTTTCGATGAGCTTTGCGGCCATCCCGGCAACAAGCGGCGCGGCGAGGCTCGTACCGGTGCCCACCATGTAGCCGCCGGTGTTGAAGCGCGCGATGCAGACGTTGTCACTCCAACTGCTGATGTCAGGGTCGGTGTTGCTCGTGGTCGAGAGGGTCGCGCTCTCGCGCGTTCCGCCGCCCACGACAAGCGCGTGCGGCTCGTTGCCAAACGGCGCGGACCACGAGGGGTAAGGCACGACGCCGGCGTTGAGGTAACCGTTCCCGGCCGCGACGACGACGAGCACGCCGGCGGCTCGGGCCTCCTCGATGGCGGCGGTCATGTCGAGGGGGAGCGGACCGCCGACAAGAGGCAAGCCGCCGCCGATGCTGATGCTGATGACGTCTGCGTTCTGTGTGATGGCCCAACGGATGCCGGCCGTGACGGCTTCATAGGTCCCTGCGGCTTGGTGATCGAGCACTTTGGCGATCGCCAAACGCGCGCCTGGCGCGAACGACATTTTCGGGACCGTGCCACAACTGCCGACGTTCTCGCCCGCGACGAGGCTCGCGGTCGCGGTGCCATGCCCATTGTTGTCGTACGGGTCGGGGCGCCCGCTAACGAAGTCCTTCCAAGCCACGATCTGACCCGGAGCGAACTCGGGATGCCACGCATCGATGCCCGTGTCGAGGACGGCGATGAGGACTGGATCGACTGTTCCTGCGTTCGTCGCGGGAACCTGCACGCTGAGCAGGATCAGGAGCATGATGATGCACGCGCCCATGGGGGCGCGTCGTGGTATCGTCGGAATATCGTTCTCCTCCTCAGGGGAAGACGGGGTCGATGACGCCGCCCACGAAGATGTCGGGTTGGGAGATGCCAACGGTCGCGCCGTCCGCGTGGAACGTGTACGTTCCCTTTGACCACGCGTTGGGTCCGACGAGCTCGGCCGCGTAGCAGCCGCAGTGGGCGATGGCTCCGTCGTCGCGTTCGACCCAAAAGTCGACCGCGTCCACGTCGCCCGTCCACTTCTCGGTCCAGCCGACGAACAGGTTGGGGATCGTCATGGTCTTGGTCGTGTTCACCATCGCATTTGCGCCCACCGGGACGCCGTTCACGGTGACCGGCCCGATGGGAGTGGGGCGGTAGACTGTGGCCCGCGCGTTGAGGTCGCCTTCGAAATCTTCGCCAGTCCACAGGAAGCCGCTGTCGCCCGTGTTCACCGCGTCGACCGTGACGCCCGAGACGGCGGTGACCGTGTACGCCCACCTTTCGGAATCGGCGCCGCCCCATAAGAGGAGGTAGTACGTGCCAACGAGCGACGAGTCCCATTGGAGTGTTAGCATGACGGTGACGTTTCCCGGCTCGTAGACCGCAAGGTCGATCTCTGGCACGGGTCCGCCCGCACTGGACACCTGCATTTGGGTGTCCCACGGACTGAATGCACCCGCGCCGCTTGCGCGCAGTTGGAAGCTCGTCGTGTAGAGCGAGTAGCCGATCACGAACGTCTGGTGTGGGATGTTCTCGAGGCTGATCGCGGTACGGAAGACCGTTCCCGTGGTCGTGATGCGCAAGGCGGCCCATCCGGATCCTTCGCCGCCGCCTGAGGCGATGATGACGGGTTCGCCGATGGCGCCCGCGGGGCCGATGATCGTGCCGAGGAAAAGGAACACGCAGAGCAATGTCGTGGGGCGAGTCAGGTTCATTCAAGCACCTCCGATGGAGTTGACGGTGTCCGCAAGGATCTTCACGAGCGGCAGATCGTATCCAATGACGAGCGCATCGTAACCGGTGGTGGTCGAGTACGACTGGCCCGCCACGTACGCGCGCGTTCCCGTGGGGTCGATCGTGATGCTTGCGGCATCGGGAGCGCGGGTGAAGTAACGCGCGTTCCAGACAACGTCCCCGGTCTGCACGTCGTAGGCGATCGTTTGGACCCCCATTTCTTCGCCAGCTGCCCCGAGGCTGCTCCCGCCCGTGACGACGACGGTGTCTCCGTCGGGGCTTAGCGCGATGGCTTTCGCGTTGTCCGGGTGGGCCGATCCCGAGTTGTCGTAGCGTTCTTGCCAGAGCTGCGTGCCATCATTCGTATCGTAGGCGAGCGTCACGTACCCGACGCCGGTGAGCCAGCCCACCGAACTGCCGGTGACGAAGACGCGAGAACCATCAGGGCTCAGTGCGATGGCGGTCGGGCGGTCCACGTCATGGCCTGTTCCATCGAAACGGGAGATCCAACGGGTCGCGCCCGTGGCGGCGTCATACGCGATGGTCAGGATGTCTTCGCTGGTGCCGGCTCCGTAGCTTTGGCCCGTGACGTAGATCGTCGAGCCGTCGCTGGAGAGCGCAAGCGCGACGCCTTGATCGACCTGGTAGAGCCCGGCCGCGTCGTACGTCTGGTTCCAGATGACATCGCCTGATGCTGTATCGATCGACGCCATGGTCCAGTCGCGATCGAACGGCGTGGACGGCGTCCAAAGATATTTGCTTCCCGTGAGGTAGAGGCGAGTGCCATCTGGGCTCAACGCGAAGCTCGTCACGAAATCTTGGACGCCTTCGTAGACGCGTGCCGAGACTGACGCGCCCGTGAGCGCATCGTAAACGAGCACGATGGCGTCGATCGCCTGGCCCGTGCCGTTCGCGTAGATGCTTTGACCAGCAAGGTATATTCGAGTCCCGTCGGGGCTGAACGCCAAGCCTGCCATGCTCGTGTAGTGCCAACTCGTGTTGGGACCCACATACGTGGCTGTCCACTGGTGGGCCCCGGTCGCGGGGTCGTAGGCGACGATCTGGATGTCCCAGCCGCCCTGGGAACGCTGGACCATCGTCAAGGCGTAAACGAGGCTCTCGTCCGGACTCAACGCGACATTCCTCGCGTACGCGTTAGCGCCACCGTCGTGACGAGCTGACCAGACGCGGTCGCCCGTGCTGGTGTCGTAAGCCGTCGTAACGAGGTCGTTGCGGCTTGCGCTTGCTTGGCTGTTCGCCACGACGAAGTACCGACTCCCGTCCGCGCTCAAGACGCCTTTGAGGGCGTAGTCCGTGCCCGAGCCTTGCCCGTTGTACGCGTCGGTCCACGTCGGGCATGCTATCGTGAGGGAGACGCCGCCGAAGGTGCATGCGTCGCTCTCCGCAGCCTCGACGATGGGATCGACGAGGGCAGCCACCTGGTGGTTCGCCGAGGCCGGCCCGACGAAGAGAAGGACTGCAAGAATGGCGACGATGCGGACGAAGCCCACGTGGCGTGGAGCATGATTGCCTTGGTTCACCTGGTTTAGCCTCCCGAGACTGGCCGCACAGGACCTCCCGTCCAGCACCCAGTCTTCGAGCAGTGAGGTCAACACATGAAGAATGTTCCGACCCAGATGGGTCACATCACCACTCGGATCATTCGCCACTCGCGTCTCTGGCGCATACGGTGGCAGTAGAGCGCGACCGCGCGGCACCCTCCTGGGCGTGTCAACTCAGCATAGGATTATCGCGCCGCGACACGTTCGTTGGATCCCGCATACGCTGCGGAAAGTCGTCCGACCTTGGCTGGGAGGCCAAGTCGGTATGATCTGGAGGCGCCGCATGTCGTCAACTATCAAGATCGTAGAGGATTGCATCCGAGCCGACACGGTCACGCGCGAGGCGCTTGCGCGCGGCGTGGTGAACTATCGGGCATTGGCGCAATGGCTCCTTCGAACGCATCGGCTTGCCGCGACGGAGGCGAGCGTCATCGCCGCGCTGCGGCGCTTCAAGCACGGCGTGGGGGATGATCACCTTGCAGGGGCACGGGAAGTCCTGCGCGACTCGTATGTCAACAGTCGCGCGCGGCGATCGAGCTTCACCGTCCCGAACACGACGCCGATCCAGGAGCGTCTGCCGCGATTGCTCAAGAGCATCGACTATTCCAAAGGCGAGACGATCCGCATCCTGAGCTTCGATGGAGGATTCAAGATCGTCCTCGACGAGTCAAATTTCCAGGATGCTCTCCAGATCCTCGGTGAGAAGAACGTCGAAGACACGAAGCACGGCCTTGTCGAACTCAACGTCGTCATGCCGCCGGATTGCACGGACACCCCCGGGATCTACGCGCTCATCGCGAACGCGCTCGCAGCACGACGGATCAACATCGAGGAAGGTTGGGTGAGCATCCGCCAAGAAGTCGTCTTCGTCAAAGAAGAAGACCTCTTGGAGGCCCACGATGCGTTGTCGAGCCTCACATCCCAAGGCGACGCCGTGCGAGAAGAAAACCACCGCCTCGTTCCAGCACGTGCCCCGGGATCACGGTCCTCTTTGCCAGACGTGAGCCCATGAGGCACCCGCCCAACGCGCCTGGCGCAGTGACTGATCCACGGCGAGTCGTGGAACAACACACGCGCACGCGTGTCATTCATCACGACAAGAACCCCGCGACCCCCCACGTACGGCACGGGATGGCCTCGACGAACAAGACTTCGAGCCCAGAGCCCCATGTGGGTCATCGCGGGCTGAAGCTAAACGCGCTGCTGCATTCCGTCGCTTCGCCGACGATGAAGCGGAACCTGGCATCCATCGTCCATGAGCATCTCGATGGAGACATCGCTGCACGCGAGATCCTCGCCCGCGGCGCGCTTGGCCTTCGCCAGATGGCCCGCTGGCTCATGAAGACGCAAGCGTGGCCCGGCGCGACGGAGGAAGCCATCGTGAGCGCGATCCGCCGCTACCCCATCGAGGGACGCTCGAGGAGTGCAGCACTCGCGCGCCACATGCTTCACAAGAGCCACGTCAACACTCGCGCGAACATCTGTAGCCTCATCCTCCCCAAGACCGCCGAAGCCCACCGCGCCCTCGTGCCGCTTGTGCAATGCATCGACCCAAGCCGCGGCGAGATGGTCCGCATCATCGAGGGCGAACGATCCATCAAGGTCATCGTGGACCGCGTGAAACTAGACTCGGTCCGCAAGGTTCTCGGCGACCGCGACATCAACTACAGCCTCTGCGATCTTGTCGAGTACTCCCTCGTGTGTCCCGATGAGGCGGGCAAGACGCCCGGCATCCTCGCCCTCGTCTTTTCGAGCCTCGCCGCACACGACGTGAACGTCATCGAGGCGGTCGGCGGATCGGGCGAGCAGCTGATCTTCGTCCACGAGCGCGACGCGCGTCTTACGTTCCAGATCCTCCAGAAGATCACGCGCGGCGGCAAAGCTTCGCGAAGCTGAACTCCACGGTCCAGCGGCATAGGCCACGGCCCCGTTCAAGCTTCGAGTCGCGGCCGCTGGATCCGTCGGCACGCGGCGAGGCACCAAAGAGTGACTCCGATGGCGGCGGGAGCGAAGACGGCGTGGCGCCAGGCTGGTGATGGGAACGCGCTTGGCGG
>Ga0265292_1002041_pt1 | contig 15206 bp, 14 predicted proteins | sample Munlanlewell296A_FD_189080 | JGI IMG/M metagenome (GOLD analysis project Ga0265292, IMG submission 189080) | Leachate microbial communities from a municipal landfill in Southern Ontario, Canada - Leachate well 296A | ecosystem: Engineered > Solid waste > Landfill > Unclassified | place: Canada... | reverse complement strand
AAAAAGAACGCACGGAAAATCAGGAGAAATTTCAAAAAGGAAAATTGCGGATTATTGTGGCAACTATTGCATTTGGAATGGGGATTGATAAACCAAACGTGCGTTTTGTCATTCACTACGATATTCCGAAAAATCTCGAAGGGTATTATCAAGAAACGGGACGCGCAGGACGAGATGGGTTATCATCGGATTGTATACTATTTTTTGGATACGGAGATAAAATGAAACATGAGTTTTTTATTCGACAGAGTAAAAATGAACATCGCGCTGCAGTCGCGCAATATCAGTTAGATAAGATGGTTGAATTTTGCACGTCAGGGGATTGCCGCAGGAAGATGTTGCTTGCATATTTTGGTGAAGCATATCCCGATAAGAATTGTGGAATGTGCGATGTGTGTAATTATTAGTTCATTATCTTTTTCCTCTTATAGGCTAATTCGTACGAATTAGCCTATAAGGAATTTATTATTTTTGTGGGTTTGTAAATTGTTCATTGGGAAAATAGGTGGTAAAATAAAAATATGAACAAATCACGGAAGGTAGCAAAAAAGAAACACGCAAAAAAACAAGGAAAAAAGGTTTCAATTCGCTATCGATAATCTTTTTTGAGAAAAAAATTCTGTTCTGGTACACTGAATGGAGTATTTTGATATTTAAAAAAGGAGGAAGTCATGAAAAGTTTCTGGGATTTTTATGCGTTAATCTATGATATATTAAAATCTTTCATTCCTTACCAGAAACTACAAAGATATGTTGTAGATTATTTGGATCTTATTCCATATTTGAAAATAGCTGACTGTGGATGTGGCACAGGAAATACAATCTCTGGTATTTTAGAAAAAAAGAAATGGAAGACTGAAATTGTTGGTTTTGAAAGGTCTCCTGCAATGTTGAATCGAGCCAAAAGAAAAATTAAGGAAGGAGACAATATAAAATTTATTGAAGGAGATTTTGAAGATATATCAATATTTGAGGGAAAGAAATATGATAGAATCGTTTCTGTAAACAGTCTTTATACTGTCTCCGATCCATCTGTTGTGTTAAAAAATTGGTTCAATGTTCTTAATGATGGGGGATTAGTTGTGATTGTAAATCCATTTATTCCAAAATTATCACCCGTTTTTAATGAATTTTTTTCTGAATTATGGACAAAAAAGGATATACGAAATTTTATTCGATTTTTTTTACGTTTACCAATTTGGTGGATACTCATTCTTATAAATAAATATATTGCCAAAAAAGCGAAAGATAAAAAATTTCATTTCTTGAAGCCAGAAAAACTTATCTCTTTGGCGGAAACATGTGGTTTTTCAGTTATAAACAAAAAAATAGTATACGGCAAGGGTTCGATTTTAATATCTTTACAGAAAGATGTTGGGAATATTGTTCGTAGGGCACATACAAGTTCTGAATTAAATGTTTGTTATAGAATAAGGTATAATGTATATTGTGAGGGGATAGAAAGTTTAAAATCTGAAGATTATCCAGAAAAAGAGGAACGAGACGTCTTTGACGATTATGCCGCTCATTTTATCTGGAGAGAAGATAACACCATTGTTGGTTGTATACGGCTTATACCTGATTATGGAGACGGATTTCTTCTCGAAAATGGAAAAAACTTTCCAGTTCCGTCTCATATTGATAAATACAGAAAAAAAACACTTGAATTTTCTCGAATGGCTGTATTATCATCGCATCGTCAAAAGAATATTGGTTATATTCTTGCAGAGGCAGCAGCACAGTGGAGTTTCCACGGTGAATATTCCGAACGGTGGATCGCGATGTGTCAAAAACGTGTATGGGATGGATTCTCGAGCAATAATTGGGATGTTGATATGTGGGGAAAATATATTTTTTATCATAATACGTATTCTTCTCCAGGATCACTTATTCCACCATTCTTATCCCCACAGTTCAAAAAAATATGAGCCTCCTTACAAAAATAACTCTTTTTCTCCATGTAGTAGTTTTTATTGCAAACGTTTTTCTCGGAATACTTGTGGTGAAAAAGAATTCAAGATTGCGGGCAAATATTCTTTTTTGTATATATGCACTTAGTCTTGCGTTTTGGAACATTTCGTTATTTTTTACAATAACTTCAATAGGCGGGCCAACACTTCAACTTTGGTGGAGTAGGCTCGCTTTTTCTTTTTTTCTTTTAATGTTGAACAGTTTCTTTTATTTCACTGTTGTATATCCACAAAATAAAAAAGTAAATAATTGGTTTAAAATTTTCTTTTGGTTTGTAACTGCTATAATTTTTATTTCTACCCTTACTCCACTTCTTGTTATTGGAGATATAAAGATAATAGATGGATCTATTACTGGTACGCTCGGCCCATTAATGCAGTATCTTACGTGGTACTATCTTTTACTTATCTTCTTAAGTTTATTTGTTCTTATTTTTAAGATATTAAAATATAAGGGGTTAGAGCGAGTAAAATTACGTTATGTACTTCTCGGTTTTTCTGTTTTTGTGATTCCTTCCATAACAACAAATGTTGTTTTTCCTATATTTTTTCAAATATTTAAATACAACAATCTTGGTCCGATTTTCTCGTTTCCAATGCTCGTGATTATCAGTTACGCAATTATCCATTATCATCTCATGGATATAAAAATATTTCTTCGGAGGGGTACGGTTTTTACAATACTTTTTGGTACCCTCTTTGTAATACTTGTTTTTGGTACATCTTTTCTCAATAAAGTAGTTCCATTTATTTTTGCTCAGGCCATAGCAGGAATTATTATTGTATTTCTTTTTTCTCCTTTAAAACACTTTTTAGAAGAGGTGACGGATAAAGTATTTTTTAAAAAACCATATGATTTTGAGAAGTCACTTACTGAATTTAATCATCTTCTCGCACATACATATAAACTCAAGGATCTTGTGGGTGGCCTTTTTGACAATTTATTTAAAATATTCAAATTGAATGATGGTGCGTTATTTCTTGTTGAAAATTTAGGAGTATATAAATTATATTTAAATAAAGGAGATATCTCTTTTCCTGATACAATAAATGATTCATGTTTAATTTTAGAATACTTAAAGAAAAGAATGAAAAATGAAGGTATTCATGGGAATAAAATTATTGAACGTGAAGAAATTAATCATGAATATCTGGAAAGTAGGGATGCGCAAGAAAAAGAAAAATTGAGATTATTGAAAGAAGAGATTGATGTTATTGGATTTCACGTTGCAATTCCAATTTTCTCAAAAAAGGAAGTTGTGGGAATTCTCTTTCTTGGAGAGAAAAAATCTCAAGATTCATACTCTATTCAAGATCTTCAGCTTCTTGATATTATTTCCCATGAAACGTCATTTTCTATAGAAAATCTTTTGAATATTGAGAAGATTTTGAAACTTGATAAGGCGAAATCCGAATTTATTATGGTTATTTCTCATCAGTTGCGCACGCCACTTTCAGTAGCGAGGTGGAATACCGAAGTACTTCTCGATGGGGGCTATGGAACAATAACCGACGAGAAGATAAGAAGGGGTCTTGAAGAGTCTTATAGGGGAATCTTAAGAATGACCGAGGGACTCAACAATCTAATAATGGCCCTCCAAATTACTGAAGGGGAGGTCGGACTTCAAAAGAGGGGGGTTGATTTTAAGAGAGAAGTTATTGACCCTATTGTGAAAGAACTTTTGACGAAGGCTCAGAAAAAGGGATGTCTTATTAATGTTCAATGTGAGAGTCAAGTTGAAGACATAAATATCGTTTTTGATCCGTTAAAAATTGGTTTTGTGTTCCGTTCGATTATATACAATGCAATTTTATATAGCTCAGCGAATTCAATAATTGATGTTTTTATCAAAAAAGAAGACGGGAAGATTATAGTGATTGTTGATGATTCTGGAATAGGTATTAATCATGAGAACCATGAGGACATATTTCAAAAATTTTGGAGAGGGGGAGAGGCTCGAATTATGAGTCCTGATGGACTTGGATTAAGTCTTTTTATTTCCCGCGCTTTCATTGAAGCTCATGGTGGGCGATTATGGATAGAAGAAAAGAATCAGCCTGGCGCACGTTTTTTGTTTTCTATCCCAATAAATAAAGAAATATGAGATTAATTATTTATGAATGAACAAAAAAAAATAATGATCATTGAAGATGATGTTGCTACAGCGAGTTTATTTGTCACAATCTTGTGTCGAAGCGATTGGAATGCGTTTGTTGTTTATTCGGGGGAGCAAGCACTCAAAGAGATAGATGCATATAATCCTCAAGTTATAATTTTAGATCTCCTTCTTCCAGGTATGAGTGGATTTGATGTTTTGAAAAAATTACGAAATGAAAAACAATATAAAAATCCTATCGTAGTACTTTCAAATTTAAGTTCTGATAGTGGAAAAGAATTATGTTTTTCCAATGGAGCAACTGAATATTTTGTAAAGGGTTCTTTAGGAATAAAAGATATTGTTACAGTATTTGAAAGGTATAAGTAATTATGATTCAGCGCGGGATTGCCACATTTACACTTGATTATGGGAAGTGCCCAAAGTGGCTTTTTGACCGCATGGTGATGCTGGGACGCGAAATGGTGCGCGTAATCGTGGCAGAAGAGGGTCCAGACGCCTTTATACAGCGTATTGGGGACCCCGTATGGTTTCAGTCCCTGGGGACTGTTTTAGCCTTTGATTGGAATGCGTCAGGACTTACCACGATACTTACAGCGGCACTCAAAGAAGCAATCCGAGGGGAAGAACGCAACCTCGGGATTTTTATTTGTGGGGGAAAAGGAAAAACATCTCGAAAGACACCCGATGAAATATTTACGTGGGGGTCTCGTTTAGCACTCAGTGAAAAGAATACACGCGCACTTTCATATAATTCACGTATGGCGGCGAAGGTAGATAGCGCGCTTATTCAAGATGGATTTCAGATTTATCACCACACATTTTTCTTCAGTGTTCGAAAGGGAGCGTGCCCCCACACCAAACAAAAAAGCAGAACAATTTCGCAGGATGGAAAAATAAAGATAGATTCAGATGCGCATATTTGTGATGAAAATTGTCGTTCTGGTGTGGGGGCGTGGACGGTGGTGCAACAGGGGATGAATAAAGAAAATCAAACTGCACGACGATATCACTGGCATTCGGAGACGGCAAAAGATTTGATTCGTGAACCACATTCGGGAATTTCAAGTCAGATAAAAATACCAAATGTTTTGAATATGACCGCGAATGAAAGTGAGAAAAATCGTGAAATAAGCGCCGATCTCACGCATCAAAGTTTTGGAATACTTATGAAAGATATTCAACTTCTTCGGAGATATTATTCCCCGCTTTCAAAAATGGTTTCTTTGGGGAACGGGCAGGGGAAACAACTCACCCTCCTTGAACTTGAAAATAAGGAATTTTACCCCGCACAAAATGGGTTACAGATAAAAGATAATGATACTGGAAAAAAAGAATTTTGGTGCGGGGTTAAAACACACCCAGTAGTTATGGAAGATTTTTCGAAGAGCGCATATCTTGAGAAAATTTTGTGGAAACTATGCGATGAACAACCGGAGAGTTATGAAAAACTTCTTTCAACTGAAGGAGTGGGACCAAAGACAATTCGAGCACTCGCGCTTGTTTCAGAAGTGATTTACGGCGCAAAACCTTCTTATGAAGATCCTGCACGATATTCATTTGCGCATGGGGGAAAAGATGCAACACCATATCCCGTCGACAGAAAGACATACAACATAACGATTAATACAATGAAGAGATATGTAGAAAAAACAAAGATTTCAGTTCAAGAAAAAAACAAAATACAAAAACGCCTCGCCGTTTAGCTGTTTTTCTATTAGAACTCGTTTCCCTGCGGTCTCTGCCGCAGGATGATTGATTATTGTCAATCTTTTTGTAACAATTACATTATTTTTTCTTTCGAAGTTTCTTATTTTAATGGTAAAATTTTAATGACATGGAAAGAGGAAACGAAAAGTTTGATGAGTTATATGCAAAACTAAATCACGCGCAAAAAGAAGCGGTGGATACAATTGAGGGGCCAGTCATGGTGGTCGCGGGACCAGGGACGGGAAAAACGCAAATTTTAACACTTCGAATTGCGAATATCTTAAAAAAAACGGACACGCAGCCCGAAAATATTTTAGCGCTTACATTTACCGAATCAGGGACAACTTCAATGAGAAGGAGATTGGTTGAAATTATCGGAAGTCCCGCGTATGGAGTCACGATCAATACGTTTCACGGATTTTGCAATGATGTGATAAAAAATTATCCAGAGGAATTTCCACGGATTATCGGATCGCAACATATCACTGAAGTGGATCAAATACATCTTTTGGAGATTATAATTGAATCAGCGTCGCTTGAAGACTTAAGGCCGTTTGGCGACCCGTTTTATTATTTGCGTGGAATACTTTCGAATATCAATACATTGAAGCAAGAAGGAGTGAATCCCGAAAGATTTTCCGAAATTGTAAAAAAGGAAAAATTTGAGTTTGAGGCAATTGATGATTTATATCACGCAAAAGGAGCACACGTAGGGAAGATGAAAGGTGAATATCAGAAACTTTTGAAACAAATTCGGAAAAACGAAGAACTTGCCCAGATATTCCACATCTATCAAAAGGAACTTGCCCAAAGAAAATACTATGACTATAGCGATATGATTATGGAGGTGTTCGAAGCACTCGAGCGCAATAATGATCTTCTTCTTATCTTGCAGGAAAAACACCAGTATATTTTGGTTGATGAACATCAGGATACCAATAATGCGCAAAATAAGATTTTAGAACTTCTCGCAAATTATTACGAAAATCCGAATGTATTTGTCGTAGGAGATGAAAAACAGGCAATTTTTAGATTTCAAGGGGCTTCGCTTGAAAATTTTCTTTATTTTAAGAAAAAATATCCAAATGCGAAATTAGTGACCCTTGAGGAGAATTATCGCTCGACCCAGACCATTCTCGATTCAGCACATAGTCTTATTGAAGGAGAAAAATGTCTTAAGACAAATGCTGGTCATCGTGAAAAGAAAATATCATTATATTCTTTCTCTCGTCCAGAAATAGAATATTTTTTTCTTGGGGAGTATATTGCAGAACAAATACAGAACGGCATTCATCCACATGAAATTGCAGTGATTTATCGCGATAATCGCGATGCTTTTTCGGTTGCTCATGTTTTTGAAAAGCATAAAATTCCGTTTATCATTGAATCCGATCAGGATGTGCTTGGCGATATTGATATACGGAAACTTATTTTACTACTCCGTGCGGTAGAAGGGTTTGGAAGTAATGAACTCTTTTTCGAGGCGATGCATATCGATTTTTTGAAAATCGATCCAGGCGATATTTATTTTCTTATTGATCGAGTGCACAGAGAAAAGATATCACTGCTTTTAATTATCCGCACCCCTGAGATACTTGATTCCCTCGGATTAAAAGACACCTCATCTATAAAGAAATTCTTTTCCGATATATCAGGATGGAAAACAAAGAGTAAAAATATTGATATCGTTTCGTTTTTTGAAACTATTATTCGCGAATCTGGGTTTCTCGCGCATATTCTTTCCCTTCCCGATTCGGTTGAAAAAATGGATAAGCTTATTACTCTTTTTGACCAAATAAAATCTATGGCTGAGACACATCGTGGGATGGGCCTTGAGTTATTTATTTCTTATATTGATACACTCATTGCGCATGGGGTGTCTATAAAGAAAAGCGGGGGACGGCACATTACCTCGCGAGTGCGTTGTATGACCGCTCATCGGGCAAAAGGACTCGAATTCGAATATGTGTATATTGTAAATGCGTACGATGGTCATTGGGGAAATAAACGAAAATCCGATACACTTCCACTTATTCCGCGTGTGTTTTCGCTTTTCGGAAACAGTATCCATGGAAGTGATATTGATGACGAGCGGCGATTGTTTTATGTTGCGCTCACCCGCGCAAAAAAAGGGATATATATTTCTTATGCGCGTACCAATGAGAGTGGAAGAGAAAAAATTCCATCGCAATTTCTTTCGGAAATAAAATCCGAGTTTATCACTGAAGAAGATGTGGGTATCTATGAAGACAAATATAATAATGAAAAATCTGCAATCTTTTCGGAGTCGTTTCCATCTGGAGTGGATATCCGCAATAAGGACTTTATCCGCGAAATATTTATGAAAAATGGATTGTCGGTTACCGGATTGAATAATTATTTAAGATGCCCGTGGCAATATTTCTATACAAATCTTTTGCGAATTCCAAAAGCGATAGAAAAACATCAGATGTATGGAATCGCAATGCACGGTGCATTGAGAGATTTTTTTGAAAATCTAAAGACGCGTGATGTGGGGAAGGATTTTCTTTTTCAGAAGTTTGAATTTTATTTGAATCGGCAACCACTTTCAGAAAATGATTATAAGGAGACGCTTGAACGTGGTAAAGAAGCACTTGGTGGATATTTTGAAATATATAAGGGACATTTTTATACTCGTATTCTCACAGAATTTTCAATACAAGGGGCATTGCTTGCGCCGAATGTTCGTCTTACGGGGATTATTGATAAAATGGAAATTTTGGATGATATGGGATATGTGAACGTGGTTGATTACAAAACAGGAAAACCGAAGTCACGTGGAGTAATAGAGGGAACAACAAAGTCTTCAGATGGTCCGCCAGCTGGCGGAATGAAGCGCCAACTTGCATTTTATCATCTCCTTCTGGATCTTTATAAGGAAGGGGAGAAATTTAATATGGTTTCCGGAGATATTGATTTTATTGAACCCGATGAAAAAGGAAGATATAAAAAGGAGCGTTTCGAAATCACCAATGAAGACATTGATGAATTAAAACAACTCATTCTCAAGGTTTCCGACGAAATACTTAATCTCTCATTTTGGGAGAAATTTTGTGACGATCCGAAATGTGAATTTTGTGAGTTGAGAAGGATGATGTGATCTTACGAAGTTCGACTTCGTAAGATTCTAGAGAGGTTTTTTTATGAGCGGCACACCCCTTTTTTTCTCTCTTTTTACCGCATAGTAAGTTCCAAGCCACCCTCCTACTACCATAGGAATTGTGTAAAGGAGATTTTCAACATAATTCAAAACACCGAATACTCCTATGATATAGATAACGCTTCCGAGTGTTGCGGCTGAAGTCGCTTTTAAATTAGTTACAGAAATCATGTAGTGAGCCCATATCCAGTCGTAAACAAAATAAGCAAGAAACATTGCAAGAATCAGTAATAATTTAAGGTCATTCCAAGCCCATATGAGCCTCTCTATTATATATTCCATAAATATATTTTAATATATATTTTTTATTTTGTAAACCCCGTTAGAAGCCCACATAGGGCATTAAACCCCGTGTTCGCCAAAACTGACCAGCATTCATCCCCGCGGCAAGCCGCGGGGCGTTCTGCTTCTAACGGGGTAAATAGAAAATTGATACAAAGAAGATTGTCTTCTTATTATTTTAGTGGTATGGTTCTACATAGAACTTTACTTATTAATAAAAGAGAGGTTTTTATGTCAGTTAATTCATTCGAGATTGTTAGTATTTTTTTCAAAAATACCAATTATTCTGAAGAGGCGAGAGATTTTTTATCCCCGTTTATTCTCGCGGGGCCCTTAGTTATCCATGAATTCATTCTGGAAAGAGATCTTAGTCTCCAACTTATATGTGAGGCAAGACTAAAATTTGTTGAATACCTACTTGATGGAGATTTTATCAAAAATATAGACTCGACAAAAAAAGATGAAATGATTTCTCGTCTTGAATCATCACGTGATAAACTTCTTGAGGCGATAGTGCTGCTTAGAAAGGATAAAATTATATCCACATTTATCGAGGAGTGGACATTTTCTTCTGGCACCGGATGGGTTAAGTTAAATGACGAAAATACCAAGCGTTATGCAGATGATGTTCTGACGCTTATTGGGTTGCTTAAGACGCAGCCGGAGATTTTTTTTGCTTTATAAAACAAATGCGCGATCCGTGAGGGACGCGCATTTTTGTTTCTATTTTTTCTCTTTTATCTTATTTAATATCTTTTTTACTTCTTCAATTCTATCTCCTTCAGTGATTGAAATTGGAATGGGGAATATTTTTATCTTTTTTAATTCTTTTATTTTCTCTTTTATTTTTATTTCGTCACATAAGTCACTTTTTGTGAGAAATATATATTCTTTTTTTTCTGCGAGAGTCTTACTAAATGAAGCGAGTTCATTTTTTATAATGCGATAATCGCGAGTTACGTTTTCAGATTCTGATGAAATAAGATGAAAGAGCACTTTTGTGCGTTCAATGTGTCTCAAAAATTTAATTCCCAATCCTTTTCCTGACGAAGCACCCTCAATAAGTCCCGGAATATCTGCGAGGATAAGTTCATAATATACCCCAAGATGAGGTTCAAGTGTGGTAAATTGATAATTTGCCACTCTACTTTTTGCATTCGTGAGCGTATTTAATAAACTGGATTTTCCAGCATTTGGGAGACCAATGAGGCCGACGTCCGCAATAAGTTTTAGTTCAAGGCGGATTTCAAATGATTCCCCGGGAGTCCCATAGTTGAATTCTAAGGGGGAGGTATTTATTGATGATCGGAAATGGAAATTTCCTTTTCCTCCTCTTCCTCCTTTTGCAATTAATATCTTTTCTCCAATTTTTGTTATCTCTTCATCGAATCCATTGGTAAGATTATGCACGATTGTTCCAACGGGAACAGAAAGGATAAGGTCTCCTCCGGTGTGCCCGTCCCTAAACTGCGAACGTCCGTCCTTTCCATTTTCTGCATTTTGTTCTTTTTTGAAACGATATTGGTTTAATGCACTCAAATCAGTGATCCCTTCTACATATACGTTTCCTCCATTACCTCCGTGTGTCCCAGAGGGTCCAAGACTTTTCACGTTTTTATTAAATGCCACCGCGCCATTTCCACCGTTTCCTGCCCTTACTTTTATTTTTACATCGTCAACAAGCATAAGTTTATCATACACAGGTTGTTGGTATTTTTCCACGTTTTTACATTGAGAAAGTGAAGATATGATGATAAAGTGAGATTAATATGGTTACTGAAAAATTCGATAAAAACAGAGCCAAGGAGAATGCTGCACAGCAAAGAGAACTGCAAAAAATAAACGGATTAAAACGTCTCGAGGAAGTTGGAATTGATCCCGAACAATACCGTCTGTATTTTGATACAATGCGTCATATTGATATTCCCTTAAAACATGCGCTTCCTAATCCTCATTTTGTGAAAGAGGGGATTCTTTCTATTGAAGAGGTAGAGGAGATGTGGAAGATTGTGAAGGATAAATATCAGTCAATTAATGTAGATGAACAAGAAAAAGAAGGCGGAAGAGAAATTATCTTGAAGATGAAGATATTGGTTGAAAATTACACACGACTCCTTGAAGAATATAAAAATAATCCAGATTGGAAAGAAGAGCGTGAAATCGATCCACCAGAAGAATTAATTCATACACGAGAAGAGATGCTTGCGCTTGCGAACGAATTTAATAATCTTCCCGCCTATCTTTCCTATTGTTTGTATGGAATGTACGAAATAGATCCGGATACTATTTCCCCAAATGAATATTTTAGAAATCGACCAGATGCATAATTATGGATAGTTTTCTTATTCTAAAAATTGAATCATCGAACGACTATGAACTCATTGATAGTGGAGAGGGAGAAAAATTGGAGCGATATGGAAAGTTCATTCTTTCGCGTCCTGATCCGCAAGCATTATGGAAAAAAACAAAACCTGAATCTGAGTGGGGGAAAGTGAATGGGATGTTTTCTCGCGATGCGCGGAATGCGAAGTGGGTGACAAAAAACAATCTTCCAGAGAAATGGAGTGTTGAAATTGACGGACTACATTTTTGGATACATCTTGGAGCATTTAAGCATACGGGTATTTTTCCCGAACAAACTTCAAATTGGAAGTGGATTGAGGAACAAATAAAGAAATCGAAAAAGAAGATTTCGGTATTGAATTTATTTGGATACACAGGAGGAGCAACACTTGCGGCGGCGCGTGCGGGAGCGGAAGTGTGTCATCTTGATGGATCAAGGGTTGCAATCAATTGGGCAAAGGAAAACGCAGAACTTTCGGGGTTGAAAGATGCTCCGATCCGATGGATTCTCGATGATGCAATAAAGTTTTTAAAACGCGAAATAAAACGAGGGAATCGATATGATGGAATTATTATGGATCCTCCTGCATTTGGTCATGGACCAGGAGGGGAGTTGTGGAAAATTGAAGATGATTTAATTCCGCTTTTTGATTTGTGTAAAGAAGTATTGTCTCCACAACCAGTTTTCTTTTTAGTGAACGGGTATGCCTCTGGATATTCGGCAATTGCGTATAAAAATAATCTTTTGAGCATCGTAGAAAAATATGGGGGAGAAATAGAAATGGGTGAACTTACCATTGAAGAATCAAAAACAAAGCGTCTGCTTCCCTGTGGTATTTTTGCTCGGTGGAGTGGATTATAAAAAATAATCTTGTGTTTTATTTTGACAAAAATATATTTCTGTTTTATATTGATGACAGAAATTTAAACTTAATATAAGTAAGGGAATAATGGGTAAAGAAAAATTGGAACAAAGGATTGCTGAATTACTGGGTGGCATTGAAGAAATTCATAATCAAACTTCTTTTTTTCATCTTCTTCTTGTATTGCTTAAATTACGCAAGATTAAGGAGAAGCCATATCAATGGGCGGTAACTGAGGTTCTTACCGAGTTACTTAATGTTCTTCCAAGGCAAGTGCCAAAGTGGAGAGGAGATTCGATTGAAACTTGTCAAAAAATTGCACTCGATAGTTTTTCGACATTTTCTGACGCGGATATAAAGGAAGTGAAAGGAGTAATTGAAAGTCTTCTTCCCGAACGCGAAAAAATAAGAAATTTTGTAAAACGTGCTTTCAGAATTAAGATTAGGGATGCTTGGAACAATCTTGATGAAGAAATGACTGACGAAAAACGCATTTTTGAAGCGTCAAATGAAGTTTGTGCAATAAATCAACTTGATGCGTTCAAATTTTTCAATCGTCTGAACAATTCCATTCATTCGTTTTATGAAATGATGAGAAAATACCTTGAGGTAGAAAAGTTCGAAAACATTGAGGAAAATGATCGTTGTATCACAGGACGGAAGGGAAATCGTTGCATTATAATTACCGCAACAATTTCAAGCGGATATGTTTACGTCGGAATTGATGCGCTTTTTATTCCTCCCAAAAGATGAATTATAAGCCCCTTTTTACAAGGGGTTTTTTGTTTGAACTTTTTAGTTTTCGTTGGTATGATGTTTTTGTTATTGCGGGATCGTCTAATGGTAGGACAGCGGACTCTGAATCCGTCAATCTTGGTTCGAATCCAGGTCCCGCAGCATATGCCAAGCCGCTTGCCTTTTTAGGTGAGCGGCTTGGCATTATATTGTTGACCTGGATTCGAACGGGAAAGACCTACCTACCGGTAGGCAGGCGATATTATCTGTCTACCGAAGGTAGATCTATCTACCGAAGGTAGAGAACCACAATCAAGGTGGAATGATAAGAAAAAACCCCGAATTGAATCGAGGTTTAATATGCGAAATATTTTTTATTCCTTTTCTTTAATTTGAGAAAGCCATTCTGAAAATTCTATGCTGGCAGGAGTTTTGTATAAAACAAGATATGTATCTGACGAATCTGTTAGGATATTGAAAAAAGTGGAAACGGAAAAACCTTTCTGTATCCTCGCTATGTATGCTACTTGATTCGGGTTTTGTAGTTTCTGTATTTTTTCGTAAACCGTTTCGCCTATGATATCCTTGGTTTTCCAAAACCAGAATTTTTGTAGACGATTTTGTTTTACTTCACCGAGACTGCCACCTTCTTTAGTGAATAATATGAAATGCACCGATACTACTTCAATGCTTGAATCATGCTTTACATACCACTCAGCCGTGTACCCATATGAATCGAGGAGCCTAAGATCCACCCTTTCAACTCTTGGCTTCTGACTAAGTGTGTTGATATTGATATGTTTTTTAAGAAAAGGAAATTCCTTAAAAAAATATTCGGTTTGTGCATACATCCCATTTTTTAGACTTTTCATAATTATCTCCTTGTGACATCCCGCCACAATTTACGAAGTAAATATCCCATTCACTTCAGATTGCTGAAATTATTAAATAACACTCAGTAATCACCGAGTAAAAACAGAATACCACCAAATGATGGTATTTGTCAACTTGGCTCGCCCTGCTCAACGATTTTCGAACTTTTGACTGCCTGCCCGCCGAAGCTTTAGCGAAGGAGGGGGCAGAGGAGTACAAATATCCTACCGTGGTTTTAGATCAGATGAAAGGATTACTGGCCAAGTACGAGAACCTGTAACCCCTGATTCCCCAGCTGTTTGCCCTTGTGGCGAGCTTTGTGCCAAAGGTAAGAGCTTTGCACCAATTGGAACACTGACGAGCCGTAAAACCAAATTTGAGAGCGTGGGACGATTTGCTTAAGTTTTGAAAAATTAAGCAAAATATGACTCGGTACAAATTGCTTAACTTAGTTCAATGCCCAAATGGCGTAGTTTAGATACGCGGCAAAGCTGACCCAAAGAATATACGGCACCAGAAGCCACGCGGCCGGTTTTGATATTCTGGCAAATGCGATGATCGTGGCGAGAATGGCCAGCCAGAGGAATACGATCTCGATAAGCGCACCACCGGGACTATGCAGACCGAAAAAGATAATTGACCAAAGTGTATTGAGAACCAGCTGGCCGATAAATATACCGAGAGCTACTTTTACATCCTTGCGATCCAATCCCTTTTTCCAAACAAGGAACGCCGCAATGCCCATAAGCGCAAAGAGTGTCGTCCAGACCGGTCCGAATACCCACGCTGGAGGATTAAGAGCCGGTTTGACGATCCCGGCATACCAGCCGGCAATGGACGGAGTGGTAAAGACCGAACCAATAATGCCGGCTAGCTCGGAAACTATGATGGCTATGATGAGTTTGAATGTGTTATTGATTTTCATAGTTATTTTTTAGTTTTATTGTGCCTGCCCCGTAGTGAGCTTTGCTCTACTACTGGGGATGTTCCAGTAGTTTCTCGGACGGGGAGATGCCACCAAGAGCTTTGTGCGGAAAATAATTCCAGGCGTCAGTTACCAATTCGAGAACGTTACTCAATTCCGAAGCATCTCCGCCACGGTCAAACATGGCCACAACTTTCATCATGTCGT
>Ga0265292_1002040_pt1 | contig 15207 bp, 14 predicted proteins | sample Munlanlewell296A_FD_189080 | JGI IMG/M metagenome (GOLD analysis project Ga0265292, IMG submission 189080) | Leachate microbial communities from a municipal landfill in Southern Ontario, Canada - Leachate well 296A | ecosystem: Engineered > Solid waste > Landfill > Unclassified | place: Canada... | reverse complement strand
CGAAACAACAGCTGATATGCTTTTCACATTTAAGTCAGTCAGATGTATTGGTTGCTGCGGGTTGGCACCTGTTGTTACAGTAGGAGACGCCGTATACGGAAAACTCTATTCAAGAGATATTCCTAGCATAATTAAAAAATATAAGAGCAAGGGATAATGAGATGGCTAAACTGACTATAGATGATTTAAAAAAGATGCGTGAATCTGCCAAAAAAAATATTTACTTGAGAGAGGGGAATTTTAGAGGAAAGGTTACTGTGCATATGGGAACTTGCGGTATTGCCGCAGGAGCTAGAGAAATTATGAGCTCTTTTTTAGATGAAGTCGAGAGAAGAAAATTAACCGATATAATGTTCACAACCACAGGTTGTGCCGGATTATGTTCGGAAGAACCGATAGCTACGATTGAAATGGAAGGTTCTGCCCCTGTAAAATATTGCAAACTCACTTCGGAGAAGGCAAAAAAAATATTTAACGAACATATTATTGGGGGAAGTGTGGTAAAAGATTTTGTATTGGGCATCGGTTCTGAAAGAGTAGGATGATGGCTGAAAAGAAACGAATAGAATTAATGACGTGCGCCGGAACTGCTTGTGTAGCCGGCGGTTCATTCCATATTATGGAAGCTCTAAAACATGAGATAAAGAAACGCCAACTTGATGATGAGATCTCCGTTGTTACTACAGGGTGTAATGGTTTCTGTGGTCAAGGGCCTCTCATGGTGGTTATTCCCGACAACATCTTTTATGGTTGGCTTTCTTTAAATGATATTCCCATGCTTGTTGAAGAACATTTTTTAAAAGGTCGGCCCGTCAAAAAACTTATGTTCACCCCTCCTGCGGAAAAGGAACCTCTTCCATTAATCTCTGATATACCTTTTTTCAAAAAACAGCTTTTGGTTGTGCTGAGAAATAAAGGGATCATAGATCCCGAAAAGATTGAAGACTATATAGCGAGGGATGGATATATCGCCTTAGAAAAAGTGCTTACCTCTCTGAAACCGGATGAAGTTATAGAAGAAATCATTAAATCTGGATTGAGAGGCCGCGGCGGCGGCGGATTTCCGACCGGGCTAAAATGGAAGATCGCCAGGCAGCAGAAAAAGACACCTAAATATATAATTGCAAATTGCGATGAAGGAGACCCAGGTGCTTATATGGATAGGAGTCTGATTGAATCTGATCCCCATTCGGTTGTAGAAGGATTAACAATCGCTTCTTACGCTATCGGTGCATCAAGTGGTTTTATTTATATTAGATCGGAATATCCCCTTGCAATCAAAAGAATGAAAATCGCTATTTCTCAAGCCAGAGAGTATGGACTTCTTGGGAACGATATTCTATCAACCGGTTACGATTTTGATATTGAAATACGAGAAGGTTCCGGTGCATTTGTTTGCGGTGAAGAAACATCACTCATCCGGTCTATCGAGGGAAATATTCCTGAGCCCAGACAGAGACCGCCTTTTCCGGTTGAATATGGATTATGGGGTTTCCCAACAGTCATAAACAACGTCGAAACGCTGGGGAACATTCCGATGATCATATCCAAAGGTGCTGACTGGTATTCAAAAATAGGAACCGAAACAAGTAAAGGGACGAAGATATTTTCATTAGTTGGTAAAATAAATAATACCGGTCTTATTGAAGTTCCGATGGGAATAACTCTTCGTGAAGTTGTTTACGAAATTGGCGGTGGTATTCCTAATGGGAAGAAATTCAAAGCTGTACAAACCGGTGGTCCATCCGGAGGATGTATTCCTGCCAGTCTGTTAGATTCACCTATCGACTATGAGACCCTCAAGAAAGCCGGTTCAATGATGGGATCAGGCGGAATGATAGTTATGGATGAAGATACATGCGTAGTAGATGTAGCCAAATTTTTCCTTCAATTTACAAATGATGAATCATGTGGAAAATGTATTTCTTGCCGGGATGGAAGCGCAGCATTACTTGAAGTGCTCACTCGCATTTCGGATGGAGAAGGAAAAGAAGGTGACATCGAGTTTCTTGAAGAATTATCACTGGGAATAAAGGATGCTTCGATGTGCGGGCTTGGTCAGACACTTCCAAATCCGGTTCTTTCAACACTTAATTATTTCCGAGATGAATACGAGGCTCATATTAAATTCAAAAGATGCCCGGCTGTTGTTTGCAAAGGAATAATATCATCAGCATGTCAGCATACTTGTCCATTAGGGCAGGATGTTCCCTGTTATATAGGTTTAATTGCTCAGGGAAAGTTTGAAGAAGCAATTAAAGTTGTAAGAAAAGAAAATCCGCTTCCGCTTATTTGTGGACGTGTCTGTCATAATCCTTGTGAAAAAAATTGTAAGGCTGGAGAGGAAGGTGATCCCGTATCAATTAGATTACTTAAACGTTTCCTGGCTGATTATGACATGAAGTATAATATTTACGTTGAAGAGAAGCCTAAGCAGCAGAGAGAAGAGCGTGTTGCAGTTATCGGCTCTGGTCCCGGGGGGCTCACTTGCGCATATTATCTTGCCTTAGAGGGATATAAAGTTACTGTATTTGAGAGCCAGCCAGTAGCGGGTGGAATGCTTGCAATTGGAATCCCGGAGTTTAGGTTACCTAAAGATATACTGAATGCAGAAATAGAAAAGATCAAGAATTTAGGTGTTGAGATTAAAACGAATTTCACGATTGGAAAAGATATCCAACTTTCCGAACTAAGGAATGAATATAAAGCGATCTTTATTGCTACTGGTGCTCATAAAGGTTTAAAAATGAAAATTGATAACGAAGAGTCTGAAGGGGTTATACATGCTGTGGAATTTTTAAAAGATATAAATCTGAAACGTGAAGTAAAGGTAGGAGAAAACGTAATTGTAATTGGCGGAGGATTTTCTGCTATGGATGCTGCTCGAGTAACAAAGCGATTGGGGAAGAATACAAGAATTTTCTACCGAAGAACAAAAATGGAGATGCCTGCTATTTCTAGTGAAGTAGACGAAGCCATTCTTGAAGGTGTGGAAATACAATTTCTTGTAGCTCCAACAAAAGTGTTATCGAGTAATGGGAAGATTAAAGCGGTAGAGTGTATTAGGATGGAACTAGGTGACGTTGATGAAAGCGGGAGAAGAAGACCCATTCCAATTCCGGGCTCGGAATTTATTGCTGAAGTAGATACTCTGATTCTTGCAATAAGCCAGGAACCGGATATGGCTTCATTGATAAATGGGGATGGCTTAAAAATTTCAAAGCGGAATTCTATTGAGGTAGATCCGGAAACCCTATCTACAAACATAAAAGGTATTTTTGCAGGCGGTGATGTTGTAACTGGTCCCAACACCGTTACCGATGCGATGGCTCATGGAAAACTTGCAGCGAAAATGATAGATAAATATATCAATGGGGAAAAATTAGAAAGAAAGTATGAAGTAACCCGCCCTGCATTGTACGTAGAGCCGGTAAAATTATTGGAAGAAGAAATAGAAAATCTTAAAAAACCGGAAATATCCACACTTCCTTTATACAAAAGGATTGCAAGTTTTGAAGAAGTTGAAATGTGCTTTACGGAATCTGAAGCAATATCTGAGGCGAAGCGCTGCCTTAGGTGCGATTTAGAAAAAAAGAGAGAATAATAATTAAACAATTTTGAACGTTGATTCGCTTTCGAATAAATATGATAAGACTTAGTCAAAGGAACAACAGTGAATATTCATAAAGTGAAACAGATAATAGATGCAGAAGTTATTTGCGGTGAAGAATTATTGGACATGGATGTAAAAATGGGCTGCGGCTGCGATTTGATGAGTCACGTTCTTGCACATATTGAACATGAAAGCACTTTACTTTTAACCGGACTCACAACACCGCAGGTTATTTATACAACAGATGCCGTTGATATTAAAGCTATCTGTTTTGTTAGAGGAAAACGACCGGATGATGATGTTATTAAACTGGCAAAAGAACATGCTATTATTCTGATGTGTACCCAACTTCCTTTATTTGAAAGCTGTGGTAAATTATACAAAGAAGGGCTTAAAGGGATCTCGGAAAATGAATGAAGAAGTGATATCTTCAAAAATTCAAGAAATTGCTTATGAATGTAAAGTTGAAGAAGCAATGACAAAAGATGTTATTACAGTAGCACCCGATGATACAATGGTAGATGTTTGGATAAAACTTAGAGATAAACGGATTTCGGGACTACCGGTGGTTAGCAATGATAATTTAGAAGGGATAATAAGCGTTGAGGATTTTATAAAATGTATCATCAAAGGAAAAAAGGATGAGAAAGTAAAAGACAATATGACAACTCATATTGAGTTTATTTACAATGATGAACCGCTAATTCATGCTATTAAAAAATTTGAGAAATACAAATTTGGAAGATTTCCGGTAAAAGACCGTGATTCGAAAAAACTTGTAGGAATGATCACAAAAGGAGATGTTATTAAATGTCTCCTGAAAAGATTTGAGAAAGACTATTATGAAGAAGAAACCCAAAAGAATAAGATGAGAAACATTTTTCATGATATTAAATCAGATAAAACCACTGTCATACTTAAGTATGATGTTAAAGGGAAAGAATTTAAAAAAGCAGGTGAGAAAAGTAGTTTTCTAAAGAATGCATTATTAAGACTTGGAATTGCTACTGAGATCACAAGGAGAGTAGTTATAGCATCTATGGAGACAGAAATGAATATCATCATATTTACTGATGGTGGAGAAATTACAGTTTGGGTAGAAGAAGATAAAATTAAAGTAAATGCGGTTGATGCCGGACCCGGTATTCCCGACATCGAAAAAGCAATGCTGCCGGGATATTCTACTGCATCTGACTGGGTAAGAGAAATGGGATTCGGCGCTGGTATGGGACTTCCAAACATAAAAAATTGTGCAGATGAAATGCATATTGACTCCGTGGTTGGCGAAGGAACGAATTTAGAATTTACAGTGAGTCTAAAAAAATGAAAATCTCAGAAATTATAAAGAAATTAAACCTCACAGTTTTATCGAGCGGGGATTTTTTAGACAGAGAAATAAATGGCGGTTACGTAAGCGATATGCTGAGCGATGTGCTCGCAAATTCGAAAAAAGGAAATATCTGGATTACTTTACAGACGCATCTAAATATAATTTCTGTTGCAAGCGTAAAAGATCTTTCAGGAATAATTATTGTAAACGGAAGAAAGCCGGACGAAGATTCATTGAAAAAAGCTGAAGAGGAAAAAATAATTGTTTTGAGTACCAATGAAAGGGCTTTTCAGATTGTAGGTAAGCTGTATGAATTTGGTATCGGTAAAAATAATGAAGACATTTAAAGCCGACTTACATGTTCATACTTGTCTTTCTTATTGCGCCGAGCTTGAAATGACTCCAAAAAACATTGTTAAAGAATCGGAAAAGCGCGGTCTAAATATTATTGGAATTTGTGATCATAATTCTTCTGAGAACGTGATTAGTGTAAAAAAATGTGCTCAAAATATGGACTTAGATATTATTGGCGGAATCGAGATTACATCAAAGGAAGAAGTTCATGTGCTTGCATTATTTGATAACGAGAAGTCTCTTCATTCAATGCAGCAAATTATCTATGATAATTTAATCGAAACAGACGATGAAAAAATATATGGCGACCAAGTAATTGTTAACGATGAGGATGAAGTTCTTGGCTTCAATAAAAAATTATTGATCGGTGCTGCTGATCTATCAATTGAAAGAATAGTTAATTCCATCCACGAATTAGGTGGAATTGCAATTGCTTCTCATGTTGATAGAGAAAGGTTCAGTTTAATCTCACAGCTCGGGTTTATACCGGAAGGATTAATACTTGATGCATTAGAAATATCCAATAAAAATCAGATTCAAAAATTTAGCGACAGATCATTGCCAATAGTAACATTTTCGGATGCGCATTCGCTGAAGGATATTGGCAGAAACTATACAAGTTTTTCTATGGAGAATTCAACTTTTGATGAAATGAGAAAATCCCTCCGGGGTGAAGAGGGAAGGAAAATTGAAATATAACAATGGAAGATTTATCACTTCATATTTTGGACATAGCGGAAAATTCTTTAAACGCCGGTGCGAAAAATATACGAGTGATGCTTATGGAAAAGAATGAGACACTGATTTTAGAAATTGAAGATGACGGTAAGGGAATGAGTGAGGATGATTTGAAGAAAGCAGTTGATCCTTTTTTTACAACAAAAGAAGGAAAAAGAATCGGTCTTGGTCTTCCATTCCTTTCACAAGCTGCTGAAGAAACCGGTGGAAATTTGAAAATTGAAAGACGGACGGAAAAAGGAATTCGAATCACTGCCTGCTTTAATAAAAATAATATAGATATGAAACCTTTCGGAGATATAAAAAAAACAATGCGAGTTCTTAAAGCTTCTCATCCCGAAGTTAATTTTGTATTCGAACAGATAGTTGAAAAGGGAGACACCGCGTGATTCAGTTAACCATAAATGGGAATAAATTTGAATTCCCCGAAGGGAAAACTCTTCTAGAATCTATCGAAAGTGTCGGGCTTAGTGTTCCCAAGTTATGTCATCATAAAGCTCTGCTGCCATACGGTGCATGCAGGTTATGTTTAGTTGAAGTTCACCAAGAGGGAAGGAATTCTACCGTTCAAGCATCTTGTTCATATCCCGCATTAAATGGTTTCTCTGTTTTTACAGATACCGATAGAGTTAAAAGAGCGAGAAAAATTGTTGCAGAACTTCTACTTGCGCGCTGCCCTGATTCGGAAAACATACGGCGAATTGCTTTCGATATGGGAGTTGGCGAACCAAGAATAAAGAAAAAATATGATGACTGCGTTTATTGCGGACTCTGTGTTAGAATTTGCGAAGAAAGGATGGGAAGAAATGCGGTCAGTTTTTCCGGAAGAGGCCCGGGCAAAAAAGTTGAGCCGCCGTTTGGAAAACAAAATGAGATGTGCTGGACTTGCGGCGCCTGCAATTTCATTTGCCCTGTCGGGAAAAAAGTTTCTGATCTCACAAGCAAAAATGTTCCTATACCAATTCCCAATCTTTTTAATTTAGGTTTAGATTCAAAACCGGCAATACACATTCTTTATCCTCAAGCAGTTCCTAATACTCCTATGATTGATAAGGAAAAATGTATTTATCTGAATTATGAGGCATGTAAAATTTGTGAGACAGTGTGCGAAGCGAAAGCAATTAATTATGAACAGGAAGAAGAAAAGATAGAACTGAATGTCGGAGCTATAGTTTTATCGCCGGGCTTTGAGTTATTCGATCCAAAAATAAAACCGGAACTTGGATATGGACTTTTTCCCAATGTAATTACCTCACTTGAGTTTGAAAGAATATTATCTGCTTCGGGACCATTCTCCGGGCATGTGTTGAGACCCTCTGATCGGCAGACACCAAAAAGAATTGCATTTCTCCAATGTGTCGGCTCGCGCGATTTTGAAAGGGATTATTGTTCATCTGTCTGTTGTATGTACGCAACAAAGGAAGCGTTAATAGCTAAAGAGCATGTCGGCGGGAACTTAGAATGCGACATATTTTTTATGGATATCCGCGCACACGGCAAAGGGTTCGATGAATATTATCAAAGAGCTATAAACAATGGTGTGAATTATATAAGATGCCGCGTTCCTGCTGTCGAGGAAATTCCATACACAAAAAATCTTTTAATCAAATATCTGACTGAAGATGATAAAAAGGTTTCAAAAGAATATGATCTCGTTGTTTTGTCTGTTGGAATAAAACCTCCGAAATCTGTAATGGACATTGCAGAAAAATTTGGAATCGAGTTGAATGAATTCAATTTTTGTAAGACTTCGATTTTTAATCCAACAGAATCTTCACGCGATGGTATCTACGTGGCTGGTCCTTTTACTGAACCCAAAGATATTCCTGAAACCGTAATGCAGGCATCGGGTGCGGCATCAAGGGTATTATCACTTTTATGCGATGTAAGAGGCAGCTTGATCACTGCAAAGGAATATCCGCCGGAGATAGACGTTGCAGGACAAAAACCAAGAATTGGAGTATTCGTCTGCCACTGCGGAACGAATATAGCAGGAGTAGTAAATGTTCCTGAAGTGGTAGAATACGCAAAGAAACTTCCCGACGTGGTATTTGCCGATAATAATCTATACACCTGTTCAAACGATACGCAGGAGATCATCAAAGAAAAAATTAAGGAATATAAATTAAATCGTGTAATTGTCGCTTCATGTACTCCAAGAACCCATGAACCGTTATTCAGAAATACAATCCGGGAAGCCGGACTCAACCCTTATCTTTTTGAAATGGCTAACATCAGAGATCAATGCTCATGGGTTCACATGTTTGAACCTGAAAAAGCAACTGAGAAATCGAAAGACCTGGTAAGAATAGCGGCTGCCAAAGCAAGGTTGTTAGAACCTTTGCAGAAAAGGTCGATCCCGGTAACTAAAGCTGCACTTGTTATCGGCGGCGGACTTTCAGGAATGACTTCTTCATTGGCGCTTGCAAACCAAGGATTCGATGTACACTTAGTTGAAAGAGAAAAAGAGCTCGGCGGTAATTTAAGACACATAAAATATTTATTAGACGGAGAAAAACCGCAGGAAGAATTGGAACGCATTGTTCAAGATGTAAAATCCAATGATAAAATCAATTTATATACTGAAGCCGAAATAAAAAGTTTGGAAGGTTCTGTCGGAAATTTCAAAACAAAGATTGCTGCAAATGGAAATGAAAAAGAATTTGAACATGGTGTAGTTATCGTTGCAACCGGCGCAAAAGAATATCAACCAAAAGAGTATTTATATAATCAAGATGAACGTGTAATGACTCATCTTGAACTTGAACATCGGTTGGCGGCAGAAGATGATTGGTTGAAAGCAGATAAAAAACGACTGCCAAAAACATTTGTAATAATTCAATGTGTTGGTTCTCGTGATAAAGAAAGACCGTACTGTTCAAGAATATGCTGCACGGAGTCCATAAAGAATGCGCTGAAGATAAAAGAGCTCTCGCCTAAGACAAATGTTTACATTCTGTATCGTGATATTCGAACATACGGATTTAGAGAAAGCTACTATACAAAAGCACGGCAGCAAGGCGTTATGTTCATAAGATATGATGAAGATAAAAAACCGGAAGTTTCCAGAAATGGTCATGGATTACAAGTAGAAGTTTTTGACCAAACCTTGAGAATACCGATTGAGATATCGGCGGATTTCGTTGTACTCGCGGCTGGAGTAGTGCCGAGCGAAGGGAATAAATTGATCGGTCAGTTCTTAAAAGTGCCTTTAACAAGCGATGGATTTTTCCTCGAAGCTCATATGAAACTTCGTCCCATCGATTTCGCGACAGACGGAGTATTCTTATGCGGCTTAGCGCACTCGGCTAAGGCAATAGAAGAAAGTATTATTCAAGCCCAAGCTGCTGCATCAAGAGCGGCTACAATACTTTCAAAAGATTTTGTTGAGCTTGAAGCCAATATCTCTCAAGTGATAGATGAAAATTGTGACGGCTGTGCGTTTTGTATCGAACCATGCCCATTTAAAGCAATTACGCTAATTGAATTTATGAGAAACGGATCAATAAAAAAGACAGTTGAAGTAAATGAATCTGCATGCAAAGGTTGCGGCGGCTGTCAAGCCACATGTCCAAAGAAAGGAATAATAGTTAGAGGATTTAAGTTAGAGCAGATTTATGCTCAAGTAAATGCCGTTTTGGGAGTTTAGAAAAATGCGGTTCTACCGATAATAGTGTGAAAGCGATATAAATTTTTAAAGAATGATAGTCCCGTTAGGGACTGAATATTGGTAGAAATAAATCAAACAACAGCAAATAGTCCCATAGGGACGAAATATTTTTAGAAACAATGAGTAACACCTATACACAAATTCATCTCCAGATAATTTTTGCCGTGCAGTACAGAATGGCAATGATTGACAATATATGGAAGGACGAATTGTATAAATACATCACAGGAATTATTCAGACACAAAAACACAAATTACTTATCATTAATGGAGTTGCTGACCATCTTCATATACTACTTGGTTACAGACCTCATCAATCATTATCAGATTTGGTCCAGGATATAAAAGGTAGTTCATCAAAATGGATTAATGAAAGGAAGTTTACTCGCTCAAAATTTGCTTGGCAGGAAGGATACGGAGCATTCTCATACGGTCATTCACATTTATCAAAAGTAATCAATTACATAAGGAATCAAGAACAGCACCATAAAAAGAAAACTTTTATGGAAGAGTATAAATCATTTCTTAAAGCTTATGAGGTTAAATTTGATGAGCGATACATTTTAAAAGAACCGGAATAATAATATTTCGTCCCTAACGGGACTTAGATAATTATGTTCTGAAATATTTTTACCAATATTGAATCCCTCTGGGATTAGTGGTTTCAAACTTTTTCACACAATTAGCAGTAGAGCCAAAAATGCAAAATGATTTTGAACCAAAGATAATTGCTTTCTGCTGTAACTGGTGTTCTTATGCCGGCGCAGATCTGGCGGGTGTATCAAGATTACAATATCCGACCAACATTCGGATCATTAGGGTAATGTGTTCAAATATGGTGCATCCGAACCTTGTAATTGATGCGTTGACTAAAGGTATTGATGGTGTGATAATGTGCGGTTGTCATATTGGGGATTGCCACTATATTGATGGCAATAAGAGTGCAGAAAAGAGAGCTAATGCTGTTACTTTAATGCTTGAGGATTTGGGTATAGAAGGTGAACGTTTTCGACTCGAATGGATCTCTGCTTCTGAAGCGCCAAAGTTTGCTCAAGTGATGAGAGAAGTTGTTGATACAATTAAAAAACTTGGGCCTAGTCCATATAGTTAATGTAATAAAGATTTTACCGTTAATTGTGTGAAAGCCATATAAATTTGTAAAGAATGATAGTCCCGTTAGGGACTGAATATTGGTAGAAATAAATTAACCAACAGCAAATAGTCCCATAGGGACGAAATATTTATAGCTTATGACGTTGCATTTGATGAACCCCGTTAGATAAATTTAAGGAAGAATTAATATCTATGAACAACAAACTATCTAATCGGGGTGAACGATACATTTTAAGAGAACCGGAATAATAATATTTCGTCCCTAACGGGACTTAGCTATTGATGTTTAGAAATATTTCTACCAATATTGAATCCCTCTGGGATTAGCGATTTCAAACATTTTCACACAATTAGTGGTAGAACCGAAATAAATAAATGAAACGCAAAATTAAAAATCGATAAACATTTCAAAAAATTACGAGGCAGCTTTGGCAGAGAATGTAAAAATAATTGATGGCAAAAAGTTTATGTGGGATGTAATAAACTATGAATCCGAATCTGCGGCAAAAGAAAATGTTGATAAATATTCTAAGGACGGATTCGAGACAAAACTCATAGAGGAGGATGGGAAATATTTTGTCTATAGCAGGCGTGTAACCGCTGAAATTAAAATTGAAGGTAATCATTAAATAAAAAGAAGTGGTGAGTTGTATCCACTTTATTTTTCATTGATCACTAAAAAGGAGGTATAATGGCAACTGTAGCTGAAGAATGGCTCAACATCTGCGGAGGATGTGAAGTATCCATTCTTGACATAGGTGAAAAACTTCTCGATCTTCTTCCATCACTACAATTTGTTCATATACCGGTTTTAATGGATCACAAGTACTACGGACAGACAGGCGAAAAAACTGAACTTGAGATCCCACAAGCCGACGTAGGAATGATCTCCGGAGGAATAAGGAACGAGAAAGAAAAACACATTGCAGAAGAGATGAGGAAAAAGTGCGGAACTCTTATTGCACTTGGATCCTGCGCATGTTTTGGAGGAATTCCTGCGCTCGCAAACATGTATGAATTGCAGGAATTATATGATAAAGTGTTCAGAGATTCAAAAAGCACTGAATCGAGTAATACTCCATCAGTAGATCTTCCTCCTCTTACAGATAGGGTTTACGCACTCGATGAAGTTGTAAAAGTTGATCTCTACATTCCCGGCTGCCCGATGAACCCGGCTATCATCCTGGAAGCTTTAACCTGTCTTCTTGAAGGAAAACCGTTTTCGCTTCCTGAGAGAAGTGTTTGTGATGATTGTCCAACCAAACGTGAGGAGAAGAGCAGTTTCAATTTGAAAAGACCATTACAAGATGCAGAGTTCACTCCGGGAGAATATAATTCTTTGAGATGTTTTAATGAGCAGGGAATTATTTGTTTAGGACCAGTTACAAAATCGGGATGCGGAAGACCCATGAACGGAGAAGAAATTGTTCCTCGTTGCGTTAGGGGATATATGCCGTGCCGCGGTTGTTTCGGTCCGATAAGAAGCGATGCCAACCCAATGGTTGATATGATGGGCGCTCTTTCATCTATAGGACTTGATGCAAAACTTGTTGATGATAGACGCGCATTATTTAACCGCTATATCGGCGGACAAAAACGACTTAGACCTTTACCAACAACAGGAAGGAGGTAATTGAAATGGGTAAACAAATAGTAATACAACCGGTTACAAGAATTGAAGGGCATGCTAAAATTGTAATTCAACTTGATGATTCCGGAAATGTTGCTGATACAAAAGTCAAAGTTGTTGAGTTGCGTGGATTTGAAAAATTCTGTATCGGCAGACCCGTTGAAGAACTCCCAAGAATAGTTACAAGCATTTGTGGAGTTTGCCCTTGGTCGCATCATCTCGCATCTGCAAAAGCTACTGATGCTGTCTTTGGTGTTACAATACCTCCGGCAGGAAAAAAACTGCGCGAATTATGTAACAGTATTGCTTATACTGAAGAACACATTTTGCATTTCTACTTTTTATCCGGTCCCGATTTTGTTATGGGACCTGATTCTGATTATTCAGTGCGTAATGTTATTGGCATCGCACAAAGTAATCCGGAGATTGGAAAGAAGGTTGTTCGTAACCGTCACCTCGCCGGGCAGATGCTCAATATTGTTTCAGGCAAATCAATTCATCCTGTAACTGCTGTCCCAGGAGGATTCAGTAAACCTTTAACTCAGAAAGAAAGGGATCAACTTCTCCCGATGGCAGAAGAGGTTCTTGAGTTTGCAAAATTCTCAATGGCTTTTGCAAAAGATAGTATCTTCCCCAAATACCTTGATGCAGTTAAAACTTTGGGAGTTATAAAAACCGGATTCCTCGGCACAGTTTCCGATGACGGAGCGCTTGATTTGTACGACGGTAAACTTAGGTTGATGAAAGCCGATGGGTCATATGTGGATTTTGCTTATGACCAGTACACAGATTTCATCTCAGAAAAAATAGAGGATTGGACATATTTGAAATTCCCATACGCAAAAGCTTGGGGCGAGGGTTTTTCTATGGATATCAACGATCCCAAAGGGATTTATCGGGTTAATTCGCTTGCAAGAATAAATGTTGCCGATAAGATTTCAACACCATTAGCTCAAAAAGAGTTCGAAATATTCCGGGAGAATTTCGGTCATCCCGCTCAATTAACTCTTCTCTATCATTGGGCTCGGCTTATTGAATTATTGCATAATGCTGAACGTACCGTAGAACTGCTGAACGATCCGGATATAACAAATCGAGAAACAAGAACTCCGGTAACTCCAAGAGCTGCACGCGGAGTTGGATGTGTAGAGGCACCGAGAGGAACTCTATTTCACGATTATGAAACCGATGAGAACGGATTAATCACAAATGTGAATCTTATTGTTGCAACTACACAAAATAATGCACCTATCAATATGTCGGTAAACCAAGCTGCCAAAATGCTAATTAAAGATGGTAAATATGATCAAGGCATTTTGAATCAAGTAGAGATGGCAATTCGGGCATATGATCCGTGCTTATCGTGTGCAACTCATAATCTTGACGGCCGTCTTCCAGTGCGGATCGATATTGTGGATAGCGAAGGCATTCTGATAAATTCAATTCATAATTGAGATGCAATTTTTTCTTTTTTTGAATTGCAAAAATTAAAAGGGTGCATGCTTGATCGGCTGCACCTTTTTGTTTATCTATAATAAAAAAATATGGACTACTTAGATAAAGAAATACTTGTTTTGGGATGCGGAAATATTCTTTTCGGTGATGATGGATTTGGTCCCGAAGTTGTTCAGTATTTACAAAAGAACCACGATATTCCATCTCATGTTTACGTCGGCGATGCCGGCTTAAGTGTTAGAAATATTTTATTTAATATTATCCTAAGCGAAATAAAACCCAAAAAAATAATAATTGTTGATGCTGTAGATTTAGGAAGACCTGCCGGTTCAATTTTTCATCTTGATGTTGATGAAATGCCTGAAATAAAATGTGATGACTTCTCCATGCATCAGGTACCCACTTCAAACTTATTAAAAGAATTAAAAAATTTTTGTGGAGTTGATGTGAAGATCATCGCTTCACAGGTTCAATATATTCCCGAGGAAGTTTCTCCCGGCTTATCAAGTGTGATGAAAGATTCAATTCCTGCCGCATGTGAAATGATACTAAAAGAAATGAGTCTTCTCTAACTCGTTAGACAAGTCTAAAAAGGTAATTCCATTATAAACCCTAAAACCTCCGAGGTTTTTGGCATAGCCACCACTATGTGGCAAAACCTCGGAGGTTTAGTAGTAGACCTTTTCCCATAGGGGTTACACCTGCCAATTCAACATTTGAGAAACTCATTAATTTATAAAACAAACTCGACCCGGCTCATCCCTTTTGTGATCAATTCATTCACCACCATTACTTGTCCAAAAGAAATTCCGCCGTCATTCGTTGGGATTTTGGAATGGGAATGAACATTAAATCCCTTTAACTGCAATTCGTTCTCCATCAAGTCAAGAAGAATTTCATTTTGAAAAACTCCTCCGCTTAAAACAACATCATTAATGTTAGTTTCAGCCCGGGCTTGTTCAGTTTTATTTATTAAGAGATATGCTAATGTTTTGTGAAATCTTGCACTGATAGTCGAACTCGATGTTCCGTTATTCACATCATCCACAATTTTTTTAATTAGTGATTTAATCGGAATAAATTTTTGTCCGGTTGCGTCGTCATCAACACTGTACGGTTCTACATCTATTGTCTCGGTTTTCTGCATCAACTCAATTGCGGCTTGGGCTTCGTAACGAATTGTTTCGGGTCCACCGCAAATAACTGAAACAGAGTCGAATAATCTTCCGGCACTGCTGGTTAACGGCGAGTTGATTTTTTTTGCGAGCATTTGAAGGACTATTTCTGTATTTCTTTTTTTTAGA
>Ga0265292_1002039_pt1 | contig 15208 bp, 13 predicted proteins | sample Munlanlewell296A_FD_189080 | JGI IMG/M metagenome (GOLD analysis project Ga0265292, IMG submission 189080) | Leachate microbial communities from a municipal landfill in Southern Ontario, Canada - Leachate well 296A | ecosystem: Engineered > Solid waste > Landfill > Unclassified | place: Canada... | reverse complement strand
ACTCAATGCCTGCTTGATGGTTTCCATGTCAATGCCAAGCATATACCCAAGGATGCCAACATAGACCATGTTCGCAATGTAATCTCGCAAAGCTGGGGAAACGTTCGCTGCGCGCGCCATTTGTTTAACCGGCATTGGATAGACGGAAATATCGCTGCGGGCGATGGGCAGTTTAATATCGTCGGCGTAGAAAAAAGCTCCGCCAGGCTGGACAGAGGCCAGATCCCGGGCGAACGAGACCGGGTTCAGGGTGACGACCACCTCCTGTTCGTCACGCCGGGCAATGAATCCGTCTTTGCTGACGCGGATGGTGTACCAGGTGGGTAAGCCCTGGATGTTGGAGGGGAATAGATTCTTTCCGGAGACCGGTACGCCCATTTTGAACAATGCCCGCAATAACGTAACGTTAGCGGTCTGCGAACCGGACCCGTTGACGGTGGCGATGGTAACGGAAAAATCGTTGATTACTTTTTCAGACATGACGACTCCTGCGTGTTTAGATGCAAAATTTGACAAAAATAGGCCAATTGATGATAAATCAAACCGGCGAGAGGGTCAAGGGGAAAATACTAGGGGAAAATACTAGTTGGTGGTCGTTGCCGGGTGCCACAACACCCAACAGTTGCCGCCGGCCTCCATAACTTTCTCTGGACAATAAAAAAAGCCTGACAAGCAACCGTCAGGTTTTTACTGCTTCTTGCATAAATCTGTGAATATGCTATTATCGAATTGCTCGCAATTCCTGGAATATTGGTTCAGATACTTACGCAGTACCCTGTGAGTTCAACTTTTCAGCAAATCTGTTATGGTCGCGGCCATCAACGCCGCGCCGCGCGGCAGGGCTGCCTCATCAATATCAAACCTGGGATGGTGATGGCCGGCATCCAGTCCCTTTTCGGGATTGGCCGAGCCGATGAAGAAGAAGCACCCGGGCACTTTTTCCAGGACAAAGGCGAAATCTTCCGAGCCCATTGTAATGTAATTTGCGGTGTCCACGTCCGCTTCGGGGAACAGGCGGCGGGCAACTGCCTGGACGCGCGCAGCAGTCTCGGGTTGGTTGATCGTGGCTGGAGTTAGAATCTGCAGTTCAATTTCTGCCTGACAGCCCATCCCTTCGGCAATCGAATGGACCGTCTTCTCGAAGCGTTCCAGAACCCGGGTGCGGACCGCCGGCTCGAAGGTGCGGATTGTCCCGGTCATTTCGACCGCGGGCGGGATGACGTTAAATGTTTCGCCGCCGTGGATGGTGCAGACACTGACAACCGCTGTCTGCAGGGGCGCGATGTTACGGGCAACGATCCCTTGCAGCGCAGAGACAACCTGCGCCGCGGCCAGGATCGGATCCACGGCCAGATGAGGTACCCCACCGTGTCCGCCTTTGCCTCTCACCTTGATTTTGAAGATTTCTGCTCCGGCCATGGCCGGGCCACCGGCAATGCCGACCCAGCCGACGGGCTTTTCGTTCCAGACGTGCAGAGCTAAAGCAACATTCACTTTGGGGTTTTCCAGCACGCCGTCTTCGATCATTTTTTCCGCACCGCCCATGCCTTCTTCGGCAGGTTGGAACATGAACTTAATTGTTCCGGACAGTTGGCTGCGATGAGCGTTGAGCATTTTGGCAACGGTCAACAGGACGGCGGTGTGGCCGTCGTGCCCGCAAGCGTGCATCACGCCGGGGTTCTGGGATGCATAGGGTGCGCCGGTCTCCTCGTGGATGGGCAGGGCGTCCATGTCGGCACGGACGAGCACCACCGGGCCTGGTTTGGCTCCTTCGAGTAGGGCCACCACGCCCGTCCCGCCAACCCCGGTATGCACTTCCAGACCGAGAGCGGTCAATTCTTTGGCGACAATTCCAGCCGTGCGGACTTCGTGGAAACCGAGTTCCGGATGGGCGTGGAAGTCACGGCGCATGGACTGGGTGTATTCGAATAAGGCCTGGGCTTCAGAGAGAAAATCGGGCATGGGGTACCTCAATTGTCATAATGGATTAGGTTGTCGCATTAAAATAAAGCACGCGGAATTTTTCTTCGTAGCGCGGGGCTTCGTCGGTGCTGTCTTCAGTATGGCGAGAGCGCATCCGTTGCTCGAAAGTGAGTGGGTCGCCTATCTGGGATTTGTGTTCTTTCAGTGCGTTCATTTTCACTTCCCAGGTATCGGTTACATCCAAGATTACTGTTGGGCTGGCAGCCAATGAGACCCATACTTCGCGCGGAGTATGGGGCTGCAGCCCTTCGTTTTTGAGCAATTCGGGAAAGAAGTGACCGTTCCCGGCGGCGGGAAAGACGGCATCCAGCACAACCTGTCCGGCAGCGCGGTGGTCGGGATGGTTGACTCGTCCGAACCAGGAGTAGAGCAGGGTGGGGTCGCAGGTGACAAGGATGTCGGGTTTTTCGCGACGGAGGAGGCGCACTATTTCCCGGCGCAGTTCCAGGCTGGGGACGAGATAACCGTCCTCCAGGTCCAGAAAACGCACCGACCGGGCGCCGATGACCGCTGCGGCATTCTGTTGTTCCGTCTGGCGGATGGCGCACAACTGTTCCGGTGTCACTTCTGGTCCGCCGCCTTTATTGCCATTGGTCAGCAGGAAGTAATGGATTTCGTGACCGGCTCTGGCCCAACGGGCGAGCGTGGCCCCACAGAAAAATTCCGGGTCATCCGGATGTGCAAGGATGACCAGGATTTTTTGGGATTTCTCCCAGGCATCGGGAGCTTTCTGACTATCTTCGCTCATACTTTTCTTTTTCGGGCTTGGGGCAATTCTCACACGGTTCCTGGGATTTGCGCCGCAGGGCCTCCAGTTCGTCCCAGGGTTCCACGTCTTCACGTGCAAATTCCCGCCAGCCCACGTCGGGCAGGTCCACGCGGATGGTCATTTGCAGAGGATTAACGTCAAGGACTTTGCCTTCGCCCAGCGGGGTGACGACACGCTTATTCCGTTTGGGCAGTTCCTTGCGGGCGGCGGCATACTGCTCGTATTCGTAGACCAGGCAGCAGCGCAACCGTCCGCACATGCCGGTAATTTCGGTCGGTGTGAGCGAGATGCCTTGCTCTTTCGCCATTTTGATGGATATAGGGCTGAACTCGGTCAGGAACCTGGAACAGCAGCGCGTTTCCATGCCGCAGGCGCCCATCCCACCCAGCATCTTCGCCACGTCGCGCGGACCGATTTGCCGCATTTCCACCTGGGGCTGCTGGTAAAGTTTCTGCATGTCGTGCCGCAGGGATTTCAGGTTGGTCTTGGCCTCAGTCTCTGTGCTGTACATCAGGCTGAGACGCGAGCCGTCGAAGGAAAATTCGGCGGCGACGATCTTGACGCCGGATAGTTTCAGGTGCGCGGCGCGTTCCCGGCAGGCGATCATCGCCTCGAGTTCTTTTTGTCCCCACATACGGCGCAGAATCAGATCGCGCGGGGTGGCGATACGCTCAATGGGTTTCCACGCCCCTTCGGAGGGCGAAGCGGGGTTTTCGACAATTTGCGTAACCTCGCCCAGTTGTTTGCCGCGCGAGGTCTCAACGACGACGTGGTCGCCAACCTTGATGTGCGGTACGGACGAAGCGTCAAAGTGATAGGCTTTGCCAATTTGTGCAAAACGGACACCAACGATAAATGGTTGCATGGCAGGGATTATACCGTAGAGACGACCCGCCGGGTCGTCTCTGGGAAACTAGATGATGTTGATCTTTGGGATGTTATTTTGTTCCAGGGCTGTGACACTGACCCGGGCTGCGACCTGCTCGGCGATGGATTTGAGCGCTTGCGCGGCTGCCGAATCGGGGCGGGACGCCACAATTGGTTCACCGGTATCGCCGCCGATTCTCACCGACTGTTCCATCGGCACCGCGCCCAGGAAGGGCACTTTGGCAACCCGCGCCAGGTCTTCGCCGCCGCCGGAGCCGAAGAACTCGCCGCGCATGTTTTCGATGATGCCTAGGATGGGCACTTCGAGGGTACGGAACATCTCCAAGGCGCGGCTGGCGTCTTCGAGCGAGACGGCCTGGGGCAAGGTCACAATAACCACGCCGGAGAGTGGCAGGGTCTGCGCCAGTGACAGAGGCACATCGCCGGTACCGGGTGGCAGGTCAATGATAAGATAGTCCAGTTCACCCCATTCCACGTCAGACAGGAACTGGCGAATAGTGGAATTGAGCATCGGACCGCGCCAGATGAGCGGTTGGCCGGGCTTGACCAGGAAGCCCATGGACATCAACTTGACGCCATAGGCATCAGCCGGGATGAGTTTGTTCTCTTTCGTGCCGGGAATATCGTGGATGCCCATCATCGTCGGGATGTTGGGGCCGTAGATATCGGCGTCCATCAAGCCAACCCGCGCTCCGGCCTGCGCCAGTGCCACGGCCAGGTTGGCGCTGACCGTGCTCTTGCCCACGCCGCCCTTACCGGAGGCCACTGCGATGGCGTTGCGTACGGGGAGCTGCAAAAGCCCGCGCAAGCGCCCGTCAGCAGGGACGTTGGCATCCATCTTGATGTTGACAGTCTTCACGCCAGGGACGGTCAGCGCGGCCTGGCGGGCAGCTTTTTCGATACTGCCCTTGAGCGGGCAGGCCGGCGTGGTCAGGAGAATGGTAAAGCTGACCGCCTCGCCCTTGATTTCCAGGTCACGGACCATATTCAACGTGACCAGGTCTTTGTGCAATTCGGGTTCCTGGACTTTGCTCAGAGCGGCCAGAATTGTTTCAGCGGAGATTTTCGGGGACATGGCTACCTTTAGATAGATTTATTTATGCCATTCAGCGGCACACTTGTTCTGTAAGAACATACCCACTTCGGTCCTGGCCGTCTCGAACAATCCGGTTAATTCTTCGTCCGAGCCGTGGAAACGCTTGAGGGAACGTTTGGCACAGACAGTGCAGCCATGGATGGCGCGGTATGAATCAGCATTACAGGTGGCGCAATTGTTCAAGCGTGCCATCATCAGGATGAATGCCATCTGTTCTGGGCTATCCGGCCCGGTTTTTTTCACAGCCGCGACCAGCTCCTGCCACGTTGTGCCACGTTCGTTGCAGAGGGGCGAGATGCCGCGGGGAGGAAAGATCAGGTCGGTGTCGGGATTATACATTTCGACCGTTATTCGCCTTGACCTGTGCGGGAGGCTGCCTTGGCAGCCCGTGCGGCATCTTCGCGTCTCGCGTTAATCGGACGTATGCTTTCGTAATATTTGGCCGATTTCGACAACTTGGTTTCGTCGTACACGTTGCGAGTGAAGGATGCCAGTTCGTAATCATGATCCATTTTGATGGCGTCAAACGGGCAGAATTCAGCACACAAACCGCAATTCATGCAGATATCCGCGTCAATAGTAAACTTGGCCGGGTCTGGAATCGGGCGGCCAGTGGCGGGATCGGTGGAGCGGACGATCCAGATGCACTGCGGCGGGCAGACTTTGGCGCAGATTCCGCAGGAGGTGCACCGCAGGGTCTTTTCCCCGTTCGGGCCTTCATCATAAACCAGGAACGGTACAAAGCGAAATTCTTCCGGGACCGGGATTTTTTCTTCCGGGTATTGCACGGTGAATATGCCACGCGCATCCTTGCTGCCGCGGTGAGCGATGCCTTTATCAGTGCGGTAACGTTTGCCCAACCAGCTCAGATCGTCGAGGTAGGTTTCGGCAAAGCGCTTGAGACTGACGCTGAGGCTTTTCAAGATACCTTTACCAACCATATCGCTCATGGGTTTCTCCTAGCGGTCCACTTCACCGAGAACAATGTCAATCGAGCCGAGAACGGCCACCACGTCGGCCACTTTCAGTCCGATGCATATCGGGCCGAAGGCGGTCAGGTTGATGAACGAAGGAGCGCGGACGTGGTAGCGCCAGGGGGTGGGCTTGCCGTTCGAGATGACATAGAAACCGAGTTCGCCCTTAGGACCCTCAACCCGTCCATACGCTTCGCCGGGCGGGACGCGCACCTGATACATCGGCTTTAGAGCCATCACCGGCCCATTCGGAAGCTGCTTGACAGCTTGCTGGACAATACGAATGCTTTGGCGGATCTCGTCGAAGCGCACCATCAGCCGGTCGTAGATGTCACCATTTGTGCGCACAACCACGTCAAACTCGAAGCGATCGTAGATGGAATAGGGTTCGGCACGGCGCACGTCGTAAGGGATGCCGGAAGCGCGCAGCAATGGGCCGGCGGCAGAATACTTGATCGCATCTTCGGCGGTTAGAACCCCCTGTCCGATTCCGCGCGAGCGGATAATTTCGTTTTCGCTCAAGAAGCGGTCAATTTCTTCAATTTTGCGCGGCAGCCGTTCAAAGAACAAGCCCTTGATTTTCTGGAGAGTACCTTCCGGGAGGTCCCGGGCGACGCCGCCAAAGCGGAAGTAGTTACACATCATGCGCGAACCGGAGACTGCTTCGAAGATGTCCAGGAGCAGTTCGCGCTCTTCCAGAGCATACAGCATCGGGGTAAAGTACGCGCCCAGATCGTTGAGCAATGCACCGATTGCCATCAAGTGGCTGGCGATACGGGTCATTTCGGCCATCATCACACGGATGTATTCGGCGCGTTCCGTCGGTTTGACGTTCATCAGTTTTTCAACCGCCAGCGCATAGCCAAAGTTATTGCTCATGGACGAGAGGTAGTCCAGACGGTCAGTGTAAGGCATGTTCATGATAAAGGTATTGCGCTCACCGATCTTCTCGTGGTTGCGGTGCAGGTATCCCATCACCGGTTTCAGGTTGACGATTTTCTCCCCGTCCAGTACCACGGCGACGCGGAAGACCCCATGCGTGGAAGGGTGTTGCGGGCCCATGTTGACAATGATGTGATCGGTGTCCAGGCCAACCTCGTCTTTCTGATATGTGCGCAGGGCTTCGTAGAGGGCTTTCTCCGGGTCAAAGGTCTGGCTTTCCGGGTTGAACCCATCGGGGTAGGCAATATTGTCACCGAATAGATTTTTGCTCTCGGCCATGATCATCCTGCCGTCAGGCCAGCGCGATTTCAAGGGCTTGGCTTCTTCTTCGAAGTAAGGCTCGTGCCAGTCCTTGCGCATGGGATGACCGGCGAAGCCTTCCCACATCAGGATGCGGCGCAGATCGGGATGGCCGGTGAATTTAATGCCGAACAGATCCCAGGCTTCGCGCTCCTGGAGTTCTGCGCCCGGATAAATAGAGACCAGCGAAGGGACTTCCATCGGGTCAGCGCGCGGGACCTGGATCTTGAATACCACGCCAGCTCCGCCGGTGGTCTTGAAGACATGGTAAACCACTTCCATCTTACCTTCGGGCAGATAGTCCACTGCGGTAATGGAGGAGAGGTAATCGTAGCCGAGTTCGTCGCGCAGTGCAGTAGCGAATTTGAGCAAATTGGCATTATCTAAAATCCAGCCAGAGTAACCGGGGCGGGTATCGGGGTTTAGAACACCAGGGAAACGGGCGGACAGATCAAGGGTCTGAGCAGGTGCAGGGGTTGCCATGTCCGTCTCCTAGTTCTTTTTGCCGTTCTGGATGAGTGTAATTTTGCGCGGGTCAATCAGGTCCGGGCCAAGCATTGGGACAGGGATTTCGGCCATGTCCGGGCCTTTCTGATACCAGCGGGCGGTCTTGATGGATTCACCCTTGATCTTTTCCTGGATTTTCATCAGGCCGTTGAGCAGGGCTTGCGGGGTGGGCGGGCAGCCAGGGACGTATACGTCCACCGGGATGAACTTGTCCACGCCGGAGACGACGTTATAACCTTCTTTGAAGGGGCCGCCCCCAGAAGCGCAGGCGCCCATTGCCAGGACGTACTTCGGTTCCGGCATCTGGTTGTACAGGCGCACGATGATGGGGATCATTTTCTTCGTCACCGTGCCGGAGATAATCATCAGGTCGCTCTGGCGCGGGGATGGGCGCATGATCTCCATGCCGAAGCGGGCTATGTCAAAACGGCTGGCGGCAGCGCAGATCATTTCGATGGCGCAGCAGGCCAGTCCAAACATCAGCGGCCATACGGAGGCGCTCCGGCCCCAGTTGTAAATTTTGTCGAGGCTGGTGATGGAGACCTGTGCTTGCAGTTCGGGAGGAATTTCATAATCGGGGGAATTCAGTTCGTTCGATTCCATGTGGATTCTCCTGGGACGAAAATAATCAGTGCAAAGCGGACGGATTATAGCCGAGAGATGATGGTACGTCAATTTGATTATGCAAATATATATTTGCATAATTGGTATAATCAACAGGATGAAACCTACGACTCGCTTACGCATTCTTGCCCACTTCCGCAAACACCAGACGGCTTCGGTGAGAGAATTGAGTCGCCTCCTGGGGATGACCGGGGCGAATATTCGCCATCATCTGGCAGTATTGGAATCGAACGATCTGATTGAGATTGTCGGCCAGCGAAAAGAGGGGCGGGGGAGGCCTCTGCATGTCTACGGGTTATCGCGGCGGGTGCTGGGGGACGGGTTGGATAAACTGGCCGGGACGCTGCTCGACATCTGGCTGGGCAGCGCGGCAGACGAGAGGCGGGAAGCAGGCTTGAGGTCCGTGGCGGAGCGGCTGGCGGGTGTCACGGATGTCAAGGTCCCGGTTATGAAGCGGCTGGTCCGGGCGGTCGAGCGACTGAACGAATTACACTACCAGGCGCACTGGGAAGCGAGCGCGGCGGGACCGCGTCTCATCCTGGGGCATTGTCCGTATGCGGCGATTGTTGCCGACCACCCCGAATTGTGCCGGATGGATGCATTTCTCCTGGAAACGAGGCTTGGCTCGTCCGTTGAGCAGACTGCAAAATTGCAGTTGAGCGACAAGGGCCTGCCTTTTTGTGCTTTCCTGATGGTTGGGAATTGATGAGTATTAGAAGGATTATCCCATTACAATTGTTCAAAATGGATGGTTTTTGTGCATCTAAAAAATATTGAATTTGCTGTCACCGGAGGGATTGCCATGAAAAGACAATCCGTAACACGATGGTTGCCCGTTCTCATCCTGGCAGGCGTGCTCGTGATGCTCCCATCGCAATCCGCCCGTGCGGATACCGGGCCGAAACCCACCATGAGTTTTTCATTCATCTATGAGATTAATCCGGTAGCGGAGATCTCTTCAGGCTCTTTGCTGGAATGTACCGATGCAGACTGCGCAGAGGCCGAACCGCTTCAGCAACTTGGACCTCAGCATTTTGAATGTTCCGCTTCTTCCTGCTTTTCCATGGCCTATGGTTACAGTGACTATCACCGCCTTGTCCTGGAATTCTCGGACGGTGTGACCCGTCAGAGTAACATTTTCACGAAAACGCAATTTGCCGCTGAATACAAGGTCACAGTGTACGCCGATCACATGGAGGTGGTGGAACAACTTGGCGGCGCAACTTGGCCGGTGTCTGGAAACACGTTTCTCAACCTGCTCCTTGGCTTATGCTTCTTCTGTCTAACTACCGCCATTCTTGTCATTCTGGTCGTGCTGTTAGTCAAGGCGGGAAAGCCGGAGGCGACATTCAAGTCACTGCTCGGATGGTTTATTGCTGCCTGGATTCTTACCCTCCCGTACGTGCTTGTCAGCCTCCTGCTGACGCGCGGACTGGTCACAACGCTGGCAGTGGAACTCTTGCTCGGCGCGCTTTACGTGGGTTGGCGGAAACGCCCCGCCGTGCTCGTCCTGACCGTCATCTTGCTTCTAAATCTCATGACTCATCCTGCCCTGTGGCTGACGGTCAGCGGGTTCAGCGGACAGTATCCTGTGCTGGCGGTGCTCTTAGCCGAACTGGTCGTCTGGCTGGTGGAGGCGGGCGGGTTGTTCCGGCCCAGCGGAAGACTATCAGGTTTGGCGAAGCGCTTTTGGTCAGTCTCGCCTTGAACGTGGCCAGTTTCGGAATTGGTTTGCTCTTACCTTTCTGACAGGAGAATCGGCATGGACTGGATCGTTTTTCTTCATGGCTTTGTTTTCCTCGCTTTCTGGTTGACCAACCTTTCCTTTCAACAGGCGGTCAATAAATTCCTATCGGATGTGACCGGCCTGCGCCTTAACTACCTGCTTATTTTTATCATCTTCACTGCGCTGGTCGGTCTATGGAGCGCAATTCGCCTGGGTCTTAAAAAGAATGGTCGCAAGGCGGGCCCGGCCTGGTTCTATCGTCTCAGTGGTGGGTTTTACCTGCTGTTTTTCTACGGCAGTTTTATTGTCCTGTTTCTCAAGAACCCGCTCCAGGTGGCCCGGCTGGGACAGTTCGTGCAATACTTCCGTCTCTTTGTGGATGCCGCCTTTTTACTCCTGGCTGCCTGGGGGCTGCGGAACTGGCTGGGCCGGCAGACGAAACTCAGGAAGAAATGGCTCGGTGCGGGCCTGCTCGTTCTCCTGTGGCTGGTCCCCGTTTTCTGGACCCCGGGGGCTGTCTTGCGTGGACCACTACCCGAGAAGCCGCTGTTGATCGCCCATCGCGGTGCTTCGATGCTGGCACCGGAAAATACACTGGCCTCCATGCAAAAAGCAGCCGACCTGGGGGTTTACGGCCTCGAAACGGACATCACGATAAGCCGGGACGGGGTTCTGTTCCTGATGCACGATTCCACCCTGACGCGCACGACGAACGTTGCCGATATCTTTCCGCAGCGGGCAAAGGATTCAGCGGATAGTTTCACCTGGAATGAGTTGACTCAACTCAACGCCGGTCAATGGTTTGTGGAGCAGGACCCGTTCGGTACGATTGCCTCCGGCCTCGTCTCGCCGGAGCAGGAAGCGTTATATCGCCGCGAACCAGTCCCAGCCCTGGCAGACATGCTTGCCATCCTGCAGGCCAACAATTTGCGCTTTATCTACGATTTGCGGTTCACGTCCGCGGACCACCCCTTTGCGGACCAGACGCTCGACCTGTGCCTGGCGGAGATAAAAGCCTCAGGCGCGGCGGCCCGAACCTGGGTCCTGGTTGGCCCGGAAGAATTCCTCACGGTGCGCGCGGCTCTGCCGCAGGCCATCCTATCCGCCGGGATTGACTACAGCCGGGCTCCTGCTTCGCAGGAACTGGTTGCGGCCGGTTACCAGTTGGTCAATAGCGAGGTCGGCCTGACGAACGGCCTGATCCAGGCTTATCAGCGTTCTGGGTTGTGGGTCAACCTGTGGACGGTAGACGAACCCTGGCAATATTCCCGCCTGTGGCGCTTGGGCGCGGACTCGGTCACGAGCAACAATATTCACGTGCTGGCTGGCATGTCACGGCCGGTGATGGCGCTGTCATATTCGGTTTATCTGGTGGTGTGGGGGTTGGCGGGTATTCTGGCGGCGTCGCTGGCGCGTTCCTGGTAGACATCCGGAGAAGGCATTTGGTTCTCTGGGAATCACCGTGGTGATGGGGTAAATAGGGGATGTTGGGCGGGCTTCGCCTGCCCAACATCCCCATATATTTCTCTCTGTCACGGAAATTCCCAAAGACCCAGGTATTTTATAGTCTTGCAAGGGTGCTATAATGTCGAGGATCGTCTCGAAAAAATTTATAAGGAAGAATATTCCAGAAGGATGAACCCTTGCCAACCGTAAACTATAAATACGAAAAGCGTCAAAAAGAACGTGAAAAGAAAAAAAAGAAGGCTGAAAAAACACGGCTTAAAGAGATCAAGAAGAATATTAAGCCGGAAGAGAAACCAGTTCCCTCTTCAGAAAAATAGAGAGTTCATTATTAAAAGTTCTCTACCGTAGAGCTCCTTTTATAGTGTCATTGCGAACCGCTGATGCCCTTCCGGCGGCGTGGCAATCCCCATTTGACAGGTACGATCTCGCAAATTGGGAGATTGCTTCGGCACACCTGCTCTGGCGGGCGGTGCCAGGGAAAACCGCCTCGCAATGACACATGCACGGTAGAGAAATAAAAAGATGGAGTGTGGGGTATTTTTGGTGAGCTTCGCCCGACAAAAACATCCCACTTCCCCTTTTATTGAATTGAGACCAAAGATGATCGTTATTTCAGACATGATGGGCACACTGACCACCGGCTCGCCGTTCCTGGGTCTCGTGGATTGGGTGAAACACAACCAGAGCAAATGGCGAGCATATTTTTACATGGCTGCGATTGCGCCCTCCTATTTGCTCGTCAGGAAGGGACTGATAGACTGGCAAAAGTGGGGGCAGGACTTGATGATCAAGAGTCTGGCTTACATCCAAGACGCAAATGAGGAGAAGTTGCGTCACGCTTCAGAGTGGGTGGTGGAGCATGACCTGTGGAAAAAGCGCCGCGAAGATGTGGTCAGGCGTTTGGTCGAGCACCGCGAACAGGGTAGCCAGGTAGTTATCGCCAGTAGTGTGGTGGAGCCATTCGTTGAGCCGTTTGCAAAGCGCATCGGCGCGCAAGCGATCGGTACGCCAGTTGAGATCGTGAACGGACGTGTGAAGATGGTTGGTGAGTTGGTGGCGAACGAAAAAAAGATCGAGCAGGTGCTGAGTCGCCTGGGCGTGGAGCGCGTGGATGTGGCCTATGGCGATACTGTTTTAGATATTCCCCTGCTTGAACATGCTGATCGTCCTGTGGCGGTGTACCCGGATGAGAAGTTGAAGGCTGTTGCGCTTGTACGTGGCTGGGAGATTTTTGGAAATGGCAAGAGTTATCCTTAGGAATCGTGTAAGAATAACTTCCCGATTTTGAATTGTTGCTATTCCGTGTTCGTCGGGATACCCCAAAGAACAGGGTACACGTAAATCCCTGCCTCAGTACATGGAAGTCGGGTAAATCCGACTCGCGAGCGTTAGCGAGCGCAAGTGAGCGCCAGTCCGTAGGACTTTCACACACTGAGCAGGCGACTTCGCGAAGCACCCCCTTGGGGGGTTAGTCCCGCTCAGTCCACGAGAACAGCGGAACTTATTTTTGCACAAGTCCTTAGTCACACGCAGGGGAGTCATGAAGCGCTGAGGCAGGTTCTATTAAAAGACATCTTGCAAAAGTCCCTTCGTGGTTTTGTAGTAGCGACTTTAGTCGCTCTAAGCCGGCCAAGCAACGGCTAAAGCCGTTACTACGGGTGCATTCTTTGAGTTATGCAAGAGTCTAATATATTAACAGGCAAACCATGCTCCCGATACACCCGATCGAAACGTTTCTTCAGCACACTTCACTGCACTTGCAGGAAATCGTGCTGGAACTGAGAAATATCATCGCCTGCGTCGCTCCAGGCGCTCCTGGGAACCCTTGAAGGAGTTGATCACGTCCGCTTCGCGCTTCGACCCACGCCCAATACAAAAAAATTCCTGAAACTCACGTCTCAGGAAATTTATTTGGCATTCAGCGGGATTAGGCGGGGATCAAAGTCACGTTGCTGGCCTGGGGGCCTTTGGGACCCTGTTCCACTGTGAATTCGACCTTCTGGCCTTCTTCGAGATTCTTGAAGCCTTCACCCTGAATGGCGGAGAAGTGGACAAAAACGTCCGGGCCGCCTTCGCGAGTGAGAAAGCCGTAGCCCTTGCTTCCATTGAACCATTTGACTGTGCCGATGATACGATCTGACATTGTTTACTCCTTAGGCAAAAAAAGAAATTTGGCGGACCCGGTTTTTCGCCAGAACAGCTAAAACAAAAGGCCCACGGATTTGAACCCATGAGCCGATGTGGTTGCATTCCCAAAGCGAACTAACTGGTATCCTTAGGTCACAACTATACCATGAGGAAGGGCATAAGTCAATGAAAATTTGACATGAAAATTTGATTTTCGTTTACTCCACTGTCACGCTCTTGGCCAGGTTTCTAGGCTGGTCCACGTCCAGGCCGCGGATAACGGCGATGTGATAGGCCAGCAGTTGCAGGGGGATAACCGTCACCACCGGGGAGAGCATCCAGGGACATTCCGGCACCCACAGCACATAATCCGCCATTGATGAGACCAGCTCGTCGCCCTCTGTCGCCACGGCGATGACCGTCCCGCCGCGCGCCTTGGCCTGCTGGATCTGGCTGATCATCTTATCGTGCCAGGGGTCTTTCGGCGCAATACAAACCACCGGCATATTTTCGTCAATCAGGGCGATCGGTCCGTGTTTCATTTCGCCGGCTGGGTAGCCCTCGGCGTGAACGTAGGAAATTTCCTTGAGTTTCAGCGCCCCTTCGTAGGCAATCGGCATGTTGATGCCGCGTCCCAAGTAGAGACAGTCGCGTACGTCTTTGAGCGCCCAGGCCACCTTCTCCACTTCCGCTTCACGCGCCAGCGCCCGGCCCACCACATCCGGGATGAGGCGCAGGTCAGCAACCAGGGCGCGGCGGATTTTCTCGCTCAGCGTGCCGCGCAGGTCGGCCAGAAAAATCGCCAGCATGTACTGGTCCACCAGCGGGGCGGTGAAGGCCTTGGTGGAGGCCACGCCGATCTCAGGTCCGGTTTGCATCGCGATGGATCCGTCTGCAACCCGCATGGCCTGCGAGCCGACCGCGTTGACGATGCTCCACAGCAGGGCCCCTTTTCGCCGTCCCTCTTCCATGGCGGCCAGCGTGTCGGCAGTCTCACCCGACTGGCTGATGGCCAGCACCACGCACTGCTCGTCCAGGATGGGGTCGCTGTAGCGGAACTCGGAGGCAATCTCCATCTGGCATGGAATCCTGGCGATGCTCTCGATGAGAAGCTTGCCGACCATCCCGGCGTAGGCGGCGGTGCCGCAGGCGGTGATCGTAATCTTATTAATGTTACGAGCCAGTTCGGGGGTCAGGTGCAATTCCGGCAGGCGGATGTTCCCGTCTGTGAAGTCCACGCGCCCGGCCAGCGTCTCGGTCAGGGAGCGCACCTGCTCGTGGATTTCCTTTTGCATGAAGTGACGGTACTCGCCCTTTTCAGCAGCGGCTGCGTCCCAGGCGATGCTGTTAACTTTGGGCGTCACCAGCGCACCGTCCAGCGTTTGCACCCGGATCTCGGACCTGGTGACCACCGCCATCTGGCACGACTCGAGGAAGATGACCCGGCGGGTATGCTCGAGGATGGCGGGGATGTCGGAGGCGATGAAGTTTTCGCCTTCACCCAGGCCGAGCACCACGCCCCCGGCGTTGCCGATGCGGGCGCAGACGATTTTGTCAGGCTCGTCGGCAGACATCAGCACGATGCCGTGCGCCCCGGCGATTTCACGGAAGGTGTGGCGGGCGGCTTCGGTCAGGTCGAGACCGGCCGCCAGGTGATGTTCGACGAGGTGGACGATAACTTCGGTGTCGGTGTCCGAGTTGAAGTCCACGCCTTCGGCGGTCAATTCGTCGCGCAGTTCGAGGAAGTTTTCGACGATACCGTTATGGACCACGACCACCCGCCCGGTCGCGCCGAGGTGGGGATG
>Ga0265292_1002038_pt1 | contig 15213 bp, 12 predicted proteins | sample Munlanlewell296A_FD_189080 | JGI IMG/M metagenome (GOLD analysis project Ga0265292, IMG submission 189080) | Leachate microbial communities from a municipal landfill in Southern Ontario, Canada - Leachate well 296A | ecosystem: Engineered > Solid waste > Landfill > Unclassified | place: Canada... | reverse complement strand
CTTTCCCGCCTCTCCGGCCAGCTCGCCTCTTCCTGCACTCCAATCGATCTCCGCAAAGCGGATCTCTTTCTCGAGGAGCGCACACCGGGCATCGAAGACCCCGCCTGTGTTCTCCGGAACGTGGACAAGGTCACGGGGCTCCTCAGTTCTCTCTCCTGTCCGGCAGATGCAACCGAGGAACGCCCCTTTTTCCTCCCGAAGAGCGAGCTGCCCGATCGTTGGCCGCTCTGGGAACAGGCGGTCCAGGAATGGGCGCGGAGGCAGATGGACACCTGGAACGCCACACCCGACCACTCGGGCTCCCTCCTGCCGCTCCCGCTCGCTCCGACGAAAGAATGCGATCCCTCGCTTACTCCCGGCCGCTTAAGCAAGCCCGAGGTGCGCCTCCTCGCCCCTCCCGCCAACGCCAATGTTTCGTTCCCCGTCTTCACCGTGGAGATCGAATTCCGCTCGCTCGCACCCGTCAGGGAAGTGAAGTACTCGATCGACGGAAAACAGACCGGTGTTTTTACCGCCCCTCCCTACATGGGTCCGATCCGCGCGCCGCGCTCGCTGGAGACCACCGGCACGCACACCCTGTCCGTCACCCTCACGGATGAGTACTTCAATACCGCCTCGGACGCCGTCACCATCCGCTTCGGGATTGACGCCGTCACCCCGCGCGTCCGCCTCCTCGATGGAGCACTCCCCCTTCCCGCAGGATTTCGTTCGGCGTTCCCTCCGCAGTGATCCTTCCATCCCGAAAGACATACACCCAGTCGAACAGGGGGAGCAGATGCAGTTTGTGGATCGACGAGATGATGCAGCGATCGGCAAAACGGCGGAACAAGTTTTCATAAATCAGCCGTTCATTCGTTTGATCCACGGAACTCGTCGGCTCGTCGAGCAGGATGATATCGCTCGTCTTCGCCGCAAAGATCCCGCGTGCGAGCGCAAGCCGCTGCTTCTCGCCACCGCTTAAGTTCACGCCTTTCTCGGAAATGTCCGTCTTCAGTCCCTTGGGCAATCGGGCCAGTACCGGTGAGAACTGCGCCAGCTCGATATCCTCCTCGAGTTCGGACTTTTTCTGTTTCGTATCAACCGTGATGTTGTACTCGATGGTGTTGGCGAAAATCTCGGGGTCCTGAGGGATCAGTGTCACGTGCGGCGCCAGATGTTTCAGACCGCGCTTCAAAATTTTTCCGTCGCAGGCGACCGTAACGTCGTTGGTGGTCATCAAACCACGTATGAGGCTTAGGATGGTGCTTTTTCCGCTGCCGCTCTCGCCGACAAGTGCGATCTTTTTCCCGCGTTCCAGCACGAGTTCGCCGATCATCAGATGCATGCGTCCCTCGCCTTCCTCGGCATAGGAAAATTTCAGGTCGCGGATTTCGATTTTCCGCCACTGGTCCGGCAGGTTTCGGGAAACATAGTAATCGGCCCGCTCGGCACGGAGAATCGGCGAAGTCGAGACAAAATCCGCATATTGCTCGATGGTATCGGAGTACTTCCAGGCGAAAGTATAGAAAGCCCCGCCGATCCGCTGCAGGTACTCATACAGCATGAAAAACGTACCGGCCAGCAGGACTCCGCCGTGATTTATGGCACTCAATGCATACCAGGCCAGAACCGTAATCTGCATCAGGCCGATCAGCAGGGTCATCAGAAACCACTTCCACTCGTTCATCGCGAAAGTGCGCTTCGAAAACGGCAGATAATGCGACATGCGCTTCCAGACCTCGGCCCGCGTGAGCTCCTCCAGCCTCAGGGTGATCACCGTGAAAACGTTGGTGATGTAATCGTGCAGCGCCGAAGCGGTCGAATGCTCGTACTGGTTGATCTGTTCGTAGCGCTTGAGTAAAAAGGTATCGAACAAAAACACCGTCGAAAGCGCGATGAAGCTGGCGATGACAGCCATCCACGCAGCAAACGGATAAATCAGCGCCAACGCCACGACCGAGCCCGCCATGCGCATAATCATCTCGATGAATTGAAAACTGTTCGAGATAAATTGATCCAGCGCCCGGGTCGATTTGACGACGCGGTTGATCGTGCTGCCGGAATGATTGTCCCGATGCCACTTCACCGGAAGCGAAACGATGATCCGGTACAGATGGTCTTTGTACGCGTTTCTGACTTTGAACGCGCAAGTGTTTTCCATCACCCGCGCCGGGCCGTGAAATATCCAAAAACCGACAGTCAGAAACAGCATGATCAAAAACAGCGTCATGAACCGCTGCATCGGATGAGACAGCAGAGAAATCTCCTGAACGCTGTTCAGAATCTTCCCGACCACCAGCGGCTCGACCATCGACAGCGCGTTCGCTACGACAAACAAACTGACATACCCTACGATCCGCCAGCGGAATCCCGCGGCGTACTTCCAGCTTGCCCGGAGGAGGGTCGAGAATGCGCGCATGTGAGGCCCGGATACCGTTGAGACGGATCAAGTAATAGATTCATGCGAGAACAATCATGTAACAGCGCAAAATATTTGACAAGTAAAATCAATGCGGAAGAGTAGGCTGCCCAAGTGCACCCCGAAGAGCCCACTCCACTGAAGTCGACGGTGATCGCGGAGATCCACCGGAGAGAAGGGGGAATCATCGGCCTTGTAAAGATTGGAAACCGGCAGGTCCCGCTTATCTTCGAATCCGTTCCATCCGACGAGGAACAACCTCCGCGCGTTCACACACTCTGGCGCCTGCTGCAGTATCTCAACAAAAGAATCCGGCAGGCCAGCTGTCTCGATGACCTAAGCGGGGAATCACATACCGTTTCTTTGCCGCTCAACCATGAAACCTTGGATGTCCTCCATCGTGTTATTTCTTTCGTCGGCGCGGGGAGAGTGACGGTAAAGTGGCTCCTCACAGACGCGTCTCGAGACAAACGCATCCTGCGCATTCCTCGTGAGCCGGACGAGAGAACATAGATGGCTGACTGGTAGTTAGTGATCACTCACGACCGCATTCGTATGCACCTCCGACACGTCCTCGTCCTCCTCCAGCGCTTCGACGAGAGACTCGACCTTCAGCATCGTGTGACCGTCAACCGGCGCCGTTTGCTTCGGGACGTACTGGAGCCCCGCTGACTCGATGGTGAACCCCTGGCCCTTCAGGAAATCGCGGATACCGGACCACTTCGCCCCGTCCGTCACGACTTGCAAATGATCGTTACTGGCCTCGAAATCTTCTGCACCGAGATCGATGAGCTTTAGCTCCAGCTCCTCCAGTTTTTTCGAATCGGAAACCTTGTCCCCCAGTCCCGCCTCCCCGCCCCCGGCGATCACGACGCCGCGCCGCTCGAACATCCAGGTTACCGATCCGGCTTCGGCGAAGCGGCCGCCGTTCCGGCTGATCGCAGCTTTCACATTCGCCAGCGTGCGGTTGCGATTGTCCGTGAGGCACTCGATGATGAACGCCGACCCGCTTGGCCCATACGCCTCGTAGACCATTTCCTGCATTGCCTCACCCTTGAGCCCGCCCGTCCCTTTCTTGATCGCGCGTTCGATGTTCGCGTTCGGCACGCTCTCCGCTTTGGCCGCATCAATCATGCCCCGCAAACGATTATTGGTCGTTGGATCGCCGCCGCCCTCGCGCGCCACGATTTCGATGAGACGCGCATATTTCGTATAAATCTTCCCGCGACGGGCGTCCTGCGCCGTCTTCCTGACCCGTATATTTGCCCATTTGGAGTGACCGGACATACAGCCATCAGGTTATAGCTTTTAGCTGTCAGGAAAAAGGAGAACTGTAGGTACGCCTTTCGTGATTTATTTCCTGTACGCCAGCATCCCCAGAAACCTCGCACGCTCCACGGCGTTCTTCAGCATCTTCTGGTGCTTCAGGCACAGTCCGGAGTAGTAACGATTGCGGATGTTGCCGAAGTAGTCGATGTACGGCTTGAGCGTAGGGAAATCCTTGTAGTCCAGGTACTTCACGCCCGTGTGGTCGAAGGGGCAGACCTTCTTCATCACCTGCTTGCCTTTCTGTTGCCATGCCATGCGTCGTGCGGGGAAACGGCTAGAGTTTCAGATCGTCATCGGAAATAAGTTTTTCGAGTTGCTTCTCAAATTCCTGGACCTTGAGGGGCTCCTTCGGCTCCTCTTTCTTTTGCTCCATACGCTTCGTCGTGCGCTTCGCCTGCGCCACGACCGTCTGCTTCAGGCGCTCCTCTTTCTTCCGTTGACGCACATCAGCGACTGTCTCGCGTGTCTGAAGCCACTGCTGGTATCGCTCCTCGTAACTCACCGCCTCGTACCCCTTGGGAGGGATCACGATGAGGTGGCGGAGAACACCCCTTAAGAGCCGGAACTGCTTGTCCAATTCCCGGATATTTGCCGGAGACATCTCCTCGTAGTAGATGATGAACTTCGCCTCCTTGTAACCGCCGATCTTGTACGCGAGTCCGCGCTTGCTCCACGGATCCACGAAGAGGCGCTTCGCCTGCGCCTCGGCAAAGAGCTCGTCGATTTCCTTGAGGAGTGCGGCTTCCGCCTTCTGATCAAAATCCGGCAGATACATGACTGCAATTTCGTACACGCGCACATCTTCGCTCGATGGAATGAGTGTCGGCATAGGAGACTTGTGGGTAGAACCTGCCCCCCGCTTCGCGGGGGGGAGGAAATCAACGTAGCCGCGGCACTGTAGCGAGCGCAGCACCGCTGCGTCAAGTGCCGCAAGAGGCATTGTTTGCCCGGAACACCATCCACCGGGGATCCCCGGACACATCACGCAGTCCCTGTGAACGGAGAGACTCGACGATCGGCCCCTCACGAGCCACGGAGAGCAAAACATACTCAGCCGGATACTCGGAGAGCAGCGCGCACGTCCAGCGGCGCGCGTCGATGAAGGAGCGTGCATCGGGGAGGCCTTCTATCGGCGGGAAAATCAGCCGGAGGAGCCCGTACGCGCGGAGGCTGCTCATGTACGTGAATGCCGGGTCCATGCCGAGCGCGTACTGAAGATCCGGACGAACAGCCACAAAAGGCGAGAAATAATCCCACTCGACATTGAGGATGCGGGCGCGGGGAGGAACGCGCTCGAGTGCCTGCTGGAGACTCCGCAGTGATCTGCTTCCGTCCGTGGAAATGAGATCGTACGTCAGGCGTCCGATCGTCGCTCCGCAGAGCAAAAGGAGAAGCGTAGCAACCACCGACGTCTTCACGAATACAGGCGGAAGCAGCAGGCGACCCAGCCGCTCCAGAACGCGCCCACCGTCAGCCAGGAGCGCCCCGATGAGCAGGAGGAGAAGCGGCCAGAGGAAATCGATCGCCCGGAGCCATATGAGGAACTGAAGGAAGAAGGCCGCAACGAGAACGTCGAGCAGGAAGATGACATTCCCGACTGACCGGCGCTCGCGGATGAGGAGTGTCTGGAGGAGAACCGCAAATCCGAGGAGCGGATAGAGGATGACCCCCTTCCCAAGCCCGCTCCCAAGTTCCCCCCCTTTGTCAAACAGCGGATAGAACGAACTCTTGATGAACACGAACCAGAGGTACTGTAGATACTCAACCGACGTAGGATGGAGGAGGAACCCAACGGCGACTCCCCCCATGCTCAGCCAGAAGAGCCGGATGGCACTCGTTTTCCGCCCGGTGTACGCAAGCCATACGCAACCGACCATGCTCACCCCGAGCGGGAAGAAGAAGAGATGAGACATGAGCGTCAATACGCAGAGGAGAAGCCCGGACCACAGGAAGCGTTCCCGGAGAATGGAGAGGAGGAGCAGGAGCGTGAGCGCCGTCACGAGCGTAAAAGGTCGACCGAAAAGCAGACGGTAGGTATACGTTCGGTGACCGAAGAGAAGGAGCAGGATCAGGAGTGCTGAAGCGACCGGGCCCACCCGGAGGGCGCGGAGACAGAGCCCGAACGAGAGAAGGAGCGCGAGAATCGAAGCGAGGCTGAAGAGCTTGAGTCCCTCCACGACCGGAAAGCCCGAAAACGGTACATAGAGAACGTTGGAGAGGAACCACGGATCGACGATGTGATCATGGGCATATCCTGAGAAGAACCATCCGCTCCATCCGCGCACGCGCAGGATTCCCTGCTCCGCCATGGCCCTGCCCATCATGAAATGCCGGAGCGCATCATCCATCGAAGGATGGTTCCGGAGAACGGCGAATATCATGACGATGACGAGGAACCCGCCGGCGGCGGCAAGCCACGGAAGCAACCAGCGCTTATGTCTGAAATGCAACATACACACGTGAGTATAGAGTATTCAGAATACAAGAACCGCTTTCACAAGCCATTTCCCCTGAATACTCAATACTGAATATTCAATACTGTTTGTTTGCTTGACGCCGCGAAATCGCATCTCTAGAATGATTTGGCTGTGAGTAAGCCATTGATCTCGTGATGGCTCGGTCATCTCCCCTTCTGAGGGAGCCCGCTCACAAGCGACCGCTCCTTCGACCCATCTCACTCCCAAATATCAGTTCCCTCGACAAACTCAGAGACTCTAATTATGGGTCGCCCTGAGCGCAGTCGAAGGGCCCCATTTGGAACGGGAGCGTACGTGCTTTCACCCTTCGACAAGCTCAGGGTGAAAGACTGCGGTCTTTCACAGCATCGTGTAGCAGAGAAATAAAGGTCTCATTTTCTTTTGAATTTAACCCCGCGCGCGCAAGCGCTGCGGGGCAAGCAGGGTAAACGGCCCTGTATAAACAACCGTTCAGCCATCCCGCACGCGCTAGTGCGCTGCGGGGCAAATCTCTTTTTCGAAGAGTTTGATCCTGGCTCAGAGTGAACGCTAGCGGCGCGCCTAACACATGCAAGTCGAGTGGGTTTAGACCCACGGCAAACGGCTGCGTAACACGTTGGAACCTTCCCCGGACTCAGGGATAACCCGCCGAAAGGCGGACTAATACCGGATAGTCCCGCAAGGGTAAAGCTTTTGCGGTCCGGGAGGGGCCTGCGGCCTATCAGCTTGTTGGCGAGGTAACGGCTCACCAAGGCAATGACGGGTAGCTGGTCTGAGAGGACGACCAGCCAGAATGGAACTGCGACACGGTCCATACTCCTACGGGAGGCAGCAGTGAGGAATCTTCCGCAATGGACGAAAGTCTGACGGAGCGACGCCGCGTGGTGGATGAAAGCCTTAACTGGTTGTAAACACCTGTTCTGAGGGACGAAATTTTTGACGGTACCTCAGGAGAAAGTATCGGCTAACCCTGTGCCAGCAGCCGCGGTAAGACAGGGGATACAAGCGTTACTCGGAATCACTGGGCGTAAAGCGTCTGTAGGTGTTCCGGAAAGTCTGAGGTAAAAACTCAGGGCTCAACCCTGAGAGCGTCTCGGAAACTCCCGGAATGGAGCAGTGGAGAGGCATCTGGAATGCCATATGTAGGAGTAAAATCCGTAGATATATGGTAGAACGCCAAAAGCGAAGGCAGGATGCTAGCCACTTGCTGACACTGAGAGACGAAAGCGTGGGGAGCAAAGGGGATTAGATACCCCCGTAGTCCACGCCCTAAACGATGCGTGCTCGATGTGGGAGGTTTTCAATTGCCTTCCGTGTCCAAGCTAACGCGGTAAGCACGCCGCCTGGGAAGTACGGCCGCAAGGCTAAAACTCAAAGGAATAGACGGGGACCCACACAAGCGGTGGAGCATGGGGTTTAATTCGATAGTAAGCGAAGAACCTTACCTAGGCTTGACATCCTCGGAATCCCCCAGAAACGGGGGAGTGCCGCAAGGAACCGAGAGACAGGCGCTGCACGGTTGTCGTCAGCTCGTGCCTTGAGGTGTACTGTTAAGTCAGCGAACGAGCGCAACCCTCATCCTATGTTGTTTTTTCATGGGAGACTGCCGCCTCCAAGGCGGAGGAAGGTGGGGATGACGTCAAATCAGCGTGGCCCTTATGCCTAGGGCGACACCCGTGCTACAATGGCCGGTACAAACAGCAGCGAATCCGCAAGGAGGAGCCAATCTGAAAAAGCCGGTCTCAGTTCGGATTGCAGTCTGCAACTCGACTGCATGAAGTTGGAATCGCTAGTAACCGTGAATCAGCCACGTCACGGTGAATATGTTCCTGGGTCTTGTACTCACCGCCCGTCAAGTCATGAAAGGTAGAAGCACCTGAAGCACCGTTACCCTTTTGGGGCGGTACCACGGTGAAGCTACTGATTGGGACTAAGTCGTAACAAGGTATCCGTAGGAGAACCTGCGGATGGAACATCTCCTTACCAGGGAGTATCTCTGGTCGCATGCTCTGGTGGTGTCAGCCCTTCGGGGTCACCAACATGCACCATTCTATTGAGCGGGGACACCCTCCCTGCCCTCGGAATTCAATGCCTCGATTAGCCGCCGAATTCATTCGGCGGTGAACGGGGTGCTGGATTCCCTCGGCAGCGAGCCATGTAGCGATGCGAACGTAAGTGAGCATCTGCTGCGTGGCGGAGCCCGCAGGATAAGTACCTTTCTTCTCTGCTACACAATGCTGTGAAGTGAAATGCTGTGAAAATAAACCCGCAGCCGGGGCATCGTGCCCCGGTGGTCGCGCGATAATTTTTTACCGCAGGACCGGGACACTATGTCCCGGCTCCGTTCGAATTCGCCGCCCTTATCGCAGCCAAAATCTTCACCCGTATCAATGCATCCGGAATCTTTTCCGTCAGGTCGGAGAGAAACCCTTCGACATACATCCTGCGCGCCTCATTCGTACGCAAACCGCGTGATTGGAGATAGAAAAGATCCTCCGGACTGACCCGCGAAACCGATACGCTGTGGCTCGCTTTCACGTCGTTCGTGCGGATCTCCAGTGCCGGTACCGCGGCGGCATGCGCAGTCTCAGCGAGGAGAAGTATTTTCTCCGTAAGGGAGGTGTTCGTTCCCTTCCCGCGTTTCGTGATCTCGATCTTCCCGTCGCATTGAATATAGCCATGATCCTGCGCGACTCCCTTCATCGTGATTCCCCCTCTTCCGCCTGGAGCCGCGAAGATTGTGCTTGCCGAGACATGCTGTTTCTCATCACCGCGGACAAAAAAGATCCAATCGATGGAACTCGTCGCGTTTTTCCCAACCAGCATCGAAACGAGCTCATGCCGGTCGCCGTGTCCGCCAAGAGTGACGATGTGCCAGTGCACTGTTCCGCCCTCTTCCACCGTGCTTTGTCGCCTGATTGCCCGTATCCCCTTTCCGCCGCTTACAAGTACGACGTAATGAAGTCCCGCTCCTTTGCCGATTTTTATATCCATATCGCACTGTTTGCGTTTCCTTCCTGCCAATGATGGAAGAACGTTGCATTCTAAAATAGTTGCCTTAGATCCCGGTTCCAAAATGATTTTTGATTTCCATCCGCCAAGCTTCAGTACTTCTTTACGCACCTGACCCGCAGGGATAATCACTGAGGATTTTTCAAGTTGCCGTGTCTTCACTGTGGCTTTCTTCATTGCCGAAAGTATGGAAGAAAAAGTGAAGCTTCACCAGCTCAGAAGAATATTAAAAAAGTGAATTCAACCACTCGTTTGCGAAATCCCGCCGAAGCTTCAATTGGCTGTTAAGCACATTTCCAAGCCAATATTTTTATATGCCTATGTTGCGAAGGCGGACCAAAAAGTGTATACTGGTCCGATGGGTTCCATCACCAGTATCGGCAGCCCGACTGGCGGGTATTTCCCGAGAAAGAGAAAACCTCCGGCTGTTCCTCCGCGGAAAAAGAAGCTTCCAGAAGGGAAGCCGGCTGAAGCGGGACAGCAACAGTCAGACGAAGTGACCATTTCCCCGGAAGCACGCCTTCTCTCTGCAATCGAAGGAATGTCATCGGAAACAGCGAAACAGATGCTCGAGGGCGACCTGCTGCGCCAAACGTTGCCGCGTATGACAGAGGAAGTACGATATCTCGTCCTTGCGGCACTGGAGAGAAAGAAACTGGAGAAACCGCCCTTTGAACACAAGCCATCTTGACTGCGTTATCCTTTGACGATCAGCGAAACCGCCCTCGCCTTCCGCTTCTGACTTGTCTCTCTTCCCTTTCGGGAGAGGAAAATTGGAAGATCCAGCTGCCGTTTTCCCGCTGCCGCCCGGTGACCGTGCATTCCATCGCTTGCCCCGACGCATCCGTCCACTCGAACTTGAGCACCGGCGTCTGACCTTCCGGGATCTTCAAATGGATGAGCTTGCGGTACTGCGTGATCTTCCGCGCGTACTGGCTGACCGCCGTACCCTTCGCGATGTCTTCCGGAGTCGCCACCTCCTGGTAATCCACACCGGATACGGTATACACGGAAACATTGTCCGGCACGGCGAGTGTCTGGATCTCCGGATTCTTTCCGTCTTTGAGGAGATCGGTCGGTAACCCATAGGTCAGCATCGACTGCATCCAGAGAGCGCGCTGCTCCTGCTCAAAGGTGACCCAGGGTGTTTCTCCTTCCTTGTCCTTGTCCTGCTCTCTCGTTTGGATCGCTTTATCCAGATCGGCAATGAGCTTCTCCGCTTCGCGCAATAAATTCATTGTGCCCGTGAACCAATCCACCCCCTTGTCTTCCTTCTTGGCCTCTTTATCTTCCATTTCGATTCTCGCCGCGGCGCCTTCAATGGCACGAAGAACGCCCGTAAGATTTTCGTATTTCGTGATTTCCGCCTGTGTCCATTTCTGGCCTGCCAGTTCAGTGAGACGATCCCAGATACTGCTCTGACGCGTTACAAAAATATCTTTTGTTCCGCGAAGAGACTGCGGCAGTGACATCTCCGGACGCTCGCCGATTTTTGTTCTCAGATCTTCGAGATCCTTCTTCGTCAGCTTCTTCTCCGGATCCTGCTGTTCCGGCTGCTTGGAGGCTGGATCCTCCTGCGGGCTAAATTGCTCGGGTGACATAGGAAGTGATTGGTATTTGTATCGAATATATTATAGCATAATTCTATTCAATAAACAATATCCCGTAGCTGCGGGTCTGTCTCTCACAGTTTTCATCCCACCGCCCCCTCCATCTCCAGCTCGATAAGGCGATTCATCTCCACTGCGTATTCCAAAGGTAATAACCGGACAATCGGCTCCATGAACCCGTTCACGATCATCGCTTTCGCGTGCTCCTCCGTGATCCCGCGCGACTGGAGATAGAAGAGATCCTCCTCGGAGAGTTTCCCCACTCGCGCCTCGTGCGCGACGGTGACGTCGTCACTTCGTACCCGGATGGTCGGGACGGTATCCGCACGGCTCTCTTCATCGAGGAGGAGTGCGTCACACTCGACACTCGAGACAGAGTCTCGCGCTTCCGGAGCGATCTCGAGAAACCCGCGGTAGACGCAGACTCCACCGTCTTTACTCACCGACCTGCTGATGACCTTGCTCGAGGTATGCGGCTTGAGATGCACCACTCTCGCACCCGTGTCCTGCCACTGGCCGCTTCCTGCAAGCGCGATGCCCATGTGATCCGCTCTCGCCCCTTCACCGGCAAGCACGCTGCACGGATAGAGCATCGTTGTCCCCGACCCCATGTTCCCGCCGATCCACTCAATGGTGCCATCCTTCTCCACAATCGCACGTTTGGTGTTCAGATTGTACGTATCCCGGCTCCAGTTTTCGACCGAGCTATAGCGCACCTTTGCCCCCGGCTTCACGAAAATTTCCACGAGCCCCGCGTGGAGCGACTGCCTCCCGTACTTCGGCGCGGAGCACCCTTCGATGTAGTGAACGCAGGAGCCTTCCTCCGCAATGATGAGCGTGTGCTCGAACTGCCCCATGTTCGGCGCGTTCATGCGAAAATAGGCTTGCAACGGTTGCTCAACCTTCACGCCCTTCGGAACGTGGAGGAATGTCCCGCCCGACCAGACCGCGCCATGAAGTGCCGCAAATTTGTGATCGGTCATCGGTACGCACTTCATGAAATATGATCGGACAAGCCCCGGATGGAGCCGGAGCGCCTCATCCATGTCGAGGAAGATGACGCCGAGTTTCCCCCACTCTTTCTTGAGCCGGTGGTAGATCACTTCGCTCTCGTACTGCGCGCCGACTCCCGCGAGTACCCGTCGCTCGGCCTCGGGAATCCCAAGCCGGTCGTAGACACGGCGGATTTCCGCCGGGACTTCCTCCCATTTGTCCGTCTCTCCCGCCCCGGTCTTGGCATAGTAAATGATGTCATTGAGGTCCAATTTCTGGAGACTTGGCCCCCACTCTGGAAGCGGTTTCTTATAGAAAACCTTGAGTGACTCAAGCCGGTGCTCGAGCATCCACTTGGGCTCTTTCTTGTCCGCGCTGATCCGCCGAACCACCTCCTCGTCCACCCCCCGCTTCGCTTTGATCGCATACGGCGCAGGATTAGCCTGATCGAAGACTGAACGGTTGAGGCCGGAGAAAATGGGTTTCTTTTCCATCGGGAGAAAGGAATATTACATCATTTTGTCTTCTGCTCCCGGAAAGATGAGCTCCATTAAATATTCCTCGCCATTGCTGAAAATCCGCTCAGGATTTTTGTGACGCTCATAGGTCATGAACCCACATTTTTCATAACACCGGATCGCCGGCTGATTCACTGTATCAACCCTAAGCCACACGCGGGGAACACAGCACTCCTTCCGGATATGATCCAGGAGCAGCTGCACAGCCTCTGTACCGTATCCCTTCCCCCACTGTGTCCTGTCACCGATGAAGAGGCCGATGCCAACGGTCGTCGGATTCCGCACATTGTGAATCCCGCACGAACCGATCAGCTCGCCGCTTCCGGCAAGACAAATGAAGAACACGTGCTCGTCAGCATTTTCCTGCATCTCACGAAACCACGCGTATTCTTCCTCCAGCGTATATGTGCGCATGGTGACGTGCTTCATGACTTCTATGTCACCAACCCACTGCGTGAGAGCTGGAACATCCGCTTCCATTGCCTGACGCAGGTACACCTTCTTCCCTCTGCATGAAATTGGCGGAAACATACGATCATTCTAGCGTGGTCATCTCGCACATGCGGGTAGCCCTTCGAAAATGCTCGTGGCGAGCAACCCGCTCTCAATGGCGAAAACCTGTTGATTCCTGTTACACTTTAGTGTACACTATAGTTACACTTTCCCATCCCCCATGACCACTCGCACAATCGGCATCAAGGAATTCCGGCAGAACCTGTCAAAGCTCTCGAAGAAGGCCCGGAAAGAGAAGATCTGCTACATCGTCATGAATCATCAGACCCCCGTGGGGCGTTTCGAGCCAATCGATGAAGACGAACTGATTTTGGAGAGGTTCTGGCCGGAGATTCAGGCAGGGCTGGAGGACGCGAGGAATGGACGGGTATATACCCATGAACAAGTGATGAAAGAAATTCTCGCACGGAAGAAATGATGCGTCTGGATTACACACTTCGTGCGCGACGAGAGTTACATGATCTCCCACAGCAGACCAGTCTGCGCATTGCGACGAAACTGCGATGGTACGCTGACCAAGAACTTCCTCTCTTGTTCGCCAAACGCCTCATCGTGCCAGGCGAAATGCTCTTTCGCTTTCGCATCGGTCACTATCGGGCCATCTTTCGACTGGAAGGACGGACGCTGGAAATTATTCTCATCCTCGCCGTGAAGCATAGGAAAGAAGCGTACCAATAAGATAGTTTCAGGTGAACTTCAATGCCTGAATCCCCGTACTCCCGTGAGAACCATCACCAGCCCCAGCTCATTCGCCCGTGCGAAAACTTCTTTGTCGCGGATAGACCCGCCAGGCTGGATGATCGCGGCGACGCCATGCTTCGCGGCCTCCTCCACCGCGTCCGGGAACGGGAAGAATGCATCGCTCGCCATCACCGCATCCTGCGCGTTCACTCCGGCGCGCTTCGCGGCGATCCACGTCGAATCCACTCGGTTCGTCTGACCGCAGCCGATGCCGACGGTCACCTGGCGTTTGGCGAGAACGATGGCATTGGATTTCGCATGTTTCACCGCCTTCCAGGCGAAGAGGAGATCCTCGACCTGTTCAGGGGTCGGTTTCCGGTCGGTCACGCACGTGAGGTCGCTCTCCGTGACCGTGCGCGTATCTTCATCCTGCACCAGCATCCCGCCGAATGCCGAGCGGTAGACGGGTACATCGGAAAAACGCACGTGATCCATCTCGAGCACCCGAATATTTGGCTTCTGTTTGAGCAAATCCAAAGCTTCGTTTTCGAACGAAGGAGCCAGGAACACCTCGGTAAAAATCTTCTGATCGATGATTTTTTTGGCGACCAAACCGGTGCATGGCCGGTTGATGGCGATGATGACGCCGAACGCGGAAAGCCTGTCCGTGTCGTATGCCAGCTGGAACGCCTCCTCGATCCTCTCATGGGAAGCGATCCCGCTCGGGTTCGCGTGTTTCACGAAAACGGCGGTCGGCTTCTCGAAATCCATGGCCATCCGCCAGGCGGCATCGGAATCGAGGATGTTGAGATAGCTCAGTTCCTTGCCTTGCAACTGTTTCCACCACTGCGCGGGCCGACCGAAGATCGGATAGAACATGCCTTTCTGATGCGGATTTTCCCCATAACGCAGCATCCGTCCCCGCTCCAGCACCACACCGGCAGACAGCCCGCGAGAAAGTGCTTCGGCAATGAGCGCGTCATACGCCGCCGTATGCGTGAAGACCTTCGCCGCAAGTTCCGAGCGAAGCTCCATGGTTGTGGTTCCGGTCTTTTCGATCTGCTCCATGACCCGCAGATAATCACCGGGATCACACACGACCGTGACGCTCAAGTGGTTCTTCGCGGCACTCCGGAGAAGTGTCGGTCCGCCGATGTCAATGAGTTCGATGAGCTGCTTGTCCTGAGCGAAGTCGCAGGGTGAGTTTTGAGAACCGCTCATCGCTTTTTTATACGCTTCCTCAAACGGATAGAGGTTCACAACAACGATATCAATTGGCTGAATGCCCAGTGTCTTGGCTTCCTTCTGCTGCTCCTCGTTTTCGCGCTTGAAGAGGACGCCGCCCGCGACGAGCGGGTGAATGGTCTTGAGGCGGCCGCCGAAACACTCCGGAAACTGCGTGATTTTCTCGATGTGTGTCACCGGGATTTTCGCTTGTTCCAGGGCTCGCTGCGTTCCCCCTGTCGAGACGATCTCGTACCCGGCACTGCTGAGAACGCGCGCGAAATCCACGATGCCGGTTTTCTCGGACACCGAGAGCAAGGCACGTCGATGCGGTGCGGGGGAAGATCGCTTCGGCACGAGGACAGTGTAACAGGCTCTGGGTAATGCACCAGAAACGTGTGGGTTGAGAGGGTAGAGTTTGGCTTCTACTCGCTCTTCCCATCATGTTTATGTCTGCAAGGATGATTTTCTGCCGCTTC
>Ga0265292_1002037_pt1 | contig 15218 bp, 23 predicted proteins | sample Munlanlewell296A_FD_189080 | JGI IMG/M metagenome (GOLD analysis project Ga0265292, IMG submission 189080) | Leachate microbial communities from a municipal landfill in Southern Ontario, Canada - Leachate well 296A | ecosystem: Engineered > Solid waste > Landfill > Unclassified | place: Canada... | reverse complement strand
GTGATCGCCAGCGCGCCCGCCATCGCAAACACCCCCCACTGCTTACGCAGCCAGAGGCCCGCGAGGCCCGCAACGAGGAGAGGTACATAGACGACCGTATCGCCGAGACCAAAGGCCTTGTTCACCGCGATCCCCATGACTCCGATCATCTCCGCAGGCTCCTGCAGGCCCAGCGAGACGGTGAAATCATAGTCGATGAACGCCATCATCTGCCCGAAAATAAGCACCGCAAGCAGGAGAATTCCGACGATCGTCATGAACCAAAGGCCGATTGGACGATTGAATGGCATGGTGGTCATCAGCATGTGATCCCCGGGATCTTCACGTGGCGCTCCTTGGCGCACGAGATTGCCTCTTCGTAGCCCGCGTCGGCATGCCGCAGTATCCCCATCGCAGGGTCGGAGCGCAGCACGCGCGCGATGCGCCTTGCCGCGGCGTCAGTGCCGTCTGCAACGATCACCTGGCCGGCGTGCAGCGAATAGCCGATGCCCACCCCGCCGCCGTGATGGAAGCTTACCCAGGATGCGCCGTTCACTGCATTGATGAGCGCATTGAGTATGGGCCAGTCGGCCACTGCATCTGAGCCGTCCTTCATGGACTCCGTCTCGCGGTACGGGGAAGCGACCGAGCCGCAGTCGAGGTGGTCGCGGCCGATGACGATCGGGGCCTTGACCTTGCCCGTGCGCACGAGCTCATTGAACGCGAGTCCGGCCTTCTCGCGCTCGCCGTACCCCAGCCAGCATATGCGGGCAGGCAGCCCCTGCCATGCAACCCGCTTTTGTGCCATGTCGATCCAGCGATGCAGGGCCCGATCGTTGGGAAAGAGCTCCTTGACCACACGGTCCGTCTCAAAGATGTCGTTCGGCTCTCCCGAGAGCGCCACCCAGCGGAATGGGCCCTTGCCCTCGCAGAAGAGCGGCCTGATGTAAGCGGGCACAAAACCCGGGAAGGCGAAGGCATTGGTAACTCCGGCATGCTCCTTTGCCTGGGCGCGGATGTTGTTGCCGTAGTCAAAGGTCGGGACCCCTTGCTCATGGAACGCGAGCATCGCCCTCACGTGCTCGCCGATCGCCCTCCACGACTCGATCATGTAGGCGCTCGGATCCTTTGAGCGAAGAAGCTGCGCATCGTTATACGTCATGCCATTCGGAACATATCCGTTGAGTGGGTCATGCGCTGATGTCTGATCCGTCACCATGTCGGGCCTGATGCCGCGACGCACGAGCTCGGGATAGATATCCGCCGCGTTGGCGCAGAGCCCGATCGAGACCGCTTCTTTGTTTTTCAATGCCTTATCGAGCCTCTTTAAAGCGTCACCTAAATCATTAAAGGCTTCGTCTAAGTATTTGGTATCGAGGCGTTTCTTTATCCTCTCAGAATCTACCTCAATCCCCAGGAACGTGGCCCCTGCCATGGTGGCTGCAAGCGGCTGCGCGCCCCCCATGCCGCCGAGTCCGGCCGATAAGATCCACTTGCCCGACAGGTTGCCGCTGTAATGTCTCTGGCCGGCAGACATAAAGGTTTCATATGTGCCCTGCAGGATCCCCTGTGTGCCGATGTAGATCCAGGAGCCTGCGGTCATCTGGCCGTACATCATGAGCCCCTTGCGCTCGAGCTCCCAGAAGTGCTCCCAGTTGGCCCAGTTACCCACCAGATTTGAGTTGGCTATGAGGACGCGCGGCGCATCGGGGTGCGAATCCAGGATGCCGACCGGCTTGCCGGACTGCACCAGGAGCGTCTGGTCGTCCGTGAGCTCGCGAAGCGCCTTTACGATCCTGTGAAACGACGGCCAGTCGCGCGCCGCCTTGCCGCGGCCGCCGTACACCACGAGTTCGGCCGGGTTTTCGGCAACATCGGGGTCGAGGTTGTTCATGAGCATCCGAAGGGCCGCCTCCTGCACCCAGCCCTTGCAGGAAATCGAAGAACCTCGCGGCGCACGGATAACTTCAGTCATAAGACCTCCGTGACTCGTGAATCATGAGTCAGGATTGGTCTAAGCACAGAAAAAACAGGGAATCAATCGGGGATTAGGTTAGTCGGTGATCAGAATTGTATTCGGTGCCAGGCATGCAGGTAGCTTAGTATCACATAACAGTTGAATCCTAAAAAACGGACCGCCCCCCTCTCGTACTTTCTTTTCGGAATAGTCTTTCTAGACTGTCAGACTGATATCGTCGTGAGAGAATTTTCCGTTTGCTGTATTCAGATACAGTTCCCCAGTGTAGTCATCTTTCAACCACCTCACGGTAATCCGCGCATCCGGAAAACACTGTTTGAGTGCAGTAAGTACGTGAGGACGCAGTACCTTGATCGCGAATTCCTTCTCTTCTTGGTCCTCAACTTCGGAAGTCTGTGAGTTGCCGTGCACATAAATCCTGAGCGGCGCCGATTCCCTGAAGTCTTGACGAACCCTTTCCAAGTCCTTCTCTAATCCCGCCGCATGCGGGACATAATGAATCATATACCCGCTCTTGGTGCGGGGATCATAAATACCGATTGCCACACACGGCCAAAGCCCTCCTGAATACAATACATCCGGCGACGACGCCTTTTCCATTGTAAACATTTCAACTATGATCGTGCGCGATTTAATCCGTCTCGAAGCTCTCTTGCCTCGAACTGCGGGTGCACACCGCAGACAACGGTCATCCCCGTTCTGAGCCGATTTCTCTATCTGAATCTCCGATTGAGCCGTATCACTGCGTCTGATTGCGGCAATCGCTTCCGTCGCTGGCGCCGAAAATGTCTCAACCCTTATGGGCGGCACCTGCAGGACAAAGGGACAGACCTGCCAGCCTTCCCGTGCTGAGAAGAAAAACGGATGCGCTGACATATCAGGGATCGATGCATATTCCTCAGCTGACGAGAGGAACCCGCCCTCCGACGACAACGCAATATCCGGAGACAAGGCGTTGGCATCAACAAAGGCCGAGGACCACGTTGTCGGCAAGACAAATCCAGACGCTGACAACAGATTGGTGGTGTACGCGTTCATATCGCCCCACAATTTTTGTTTAGCCGGATATACTTCATAGGCTAATTGCAGTATCGGCGTTTTAATCAGGAAGTTGCGAGCTATTTTAGATCATGTCTGTCCGGTTTAATTTTGCGTTTTCACATCCCCCTCCTTTGTAAGGAGGGGCCAGGGGAGGTAGATCGTGGATTTCCCAGGGTCTACCCCACCCGACCTCCCCTTACAAAGGGGAGGAGATTTGAAATTCGAGTTTTAAACGAGATACAGCGTTTTCCATGTGTTACACACGATTTTATTGCCGTTTCAGGTTAAACCGGACAGACATGATTTTAGATAAATGCTCAATAAAACGGGTTTCCAGCGAATGCATCCGGCTACTATTCGTTACTATTCAGGAGGGGGTACCCTGAGCGACAATCAGGCGCGGTTTTGAGCGGAGCGTATGAGGAAATGAAATCTTTTGTGGCTTTCACCCATTTGGAAGCTGACGAAGGAAGATCTCCAAATGGGATGAAAACACAAAAGATTTCACGACGAGTAGCGCAGCGAATGGCGCCGTCGCTCAGGGTACCCCCTCCTGAATAGTAACTACTTTTGGATGAACTCGCTGACCATCTTGCGCGCGGGGTCGGAGTCCCAGTTCACGGGGCCGGAGTGGCGCCAGGAGATCGTGCCAGCGCTATCTATGAAGATCGTCTCGGGAACCGCCCAGCTCTGGTATGAATCAGCCACTGCCCCCTTGCCGTCGAGCAGTATGGGGAACGATGCGTTCATAGTCTGGGTGAATGCGCGCACGGTTGGATAGCTCCTGGCCTCGTCCTCGGATATCGCGAGTACGACGAGCCCCTGCGCCTCATAATCCTTTGCGAGGCGTACGAGCGACGGGAATTCCTCCTGACACAAGCCGCACCAGCTCGCCCAGAAGTGCAGCAGGACGGGTCGGCCGCGGTAACCCTCGATGTCGATCTCCTTCGAGTCGAGCGATGGGAGCGCAAACGCGGGCGCGGGATCACCCCTGCCGGGGCGGGTGAGATACTGAAACGCCGACACCGCTATGATTGCGATGCCGGCGATCAATAGAAAGATCCAGAGCCGTCTCATCATTTGGCCTTCAGACTAGTCCCCGCGACCGGACTTCTTTGCCTTTGGCGCAGCCTTTGGTGCAGCTCCTCCCTTTGGCGCCGCCTTCTTCGCGGGTTTCGCAGACCTTTCAACGCCCGTCTTTGAAAGGGACGTCTTCTTCTCCGACACCTTGGTTGCCGCCTTCCTGCCGGCGGCCACCTTCTTTGCCTGCACCTTTTTGCCTTCCTCGTGCTGCTCGCCCTCGGCATGCTCATGCCGCTCCGACTTGAGATACTCGATCATCGCCATCGGGGCGGAATCGCCGTGCCTGTAGCCAAGCTTCAGAATGCGGGTATAGCCTCCGTTGCGATCGTGAAAACGCACGGCCAGCTCGGCAAACGCCTTCTGCACCGCCTTGCGGTCGCGAATCAGCGCCAAAGCCCGGCGCCGAGCCGCGAGCGTGCCGCGTTTTCCGAGCGTGACGAGCCTGTCCGCTATCGAACGCAATTCCTTTGCCTTGGGCAGCGTGGTCTCAATCCTGCCGTGGATCGCAAGCGATGAGGCGAGATTCGCCAGCATCGACTTTCTGTGTGCCGACGTGCGCCCGAGCTTTCTTCCTGCAACATGGTGTCTCATTGGTGTTCCCTCATTTCGCTGATTACTCAACGTCCTTCGGCCTGTACCTGTCAGCATCCTCTACCCGGAAATTGTCGAGCTTCATGCCGAGCGCAAGGCCCATGCTCTGCAGGATCTCCTTGATCTCGTTGAGCGACTTGCGTCCGAAGTTCTTGGTCTTGAGCATCTCCGCCTCGCTCTTCTGGCAGAGTTCACCGATGTACTTGATGTTCGCGTTCTGCAGGCAGTTGGCCGAGCGAACCGAGAGCTCCAGCTCGTCAACGCGACGGTAGAGATTCTCGTTGAGCGACGGTTTCTCCTCTGAGATCAGTTCATCCAGAGGCTCGGAGATTTCGTCGAAGTTGATGAAGATCTGCAGCTGCTCTTTCATGATCTTCGCGGCAAATGCCAGCGCGTCATCCGGCTTTACCGAACCATCGGTCACGACTTCCATCGTGAGCCTGTCATAGTCCGTGCGCTGACCTACGCGCGCGTTCGTCACGCTGTAGTTGCAGCGCGCGATGGGCGTATGAATAGAATCGACCGGGATCTGGCCGACCGGGTCGCCCTCGCGCTTGTTCTGCTCGGCAGGCACATAGCCCTTGTTCATGCGAACTATGAGCTCCGCTTTAAACTTTCCCTCAGGGCCCACGGTAGCGATGTGCAGATCCGGGTTCAGGATCTCCAGCTTCTCGGAAGTCACCAGGTCGCGGCCGGTTATCACCTTCTCTCCGGACACGTCGACCCTGATGACATCGCTCTCGCCCTCGTGGAGCTTGAGCCTCAGCTGCTTGAGGTTGAGCACGATGTCCGTCACGTCTTCCTTCACACCCGGGATGCTCGTGAATTCGTGCAGGACTCCGTCCACCCGGATGTTCGTGATCGCAGCGCCCTGCAGCGATGAGAGCAGGACTCGCCTGAGCGAATTGCCGAGCGTGATACCGAAGCCGCGCTCGAGCGGCCTTGCAACGAACTTTCCGTACGTCAGGGTGAGCTCTTCCTTGTCGAACTCGAGCCCCCTCGGCTTGATAAGCCTGCGCCAGTTGCGATGCATCTTTCCTCCTTGCGGTGTCACCACGTCGCGCTTCCATCGCGCGGCTCCACGACGCCCGCGTAGTTTTTACTTTGAGTACAACTCCACGATCAAGTGTTCCTGGATCGGCATGGTGAGCTGTTCGCGCGACGGATATGCCATCACCTTGCCCTGGAACTTTTCTTTCTCCAGCATGAGCCACTCGGGAATTCCGCGGCGATCCACCGCCTCGATCGACTCGGCGATCGCGGGCATCTTGCGGCTCTTCTCGCGCACCGCAACGGTATCGCCCTGGCGCACGAGATAGGAAGGCACGTCGACCCTGCGGCCGTTCACCGCGAAGTGGCCGTGTTGGACCAGCTGCCTGGCCTGGTTGCGCGAGCGGGCAAAGCCCATGCGATAGACCATGTTGTCCAGCCGGCGCTCCAGAAGAAGGAGCAGGTTGTCGCCCGTGATCCCCTTCATGCGGTCTGCCATCTGGAAGTATAGACGGAACTGCCGCTCGAGCACGCCGTAGATAGCCTTTGCGCGCTGTTTCTCGCGCAGCTGCGTGCCATAGTCTGACAGCTTGCGGCGGCTCTGTCCGTGCTGGCCGGGCGCGTACTGCCTGCGCTCGAACGCGCACTTTTCCGTGAAGCAGCGGTCGCCCTTGAGGAAGAGCTTCATGCCCTCGCCGCGGCACCGCCTGCAATATGATTCCCGATATCTCGCCATGCTTCCTCCGTAATCAGTGATCGGTGATCGGTGATCGGTGATCGGTAAAACCTGTGTCGCGCTTCAGAAGTTACTGATCACTGGTCACTGATCACTAATCACAACTCGTTTTACACCCTTCGCTTCTTCGGCGGCCTGCAGCCGTTGTGTGGAATCGGGGTAATGTCGCGGATGCCGGTGATCTTCACGCCCGTCTTCGTGAGCGCGCGCAGCGCCGACTCGCGGCCCGAACCCGGACCCTTCACGAGGACGATTGCCGAGCGAAGGCCGTGATCAAATGCCTTGCGGACGGCATCCTCAGCGGCCAGCTGCGCCGCGAACGGCGTGCTCTTGCGCGAGCCCTTGAATCCGCGCACGCCAGCCGAAGACCACGAGATGACGTTGCCGGTCAAATCCGTCACGGTGATGATAGTGTTGTTGAAGGTGGCGCGCACGTGCACGATGCCAACTGGCACGCTCTTCTTCACCTTCTTCTTGCCTTTTTTCGGCTGTACTTTTTTTACTTCTACTGCAGCAGTTTCGTTCGTGGACATTCAATCCTCCTTAAAAACCAATGTCTAATGACAAAATCCAAATATCTAAACAATTTCCAATCACAAATGTCTAATTTCCAAAATAATTATTCGTCACTGGATATTGGACATTAGGTTTTGTTTGGTCATTTGTCATTTGGATTTAGTCATTTATCCTTTCGGTCCGGCCACTTGCTTCTTGCCGGCGACCGCCACGCGCTTGCGGCCCTTTGCCGTGCGCGCGTTGGTGCGCGTGCGCTGGCCGCGGCAGGGGAGCTTGCGGATGTGCCTCTGGCCGCGATAGGTGCCAAGATCCTTCAGGCGCTTGATGTTGCCCTGGATCTCGCGGCGCAGGTCGCCCTCGACCTTGTAGCCCGCCTCGATCACTTCGCGGATCTTGGCCATATCGGCTTCGGTGAGGTTGTCGGCGCGCACGGACTCATCGATGCCGGCGACCTTCAGTATCTGCTTTGAGGTCGTGAGCCCGACGCCGTAGATATACGTCAGCGCGATGACGACGCGCTTTTTCCCCGGGATGTCTACACCTGCTATGCGTGGCATGTTTTAACTCCTTTTTCGGTGATCAGTGATCAGTGATCAGTAACATCTTGTGATAATTCAGGTTTTTTCTGATCACTGGTCACAGATCACTGATCACGGTTATTTGTATCCCTGCCTCTGCTTATGCTTGGGATTTTCGCAGATCACCCGCACGATACCCTTGCGGCGGACGATCCTGCACTTGTCGCAAATCTTTTTAACTGATGAACGGACCTTCATTTAACCACCTCCGTTGACTTCATAGCATCCTTCGCTGCGCTCAGGATGACGGCTCCGCCGTCATTTCGCTCTGTAAATGATCCTGCCGCGAGTCAGGTCGTAAGGCGAAAGTTCGATGGTGACGCTGTCGCCCGGAAGAATTTTGATAAAGTGCATGCGCATCTTGCCGGATACATGGGCAAGCACCTTGTGCCCGCCTGGAATCTCGACGCGGAACATGGCGTTCGGCAGCGTTTCCAGCACCTTCCCTTCAACCTGTATAGCTTCCTGTTTCGGCATGCGCTCCTTATAATGTGCTCAGTACTTCTGGCCCATTCTCCATTATCGCGACCACGTGCTCAAAGTGCACCGAAAGTTTATTATCCTTTGTCACTACCGTCCAGCCGTCCGGGAGAACCGTGACTTCATAAGTCCCTGCGTTGAGCATCGGCTCCAGCGCCAGCACCAAGCCCCTTCTCAGCTTCATACCCGTGCCGGGGGTTCCGAAATTCGGGACCTGAGGGTCCTCGTGCAGCTGCCGGCCTATGCCATGCCCTACGTACTCCCTGACGACCGCGAATCCAGTCTCTTTTGCAGCCGATTCGATGGCCGCGGATATATCGTGTAGCCTGTTATCAGCGACCGAGGCCGCAGTCCCGCGATTCAAGGCCTGTTCGCCTGCAGCGAGGAGTCTCTTTGCTTCATCGCTAACCTTCCCTACCGGGAATGTCCACGCGTGGTCGCCGAAGAAACCGTCCAGGACCACGCCGCAGTCGATGGAGACTATGTCTCCATCCTTCAGCATGCGCTTCCCCGGAATGCCGTGCACGACCTCCTCATTGATGGAGACGCACAGCGTGTGGTTATAGCCGGGGACCGTAGGAAACGCCGGGGCAGCTCCCCTCTTGCGTATATGCTCCTCGGCTATCCTGTCGAGCTCCAGGGTGGTGACGCCGTCCGCGATCGCCTCCTTGAGGCGTTGCATCGTCTCTGCTACGATGCGGTTCGCGGCGCGCAGCTTCTCCACTTCCTCTCGGGACTTTAGAATAATCATGAACAGCCCGAGCTCAACCTCTCTTCAATCAAAGAACAAACCTTCGCAAAAATCTTGTCTATATCGCCGGTACCGGGGACGCGGATCAGAAGCTCCTTGCCCTCGTAATAGTTGAGCAGCGGCGCGGTCTGCTTGTTGTACACGGCAAGCCTCGACCGGACTGTCACCTCGTTGTCGTCGTCGCGCTGGTACAGCTCCCCGCCGCATGCATCGCAGAAGCCTTCGCGCGAGGGCTTCTTGAACACCACATGGAAGCCGGTACCGCACGCGCGGCATTGACGACGACCTGAAAGCCTCTTTACCACGTCCTCATCAGGCACATCGAGGTTTATCGAGGCCATGAGGCTCGTCTTGCTCTGCGCCAAGAGATTATCGAGCGCCTCCGCCTGCGCTACCGTGCGAGGGAATCCGTCCAGTATGTAGCCGCCTCGGCAATCCGATGAGCCGAGCCGCTCGCGCATCACGCCGATGATCACTTCATCCGGCACCAGCTCGCCGCGGTCCATGTATTCCTTGGCCTTGAGCCCGACCGGAGTGGAGTCGCGAACCGCAGCTCGCAGCATATCGCCCGTCGAGAGCTGAGGAATCGAGTAGTGCGCCTCGAGCATCTTGCCCTGCGTGCCCTTGCCGCAACCCGGCGGACCCATCAGCACGATTCGTATCGCATCCACCATCATCATCGACCTTTCAGCTTTCACCTTTGAGCTTTGAGCTGCTTCAACCTCTCCTGCCGCGGAAGCGACCGCCTGCCTTAGCGCCCAGGAAGCCCTCGTAGTGTCGAGTCAGCAGATGCGACTCGATCTGGGCCAGCGTGTCCATCGCAACGCCCACCACGATCATGAGGGACGTGCCTCCGAACGTGTACGCCAGCGACGACGGAATACCGAACTGGCGGATCAAAAATTCCGGCAGTACGCAGATGCCAGCCACATAGAGCGCACCGCCGAGCGTAATGCGGGTTAGAACGCGGTCGATATAATCGGACGTGTTCTTGCCTGGCCTGATGCCCGGGATGAAGCCGCCAAATTTTTTCATATTATCGGATACGTCCACAGGGTTGAAGGTGACCGCCGTGTAGAAATACGCGAAGAATATGATAAGGCAGGCGTAGAGCGTGGTATGGACCCAGCCCTGCGAAAGCACCGACGCCACCGCCTGAAGCGGCCCGCCCTTGACGAACTGGGCGATAGTCGCAGGGAACATGATGATGGACGAGGCGAAAATCGGCGGTATGACGCCTGCCGTATTGACCTTGAGAGGCAGGTGCGACGACTGCCCGCCGTACATCTTGTTTCCCACTACGCGCTTTGCATACTGCACCGGAATGCGCCGCTGAGCGCGCTCCATATATATGATCGCCCCGATCACGAAGGCTATGAACGCGACGAGGATCACGAAGCCGAAGAACCCGGCGAACTGTTCCTTGATCGACCACGCATCGCGGAAGCCTACCGGTATGCGCGTCACGATGCCCGCGAAGATGATGAGCGATATTCCGTTTCCGATGCCGCGCTCGGTGATCATCTCCCCGAGCCACATGAGAAATGCGGTGCCGGCCGCCAGCGTGACCATCGTGGTGACGTAGAATTGCCACGCAGGCACGCCCGGAAGAACCGCGCCCTGCTGCTCGAGGCCAAAGCTTATGCCGAAGCCCTGGATTAGCGAAAGCACCACCGTGCCGTAGCGCGTGTACTGCGTGATCTTCTTTCGGCCGCTCTCGCCCTCTTTGGAAAGCCTCTCGATCGAAGGAACCACCACCGTCAAAAGCTGCAGGATGATCGAGCTCGAAATGTAGGGCATGATGCCGAGCGCGAAGACCGAGAACTGCGCCAAGGCACCGCCCGAAAACAGGTTGAAGATTTCAAAGACCGTTCCCTGAGAGACTATCTTCTTGACCGCCTCTGCGCTGATGCCCGGCGTCGGCACAAAGATGCCCACGCGATAGATGGCGAGCATCATTAGAGTGAAAAGTATCCTCCTGCGAAGTTCGGGTATCTTCGCAATGTTGACAAAGCTGCTCTCAGCCACCGATTACCTCTGTCCTTCCGCCGGCCGCCTCGATCTTTTTGCGCGCCGACTCTGAGAATGCGTTCGCCTTCACCGTAAGTGCGACCGAAATCTCGCCGCGGCCCAGGACCTTGAGCCCACGGCATGAACTGCGCACAACCCCCTTCTCGCGCAGGACCTCTGGCGTAACCTCTGCGCCAGCGCCCAAAGCCGCGATCTGATCAAGATTCACGATGTCATACTCGGTGCGGAAGATATTCGTGAACCCGCGCTTCGGCAGCCTGCGCTGCAGAGGCATCTGCCCACCCTCGAAGCCGTCCTTGTGAAAACCGCCCGCACGCGCCTTCTGACCCTTGTGTCCGCGACCAGCCGTGCCGCCCTGGCCGGAGGCATTGCCGCGGCCGAGCCGCTTCGTCTTCGTGCCCTCCTTGCCAGCCGGTCTGCCTATCTCATTGAGCTTCATGCTTTCTCCTTGATGCCCTCTTCGATAATTTTTACCAGGTACGGGACCTGGGCGACCATCCCGCGGATCGCGGGAGTGTCCATGACGACCCGCTCCTGGTTCGTGCGGGTAAGCCCTAGCCCGCGCACTGTAGCGCGGTGTTTGGGAACCCTGCCGCATGCGCTGCGCACTAGTTTAATTCGCATTAACTGTTGCATCGGTTGACCTCATTCTGACTTTTTCTTCAGGGGAGATGAGCTGCGAAAGCCCTTGCAGCGCTGCCCTGATGACGTTGTGCGGATTGCTTGTTCCAAGCGACTTGGTGAGGATGTTGCGGATTCCCGCAGCCTCGACCACGGCGCGCACCGGACCGCCCGCGATGACGCCGGTGCCCAGGGATGCAGGCTTCATAATGACCTTGCCCGCCCCGTAGCGACCGAACACCTCGTGGGGGATCGTATCGCCGATCACGGGCACGTGGATGAGCTCGCGTTTCGCGTGATCAGTCGCCTTCTTGATGGCAGCCGGCACTTCCTTGGCCTTGCCCAGGCCTACGCCGACCCTGCCGTTCCCATCGCCAACCACAACCAGCGCTGAAAAGCTGAAGCGCTTGCCGCCCTTAACAACCTTGGCGACGCGGCTTATGTGGACGACTCGCTCGATGAGCTCTGACTTGGGCGCTCCGTACTGTTCCATATCAGAATTTCAATCCTTTCTGCCTCGCGGCATCTGCGAGCTCCTTCACCCTGCCGTGATAGAGGCAACCGTTGCGGTCGAATACGACCTTGTCGATGCCCTTTGCGAGCGCTCGCTCTGCGATCAAGGCGCCGATCGCCTTTGCGCTCTCCTTATTGCCGGTCTTGGCGTTGCCCTTGAATTCCTTCTCATAGGTGGAGGCCGCGACGAGAGTCTGACCTGCGGCATCGTCGACGATCTGCACGCTGATGTGACTCAGGCTGCGGAACACGCTCATGCGCAGCCGCTCGGGCGTGCCGACTACCTTCCTGCGTATGCGGCGCTTGCGGCGCTCGCGACCTTGAATGTACATTCCCATATGGATCAACCTCCCGTGGTGGCTGCAGCTGCCTTGCCGACCTTGCGCCGCACCACCTCATCAGCGTAACGAATACCCTTACCCTTGTAAGGCTCAGGCGGCCTGAGCCTGCGGATCCGCGCGGAGGTCTCGCCGACCAGAGCGCGATCCGCCCCGACCACCGTGACGCGAGTCTGTTTGTCCACGGTGATCGCAATGCCGTCGGGGATCGCGAAATTCACCGGGTGCGAGAAACCGAGGGCGAGGTTCAACGACTTGCCCTTGACCTCAGCGCGATATCCCACACCCACGATGTCGAGTATGCGGACGAAGTTCTCGGTCACGCCCGTCGCCATATTCTGGATGAGGGCGCGAATAAGGCCCTGCTGCGTGCGGGAATAGCGGCTATCCTCGCGCCTCCCGACCGATATCTGTCCGTCCTTCACGACGATATCGATGAGGGGATAGCGGGACTCGCTGACATTCAGCGCGAGCGCACCCTTCGGCCCTTTGACCGAAAGCGTTCCGTTTTGAAGCGCGACGGTGACCCCCTTAGCTACGATCACCGGCCTTTTTCCTATACGAGACATAGCATTCTCCCATCTTACGCCTTGCTGGCTTTGCCTGCCCCGAGCATAGTCAAGGGACTGGCTTTCTCGACTCTTACCAGATCGTGCAGATGATCTCGCCGCCGATCCCCTGGCGCTTGGCGTCGGTGTCCTTCATGATGCCCTTTGAGGTCGTGAGTATCGCAACCCCCATGCCCTGACGGCTGGGCCTGATATCCGAAGCGCCGATATACACCCGCCTGCCCAGCTTGCTGGTGCGCGCGAGGTTGGCGAACGTCGGCCCTCCCTTCGACGTGTATTTAAGGCTCACGACGATGGATTTGCGTATGCCCTCTCCAAGGACCTCGACGCCCTTGAGAAAACCCTCAGCGGCGATCACGCGCGCGATGGCTTCCTTTGTCTTTGAATAGGGTATCGCAACTGTGTCGTGACGAGCGGACGCGGCATTGCGGATTCTCGTCAGCATGTCGGCGATCGGATCATTTGCAGCCATAATCAATACCTCTCGTCATATGGAGCCCGGAACGCAGGCCCGGTTTACCAGCTCGACTTCATGACGCCCGGGAGTTCGCCCTTCAGCGCCATGTTTCTGAAGCAGATGCGGCACATGTCGAACCTGCGCATGTACGCGCGGGGACGGCCGCATATCGGGCAGCGATTGTAACCCCGCACCGCGAACTTCGGCTTTCTCTTCGACTTCACTACCAGCGATGTCTTTGCCATTTGATCACCTCAGTTAAGCAGCCCTGAAAGGCACGCCCAGCATCTTGAGCAGCGCCATGCCCTCTTCGTTGTTGGTAGCGCTCGTCACGAACGTGAGATTCATGCCGGTCATGCGCTGCACCCTGTCGAAATTGATCTCCGGGAAGATCGTGTGCTCCGTCAGCCCCAACGTATAGTTTCCGCGACCGTCGAACGAATTCTGAGGCACACCCTTGAAGTCGCGCACGCGCGGCAGGGCCACGCTGCAGAGCCGCGTCATGAATTCGTACATGGTCTTTCCGCGCAGGGTGACTACAGCGCCGATCGACTGGCCCTTGCGCAGCTTGAAGTTTGAAATCGACTTCTTCGCCTTCGTGATCATCGGCTTCTGGCCGGTGATCGCAGCGATCTCGTTGCAGGCGTTCTCGAGGACCTTCACATCCTGGAGGGCCTCCTTGATCGACGTATTGATCACTATCTTCTGGAGCCTGGGTACCTGCATACGGTTCTGGTAGCCGAACTGGCTCATGAGCGCAGACACCATCTCCGACTTGTACTTGCGCTCGAGCTCGGACGGCAGCAGCGGCTTGCGCTCCTTGCGGACCTTGGCCTCGGCGCCCTCTGCAGGGGCCTGAGCCTTCGTCTTTTCCTTCGCCTTTTCCTTCGCCTTTTTCTTGGCCTTGTCTTCGGCCTTCTTTGCTTTCTCCTCAGCCACGGTATTCCTCCTTGGCACTCAATACACTGTTTTGCGTCACTTCGTCGCGGCGACGAGTATCTCGCCGGACCGTTTTGAATAGCGCACCTTCTTGCCCTCAAGGTCCTTCATGCCGATGCGCGTGCCGCGCCCCGCCTTCTCGTCATAGTACATGACGTTGGAGACGTGCAGCGCCGCTTCCTTCTCGATGATGCCGCCCTGGCGATGGCTCTGCGTCGGTTTCTGATGGCGTTTCACCATATTGACGCGCTCCACCCAAACCTGGCTCTTCTCCAGATTCACGCGCAACACCCTGCCGGTCTTTCCACTCTCTTTGCCGGTGATGACCTTGACGATGTCTCCCTTGCGAATTTTCATCAGAGCACCTCCGGTGCCAAAGATATTATTTTAGCAAACTTGCGCGCCCTGAGCTCCCTGGCGACGGGGCCGAAGATACGCGTTCCGAGCGGCTCGCCAGCATCATTGATGAGAACGGCAGAGTTCTCGTCGAACTTGATCGTTGAGCCGTCCGGCCTGTGGATCTCTTTTCTCGTGCGCACGACCACGGCCCTTTTCACGTCGCCCTTCTTCACCTTTGCCTTGGGGATCGCCTCCTTGACGGAGACAACGATTATATCCCCTATGGTGGCATAACGGCGACGCGTTCCGCCCAGCACCTTGATGCAGCGCAGGCGCTTTGCGCCGGAATTATCGGCCACCTCTAGCTCTGTCATCATCTGGATCATAACTCTCTCCTGCTCTCGCGGGCGCCTGTACGGCGCCGAAAGCACTCACTCAATGCCCGACGACTTTGTGACGATGTTCTCCACGCGCCAGCGCTTGCACTTTGAAAGCGGCCGGCACTCGCGGATCACCACGGTATCGCCCTTGCGACACTCGTTCTTCTCGTCGTGGGCCATGAACTTGTTGCGGCGGCGAATGTACTTCTTGAAGACCGGATCCATCACCGTGCGCTCGACCATGACCGTGATGCTCTTCTCCATGGCGTTGCTCACCACTACCCCGGTCTTGCGCTTGAACGTGCGCT
>Ga0265292_1002036_pt1 | contig 15218 bp, 11 predicted proteins | sample Munlanlewell296A_FD_189080 | JGI IMG/M metagenome (GOLD analysis project Ga0265292, IMG submission 189080) | Leachate microbial communities from a municipal landfill in Southern Ontario, Canada - Leachate well 296A | ecosystem: Engineered > Solid waste > Landfill > Unclassified | place: Canada... | reverse complement strand
GCGTCAATCTCGACGTTATTGTCGATTACAGGGAAGACCTGGATAAGGTCATCGGTATCCTTGCCGGCGTCGCCGCGGGCATCGCCGCGGACTCCCCGGTTTCGCAGTTCATCACGGAGGGACCAAGCGTCCTCGGCGTAGAGAGTATTGCAGGGAAAGCAGTGACCATCCGCATCATCGCCCAGACCGAACCCTTCAAGGACCCGGAAGTGGCGCGCGAGCTCCGCAAGCGCATAGCCACAGCATTGAGCGCCGAGAAAATAGAATTAGGCGACGCAGCCGTCGAATAAGTTTTAAGTCGCACGTAATTGTCTTCCTGATGCGAAGCCGAAGGATATCAGGAATAACAACCCGGCTTGCGCCTACAATCGGGCGCTTCTATAATCTTACAGGTCGGGTTTGGCGAAACGGGACCCGAATCACACAATACCTCATGGGGGATTAGCTCAGCTGGGAGAGCGTTTGGCTGGCAGCCAAAAGGTCAGGGGTTCGAATCCCCTATCCTCCACCATACTTCCTTTCACCGCGATTCACTTTCTTCCCTTTAAATAGCAGGCTTTTAGTAGCGCGTTTCTTTGATTGGTCCTGCCTCTTGTTCACTTGCCTTAACGGGAATATACTGATTGTATGCCGGGAAGGATGCCGGGAAAACACAGCGGGAACGTTAGTTTGATGGCTGAATATACCGTAACCGAACATATTGTTGCCCTTCTGGTTATCTTCTTTTTGGGGGGATGGTTCATCCTTTTTGCTATAGGCCTTTACGTGACAAGGCTTTTTTCCTGGCTTTATCATTTAATCGATTCCCATATTGAATCCCGGAGGACGCGATGAAAAAAAGAAATTTAACTAAGTATGCGGGAGTCTATTACCGCCTTAAAGAGAACCGCGCCACGGGGAAAGAGGAGAAAGTTTATTACGTCTCCTACCGCCTCCGGACTGAGGATGGCGGGTGGCAGAAGGTGGAAGAAACCGTTCACGGCCCTGGCATGACCCCTGCGAAGGCTTCTCACATCCGCACCCGGCGGCAGAGTGGGGAGGAGTTGCCGAACAGGGAGCGCCGCGCCCAGGCAGAGGCCGCGAGGAGAAAGCGCACCTGGACTGTCTCCATCCTATGGGAGGAGTACAAGACCGCCAACCCTGGTCTAAAGAGCCTCGCCTCTTACGAGAGCTTGTACCGCCTGTATGTTGCCCCCATGTTCGGGAACAAGAAGCCGAAGGAAATCTCTCCGTTCGACATTGACCGGCTCAAGCGGCAGATAAAGGGCAAGAGCACGAAGACTGTCGCTAGTGCCCTGGAGCTGCTGAGACGCATCGTTAACTTCGGGATTAAGCGCGGCCTCTGTCCTGGCCCAGGCTTTCCCATCCAGCTCCCCCGCGTGAGTAACGAGAAGACTGAGGACCTGACTCCCGAGCAGCTGTCACGGCTCCTGAGCGTGCTCGACGCACATATACAGAGCCAGACCCCGTCAGCAAAAGCAGCCCACATGATGCGGCTGGCGCTGCTCACCGGCATGAGAAGGGGGGAGATGTTCAAGCTGAAGTGGGAGGACATCGACCAGCACCGGAATAACATCACCCTTCGGGATGCCAAGAGCGGCAGGGATGAAATAATCCCCATGAGTTCCTACACGGCTAGACTGCTTGAATTCATCCCGAAGACTGACAGCCCGTACGTTTTCCCTGGCAAGGGCGGAGGGCAGCTGACTGACGTGAAGCGGCAGATTAACCGGATAAGGGTGGAGGCGGAGCTACCGTCTGACTTTCGGCCTCTGCATGGCCTCCGGCACGTGTTTGCCACGATGTTAGTTTCAAACGGAGTGTCTCTGGACATCGTGAGCCGCTTGCTGACGCACAAGGGCAGGACCGTGACCCATCGTTACGCGCATATCCGGGATGATGCGCTCAGGGAAGCAGCAGAACTGGCCGGGCAACTGCTGGAGGAACCTCGACTGACAGATCTGAGGTTGGCAACGTGAGCGATTGCTGTCTTTATACAATTGAAGACGCAGTTAAGCTGGCAACTGTGATGAAGCGATGCTGGTTCAGGGGCCATTCTAAAATCGAATACGAGCTTATACCGAGCGTCTTTCGCCACGAATTTGACGAAGTCGAACAACTATTCGGGGATAGAGAAGTTGAGTTTATGACAGAATTTGCCAGGACGGCACCTTCCTTTATGACAGGGAATATACCGAAATATCGCGACTGGTTTTCTTGGTTGTTGATGATGCAGCACCACGGAGCACCGACCCGCATTCTGGACTGGTCTGAAAGTGCTCTTACTGCTCTCTATTTCGCAGTCAGAGACAATAAGGACCATGATGGCTGTCTTTGGGTTATTAATCCCGGGATACTGAATGGCTTTGCCGATATAAACGGCTACATGCCGCACCCCGACCATCCGAAATTACAGTACCTTGCTTGTCAGCCATTTTATGCTAGCCCGAACGCTCACGATGCACTTGGTTTAAAGGAGAAGCCCAATATTCCGATAGCGTTTCTTCCACCGATTAAGGCTTCGAGGATGATAGGTCAGCTTAGCGCTTTTACGATTCATCCAAAGCCGGATGGCGCGAACCAGCTCACAGATATCCTCACTGACCCCAAGCACATCCGGGCTTACCGAATTCCTGCCATCAGGAAGGTCTCGTTGTTAAGTGACCTTTATTCCTTGGGAATAACTGAATCAACGCTTTTCCCGAGTCTGGACTCGCTGTCTGTTTCTATCAAACAGCGCCTGCGTACCTCGGCCCCGCCGGAACCAGAGCCACCCAGCTTCACTCCAAACCCCGCCCTCAAAAACGAAATGGAGGCAATTAAGACAATAAAGCGCCTATTTAAAATAGGAAACGGAGAAGCAGGATAAAATATGGTAACTGTTGCTCTTTGGTCAGTGACCAAGGGGCGTAATCAATTAAAACCGCCTGTTTAAGAGTGTATAAGTAAGGCCGTAGATAATTTCCGGCATCCTTCCCGGCATGGTATAGAATACAACGACGCTGAGTGGTGTAAAGGTCGATCATCCGTAGGTGAAAATCATTTTTTTACCTCTATAATTTATTCCAGTTATGCAAATTCGGGTAAATCAACATCTTTAAGGATGCTGAATTTGTCTATTAACCGATCTAGTTCATTTGATGCCAAGCCGGTTTTGATATGGAATTTAAGGATGATTGTTTCCCCTGTCGTAAGCATCGCCTTTATAACTTCATGATAAATCGCGCTGTCCGAAAAACTACTTTCATCCAACAAAGCGAGGATGCATTGAAGACCTGAAAAATATGGTTGAAGGTAAGGACTTAAATATTCCCAAGCTTGAACATACCCGTGCTCTGCTTCTTCGCGAGTTGCAAACAATGTAGGTTTGAATATTAGAACTTCGTAAAATTTAGTAAAAGCTTTAGCTCCCGGGGACGCGTCTGGGATCGGTATATTTAATTTCCCATTCTTATCAGCATTTTGAATAAAAAATACCTTCCCGCCTAAATCCGTTGAACTTAGAATCTTTTCTTGAACTTCAATCATCTTGAAAAATGTGCTTTCAAATACTTGTTTTTCAATTTGCAAGCTCTGTTTTTCCAAGTGCTTTTGCTGAAAATTCAAAGCATCTTGCTGAGTTTTAAGATCCTGTCGTTGCAAGCGGAGAGTAAGAATAATAGCGGCGAAAGCTAAGCCGGTAAACAAAGCACTTACAGCTCCGAAGGTTTCACCTGCGAAAGCTAGTTTTTGAATATTTACATCCTCAATTGGCCATGTAGCGATGCAGAGAACAATTACGACCACACACCAAATACATATTACAAAGGTAAAAGCACCGATGGCCAAAAACTTATTTTCACGAGTGTTTATTTTAGATTTCATTTCTCCAATTCTGTGTAAAAAAGGAAATATTTCAGTCGAAGCTAATGAAGCGGTCTTGACCAATTGGTTCTTTAATCTCTGGCATCCATAAAAACAGAGCAACAGGACCCCAAATCAGCTCAATCGGGGGACCGCGTAGGCAAGTTACCAAAACGATTGTCAGGAGTCAGCACAATGCCAGTTTCTTGCTCAAAACGGTCGTTCGCTAGAAAGCCAATCTTCTTATCCCTGTGACCAATGAAATTGGTCGCATAGGGAAAAAGGGCGGTGAATGCGGGAGTGTCCTGTCTAAAAATGCGTACTTCATAATCATGTTCGGAAATGCGGCTAATCGCAGCAATATCGCCGGGTTGAGCTAACTGAGAATATCTGTATTTTCCAGTTCCCAGCCGGAAGTCGACGTTATTGCCTGCTTCAAAAGTGACTCTTGTATCACGCATCACAAGACCAAGATCAACATAGTGAAGATTAATAAGGGCGGAGTTGGTTGTTTTATATCCGCGTTCATTAAGGATAGTGAGCGGGGGAAAAAAATCGTAGCAATCTTTACTGAGCCAGAAATATTGTGATCCTAGCCCTTCCACAGACCCACGCGAAGCATTGATACGAACAGTATCAGCGTGACCTAAAGTTAGCACCATCGTCATAAGTTGAGCCTCCTCAACACTAATACCTGATTCGCGCTCGTCATAAAGAAGCTGCCAAGCTGGATCGCCTGGATTAGTTAGAACTGGTCGGTAAATATCCCATCTTTGTGCCATGATTGATTGGAACAGAAGATCCCATTGAAACTGCAACTGAGAGGTAATATCGGGTTTCAAATAGACAGTAGATTCGACATTTTGGGTCATCCCGGGGCCAGTAAAATTTCCGGAAGTAACGACAAGGCTGCTGCCACTTTGAGTTTGAGCACCATAGCATTTTGAGTGAAAAATTCTTTTTCTAGAAACAAGGTGCACGGTGCATCCACAATCGAGCAGACGCTCAATAACTTGCCGGCTAGTAAGGCGCTGTGATGTGCTACCACCAAAAATGGCAACAACTTGACCACCTGCGTCAATGTGCCTTCTAAAGGTTGAATAGAAGCGGACGCCGCCATTGTAGTTACCAAACCCGGAGAGAACATAAATAGTGCCATCTCCCGGCCCTATATCATTAATCCATGCATCTTCAAGTATGCCCGAGAGGTTATGTCTTGCTCCCGTCCTATAAACGTCTGGCTGTAAAATAAAATTGCTCATTTCTTGAGCACGACCATAGTTTCTTCGAGAACAGCGTTTGCCGAATGTAAACCGAAGCGGCGATACGTTTCCAGTGGGTATAATTCGAGGATATTCCAGCCTTTGCTTTCTGCAATTTCGGCAAGAAAACGTGGGGTGTCAATCTGGAATTGTTTCCCTCCCAGCATTGTGCGATTAGTTCCTACAATTAGAGTGTAAGTACCGCCTGGTTTCATAGCCGTTTTCACAGTCACAAACGTTTCCATCATTTCTATAAAATATCTATAGAGTAAGGCAGGAACAGCGCGCCGCCGAAAACCATCAGATTCAGAGACATGGTTGTAAAGTAATTTGCAGTATTCCCCAGCTCCGTGTGGGAGTTGACCTTCATTATCGAATATAGCCTGTGAAAGTCGTTTTTGTTTAGCTTTCGATGCTTCTCGGCTTCCAATCAGTGTCTCTTCAACAGCGCGAATTGATGAAGGCTCTAACAGTTCGAGCCAAACTAGACTTAGCCGCTGAGTATCAATATAGGGCAGTGCTGTTGCGTAAGGGGGGCTGGTTAAAGCAAAATCAACAGATTCTTTTTTAATTCCTAGCCTCTCTATATTCGACCACTTGCGTCCATCTACCTCGTAAGCAATTGCTTTAATATTTTGGGCCCCGCTTACTTGATAACTTCTTTCTAAAGCTTCAATTCTTTCTATGAGGTTCTTCTCAAGGCGATCTCTGAATTTTACTTTAGGAAGAGGGCTTTTTCGTCTTCTGATTCTAAGATCAGAAGGCTCCTGGAGTGAATAGTCTCTAAGGAGGTCACTGAGAACAACGAGAAAGAACGGAGCAACTTCATCCGTGGAAGTTGTAATAATATTTCTGAATGCTTCTGCAGTTCGCAGATTCCCTTTCGGAAACCATTCCAAGAGGTAGGCGATTCGCTTATCGCCATTCATAGCAACATCGTATTTACCCTGGTCATAACTTTGAAGGATGTGTTCCGCTAGTATTCGAAGAGAACGTGGATCGGTATTCATCGCTACAATTTTTGCATTAGCTAAGAAAGCAGCAAAGGGATTAATATCCCAGCCAATTGCAGAATGTCCTGCAATCGCTGACTCAATCAGAGTTGTACCGCTTCCACAAAACGGATCTAATACTTTTGTCGAAGATGGAAGGCTTTGGGCATTCAGAATTCCTCGAACGATCTGAGGATTAAACTTTCCTTTATAATCATGAAGTCCATGAGCACCGTAACGAGTTGACTGCCTCTTACCATTGCCGTTCCTCCGAATGCCATTCTCAAACTTCGCTTGGAGAGTTTTTTGTGGCTCACCGGAACTCAAGGAGTACTCTGAGAAATAGACCAGCTTCTGGAGCTTTTTATGTGACCGCTTAAGAATGTCAATCGTTACGATATCTCGTTTCATAGAAATACTTCTTATTCCAGGAATAGCAGTAAGTTCTCTAAGTGCAAAATTCTTCTCGTATGGCAAATATTTATATTTATGCCAGCTTAATTCTGCTGTTGTAGTTGTTGATTTATGAAGACGGCGACGTTTCTGAAATATGATGATATTTTCAGATTTTATGCGAGAGTTATCTAGATTGAAAGACTTGCGATTAAGAGCAATATCACGATTCAAAACCGCTACAGACTCAAAATTGTGATTCTGGGCAGCTTCACAAAGAAGTGCTGTGTTATCAATAATCTGTCCATGAATCTTGGAATCCCCGAGGACAAAACACACATACGAATTGTCTATGCATACCTCAGCAAAAAGTCTAAACACCTTTTTCATCTGCTCTCGAAAATCGTCAGGCGTTTGGGGGTCTTTCTTATAGTAATGCGGCCGAGCGCCAATTTCATGTTCTTTAACATAAAGCGGATCATATCCAAGCCACCACATCCTGTACTTATGATAAAGCCAATATTCATAAGCATTTGGATACGGAGGGGAACAAATTACCAAGCCGACAGGGGAAGGAATATCAGCAGCAGTTATGTCAAGAATATCCGTGCATTGCACCGCGCAAGATGGATATTCAATGCTTGCGGTAGGTAGAGAAGCAAGCGAACGATTGCTGGCTTTCTGAAAATTGCTAAAAACATCTTTAGCAGACACTCGTTTTTCAACAGCTGCATATCTCGTGTCACTATCCTGGTTGGATACTTTGACAATTGTGCTGGATAGAGCAAGAAGCAAGATATCGCGTGTTTTGTCACAAGTTTCTTTCTCGATTGCTGCGCGAATCGCCGATATAGCTTTCTGTATGGGTTTTTTAAACCAGTGGTCCACGTTCGGGATGTTGGCAATTTGCGGATTGCGTATCGTGCGAGCAAATGTAATGCAACGATCAATCGCTGTCTCAAGTTCTGGCGGTTGTGGTGAGGTTGCAACACGAGAAATAAGACATGCAATAGGATTAACGTCAATTCCTAGAGTTCTGAACCCCATAGATTGAGCTTCAATAAGAGTAGTGCCACTACCGCAAAATGGGTCAAATACGACTCCCCCAGCAGAGACGCCGAGATCTTGAATTAGCGCTCTAGGAATCTGGGGAATGAACTTAGCTGGGTATGGATGAAGACCAAAGAGAGCATTACTTCCAGTTTCTTTAGGGAAATTCCAATCTCTTCTTGCGACGCGCGCAATAAGTGCCTGCCGCTCACCTAACGGATTTATCGTATTTTTTATTTCTTTGGACTCATAACTCATATTAATTTTTCCAATTCTCAAAACGACCGGCTCTTATCTTCAAACCATTAGTCGATTTTCGCTAAAGAACTTCCAAGATAATTGTTTTCTAGGCCACCCGATAGTTGAAAGGATAGAAATTCTCAGAAGCGTACATGGCGAGATTATACCACTGAGGCTTGACGGACAATCAAAGAATCTAGCAAGGGCCTGATTGTTAAGGTGCGCGCGACCACTATCATGTATTTAAAGTGTTCCATGAGGTATCCCGCTTTGGAGGCTTCCATGAGGTAACGTGAAAGATTATTCAGTTCTCTGACAAATAAGGCCTCAACTCGCGGGCGTGTGTGCAAACCTGCACCAACGGTCTTCATTCGCAGGTTGTAGAGATTTAACCCGCTGTACCCCTATGGTCTATACCACTTCACCACCTATCAGGTCATTTTTTCTCGCGGAAAGGGCGGGCTCTTCGTGCCCCCGCGTCTTTTTCTAGAGATTATTTCGACCGCCCCCCTTCCCTCCCGCGCGCATTAGGGTTCGACTGTCCGAAGATGTGGCCAATCTCACCCTTCCTCGCACGCGAATAGGGTTTTTACATCCCTATTGTTGGCGGTTGTTCCATGAGGTTCCCAAAATTTCACGCTTCCATGAGGTATGCGTTACGTTTAGTTCCTAGCCATTCATCTAACCGGCGTTTCCGATAGGCTCTCTGTCTGCATGCCGGGGAACAATACTGTGCATCGGCACGGGAGGGAATAAAGGCCCGGCCACACTCAAGGCATGGTTTGATACCTATCTGGTTTTTCATCTCGCGAAACCGCTAGATAGCTGCCCGTTTGCGCGCTCAGAATCGATCTTAGGCCGCTTGCCAAACCTCACCGGCCAGAGGACACAATCTTCACAAGGACAAAGTCGGACTTCTTTAGGTGAACCGGCGCTACAATCTAGACACTTGAGCCGGATTCTTTTCATTGGAGTTAGCTTTTTTGTATTCCTATCTGTTTTAGTACTCAAGGTTATTTCACTCCTCACGTTTAGAATTGGAAGTTGAAATAGAAGTTGAAGTAGAAGTTGAAGTAGAAGGGAGGTCCGGGACTACTCCAGTATGACTCCGGGGTAGTTAGGCAGATGGTCTTTCCCTAGCCGGTCCTCTCGCAATTCCTGATGCTCTCGCCAGCTCAGCGACTGAAGATACCAAAGTCCTTCATATTGGAACCACTTAACATTCGTTTTTTCACTAATCTCGCTGAGGCATCGTTCGATAGCGGGAACGTCAAGCCAAGCAATCAACGGTGCAACCGTACCTTTCACCGTGAAAGGATTCCCGGCCATTTTTCCATGATTATTGAAGTGGGGTATCAGAAGGAAAAAGAGCGCCAGCGAATCTTGAGAGAGGGCAGCAAGCTTCTTCGATTGGCTAACGGCCTGCCGGAGCATCCGGCCCGGGGATCTCTTTGTCGCCGGTTTGCTTGCCGGTTTCATCAGGGCATCGAGCTTTTCCGCTGTTCCGCCAGCCGCTATCCAGTCGCTCACGTCACCCTTCTCCGGCAAGCCAGGCAATTGAAGCACCTTCACGCTGGCAGCGCCTCCCTCTAGCGCCGTTCTGGCAGCCTCAGCGTGTTTCCTGCCGGGTTCATCGTTATCTGGCAGGATCACAACGTGAGCGCCATTAAGGGCTTTAGAGTAGCCATCCAGCCACTTGCCAGCACCACCGGCATTGCATGTGGTCACAAAACCTAAGTCCCTCAGCGCGTCTGAGTCCTTTTCGCCTTCCACCACGAAGATCGTTTTTCCATGCTTCACGGCGGTGAGGACTTGAGGCAGCCGGTAGAGCACACGGCGGGTGTCCTTGAGGTTCCATGTCCAATCGCCGTTACCATCCGGCCTTCGCTGGCGGAAGTCCTTCGGCCTGTATCTCACGACCTGATAAAGAAGGCTTCCTTGCTCATCAACATAATCGTAAGCAGTAATTTTCCTTTTGGCGGCCTTGCCGGTGTCTTGGAATAAATCTTTAACTTCCAAGTCTATAGCGGCCACAATCGTTTCAGTATCGCAACCAGCGTGACAGTGAAGCAGCACTTTGCCGTTTGGATTTTCAGAAACGCTCAGAGAGCTTCGCTTGTCTTCGTGACTCGGACACCTGGCCGTCCATTGGCCGCCGCCGCCCTTGACACCTTCGAGCTTCGGGAGGACTTTTTTAATCGGAGCTGATAAACTATCCATTAGAGAGTTTTGATTGAGGCCGTCCTTCGCCGGGCGGCCTTCTTCTTTTTGCGGAGGCATCGGGTCGCCTCACCGGCCCGGTGTGATCTTGTGCTGATCCATCCAGTCAGTAACTTCCGCCAGGCTATAGCGGACTGCTCGACCTATTTTCACATAGGGGAAGCCCTTACTCTCCATCCGGTAATTGCGCAGGGTTGAAAGAGCCAAGCCTGTTAGTTCTGCTACTTCTTTTTCACAAAGATATCTGTTTTCCATTGATACACCTCCGCTTGCTTGATTTGCTGTCTCTATCTCCTATAACGTAGTTGCAACGGAACCATGGACTCCTTGGATGAACATCAGACTGCTCGCATGCTCGAACAAAAACGAGCCGAAGTTGAAGAGGCTTTAAAAACCGAAGAATCCTACAAAGCTTGGGCAAATAAAGAACAAGCAAAAAGGGAAGAGGCTTCGAAGGCCTGGGAGAATGAAAAAAAGGCTTGGGCGGTGCGGTCGGAACAACAAAAAGCTGAAGATGAGGCTGAACAAAAGGAGTGGTTTAAAAGGGAGAAAGCACGGTTGCGGGAAGCCCTTAAGGCTAAGAATGAGCACGAACGTCTACAGAAAATTACAGATCTCAAAACGAATGGAATAGGGAGACGATACGGCCTGTGGCCTGAGACTCAAGAAACAGGGCCTCCATTCGTGAAGAACCTGCTCAGAGGAATAGACCTAAGCCAAGAATTTGCAGAAGTTCGAAGAGATGTAGAGACGCGCCTAAAAAGGACACGCACTGTTGGCTTTGTGGATAGCAATACAATCGCCGGCAGAATGCTTGTGTTGTCGATTTACGCTGATTATTTGCCACGCTGGGGTAAAGATAGCTGCGGGCTCGTTTCTTATTCCAAGATTCAAGAAAAAAGAATTGAAAAACAGGCATTGCAGGATACTGTTTCGGCTTATATACCTCTTCCTGATTTCACTGAGAAATCAAAACAAAAAGCACTCTGTTATGCAGCTTTGTATTCGAGGCAAACGAAGTGGCGGGGTGTTTCGGGAGTTCTGATCGAAGAACATTGCTCAGCAGCGGAGGCGCTACCACCACCAGGTGAGCTTTCGGGACCGCCATATTTTGTGAAAAGCCAAGACGATTCTCACATGATGTATCATGGCGATTACCGTTATAAGGTAGCCGTGGAAATAAGGGAGAAAAGTAAGACCACATTCGAAGAATTGGCTGAAAGATTCGAGACTATAACAATTCCCAGGCTCTATATTTTCTCTGAGTTCCCAGATGAATACGAGGCAAGGAAACGATATGCTGAAACATGGTATCCAGAGGATAAGAAATGGGGTAGGCAGTCGCTGCTGGCAGATGGTCGTGTAAAACAGATAGAGCCTCACATAACGACTAGTGTGGGCGGCCTAGAATGGAGCATCTTCAGCAAGCTTTGGCCATGGTGGCCGTCTCCAATTGATAAAGCGCCGGAAATGGCGGCGGCGCTGCCAAAACACTTTATTGAAATTACCAGCGGATTGAAGTACGTCAAACTAGTCAAGGTCGTCAAATTCGTGCCTCGTTACCCCACGGATGGACAAAAAGAAGGACAGTGGCTAAATGAAGTTTTTTCAAATCCAGTGATGATGGATGAGGCACTCTTCAATTTTCAACAAAAATACGGCGATGATGGACTCGCTGCAGTAGACAGGGCCATAAAGAATTTTCAAGGACCCTACCATCCTAAGGCGCTGGAAAACTATTTGGCATCCGTAGCAGCCAAACTCGGGAGGTCAAGCAAAGGCCACGCTCCCCAAACTTCTGTAACCTTAGACTCTTCCGGCGAACCCGTGACATCGTTGAGCAATCATTCCTGGAGCCACAAATCAGCTTTAAAAAATACATTAGAAAAAGCCACGCAAGGTATCAGCGTAGACGATGCAGCAAATAAACTCGAATTGAAAGATAAGAGTAATCTGTATCGTTGGATTAGAGAGGGAAGAATTTTTGCAAAATACGACGAAGATGGCAGGGTAATGATTCCAAAAGAAGAATTTGAGAAGCTCGCCGGAGAGAGAATAGAAAAATTGGCAAGAGCAGGACTTGTAAAACAGTGCATGGAAAAACGTGGAGTCGGAGCCAGGGCAGCTCGCAAATGGGTTAAGAATAGAGAGCTAAAGGGTCACAAGCTCGAACAGATTGCCAATGAGCTTGGAATGTATCCGGGCGCTGATTAAGGTTGCTCGGCAAGGTGTAAGCTGGATGTCCTTCCGTCATTTTTTCAAGATCCATGCCAATGCCGTCACCTCTCGCAAACCATCATCCCGGATGTGAGTGTAACAGGGTGTGACTGTTCGGCCCTCATGTGTCAGTAGGCGGCCTACAATATCCATCGAGACATTGTTAGAGAGATGGCATTGGAATGGCGTTCATACTTGATGGCTGTTTCGTAATAATTCTATTTAGACTTACATGCCGGGAATGGTGTCGGGAAAGAAGATTACATGTTTTCGGAATAATAGTAATAGCAGGCTAAACCTGCACTAAGCCTTCAGGCTGGCAGCCAAAAGGTCAGGGGTTCGAATCCCCTATCCTCCACCACTTTTTGACCCTCACAAATGGCTTACCTAAGCCATTATTTCTTTTCAATATCGTAAATACCATAGGGGATTCGAACTTTTTGAGTCATGGGATAGAAGTGCTCTAGGTTCACGTTATGAAAACAATCTCACGTCATGAATAACGAAATGCGGACAGCCCAACATCCTGGAGGCGGCTTCAAGACCCATGCTGGCACCGTAGTTTCCCTTGATGATAAGGAGTTTTGAACAAAACCAGCAGATCCAATTAATGCTACACATGATCTTACTAAAGACGCCCTTTTTCATAATGGACCTCCTTACTATGTTTAAGCGAGTAGAGAAGTCCTTAAAGCGGCCGTCCAGGAATGTTGCTGAGACCCAACCCGATGTTGTTGGGCTCTCCGCATCGAAGAGGATTATATCATAAATAAAGCTATTGGCGAGATAATTTCTCATAAACATTGACATTTACTGTCTAAAATACTAAATTACGGGTATATTAAGTGATAATAACACTTCAGGAGCTTACAAGTGATACTTAGTTTTACGTTGGAAAACTGGATGTCTTTTCAGAGTAAGGTGACCTTATCGATGGTCGCAAGTCGTGAGCGTCAGCATGGTGAAAGAATACCAAGAGTGGATAAGTACCAGAGCCGAATTCTTCCTGTTGCAGCTCTATATGGTGGAAATGCCTCAGGCAAGACTAATTTTTTTCTAGCGCTTCATTTCGTTCAGAACTTTGCAACCAAGGGTCTTCCCCCAGATGCTTTGATACCAGTTGTGCCATTTCGTCTTAGCTCAAACGATAAAAGCAAACCTACGAGATTTGTCTTAGAGTTGCTGATAGAAGAAGTGATCTACGAATTCAGCTTCTCGCTAAATAAGCATTCTGTTTTAGAAGAGAAACTAGTCAAAGTATCTAGTTCACGGGAAACCGTCCTCTATGAACGCAAAAACAACAAAATAAAGTTTTCTCCCAATCTAGAAAAAGACCGTTTTCTGAAGTTTGCTTTCAGAGGCACGCGCGATAACCAACTATTCCTTACAAATTCTGTGTCCCAAAAGGTTGAGACCTTCAAACCAGTGTATGACTGGTTCAATAATTCATTAGAACTGATTGCTCCTGATACTCGATTTGACCCATTCGATCAGTTTCTCGATGAAGAAAGTCCATTGTATGAGACCATGAATAGGTTACTCATCCAACTGGATACAGGCATAACACATCTTGGAAGTGAGGATATTCCGTTTGATAATCTTCCCCTTCCCGATCCATTAAAACTGGAAATACAAGAGGATGTTAAAGAGGGGATGGCGGTAAGAATCATTTCGCCTCTCAACGAACGATTTGTTATTGTTCGAAAAGGCGGTAATTTGATAGCAAAGAAATTGATGACCTATCATCCTGCTCAAGATGGAAAAGAAGTAAAGTTCGAAATGTGGCAAGAATCAGATGGTTCGCAAAGAATCATTGATTTACTACCAGCATTTCTCGACATTTCTAATTCTTCCTCAAAGAAGGTTTATATTATCGATGAAATTGACCGTAGCTTGCACACGCTGTTGATCAGGCAATTAATTGAATCCTATCTTTCATGTTGCTCTAATAAAAGTCGCAATCAGCTATTGTTTACGACTCACGATATAGCTTTAATGGATCAGGAATTGTTCAGACGCGATGAAATGTGGGTGGCAGAACGCCACATGGATGGAACCACGGACCTTTTTTCTTTCAGCGAATATAAGGATATTCGCTACGATAAGGATATTCGAAAGAGCTATTTGGAAGGCCGCTTAGGAGGAATACCAAATATTCTACTTAACGATGATTGGTGTCTTGCCACTAAGAATTCCTAGATTCTTTTAGCTGTTGGATAAGTCATCTTCAAACAGAAGAAGATTTAGCCGACCTCTAGGCAAACGGGGCTATCGTAAATTAGTCATTATTTCTTCTGAGGGTGCAATCACAGAGCCTGGATACTTTGGCATTTTTAATACCACTCGATCTGTTATAAAGGTAAAGTGCGTAAAAAAGAAAAACGCGAGTTCTCCACGAGAAGTTTTAGCAAGGCTGGATAAATACCTAAGACAAAATGGATTAAGAAATACTGATGAAGCATGGTTGGTAGTAGATAAAGACAAATGGAATGACGGTCAGCTAAATCTTCTCTATGATTGGTCGCAGTTAAAAGAAAACTACGGTCTTGCAGTAAGTAATCCTAAGTTTGAATATTGGTTGCTTCTTCATTTTGAGGATGGAAGTGGTGTTTCAAGTGCGAGGGAATGTTCGACGAGACTCCGCAGGTATTTACACGATTATGACAAGGTTCTTGATCCTCGACGCTTCACAAGGGAAATGATACAGGATGCAATTATGAGAGCCAGATCGCGTGATATTCCTCCTTGCGACGATTGGCCGCGAAATACTGGAACCACTGTTTATAGGCTAACTGAGAAGTTAATGGGCTAGTCCAAATTAATGAGTTGCTCGCTCGAGAGCATCAAGAACTTCAAAGTTCGAATAGCATCCCTTATCCTCCACCAAATTTTGACCCTCACAAATGGCTTAGTTAAGCCATTTTTTTGTTCTTATATCGATGGCAGCATAGGGGATTCGAACTTTTGGCGATCGGGCAAGTGTCAATGCCTTAGGCTGGTC
>Ga0265292_1002035_pt1 | contig 15221 bp, 15 predicted proteins | sample Munlanlewell296A_FD_189080 | JGI IMG/M metagenome (GOLD analysis project Ga0265292, IMG submission 189080) | Leachate microbial communities from a municipal landfill in Southern Ontario, Canada - Leachate well 296A | ecosystem: Engineered > Solid waste > Landfill > Unclassified | place: Canada... | reverse complement strand
TCTTTCTCTTCGCGCGTTCGCCCACGAGACGGAGGACGTCGAGAAGGTGCGGCAGGCGCTGCGGAACGCCGCGCACGTGACATCCGTCCCCATCGAGGAGACCGTTGCGGACGGCTCCCATGGCAATCGCATCCGCATCCTCGAAGCCACGGTGAAGTCCGCTGCGGCTGAGCGCGCGCTTTTCCGAGCGCTGGAGCGCGACGAACCGGGGACCGCAGCTCGCTTGTCCAAGGAAGCGCCCGATCGGCTCGATGATCACCTCAACTTCTTCCTCAGGCTGGACAAGCAGGCAGCCTTCCAGGGACGGTTCGTCCTGGCCAAGGACGACGACGCGATCACGGCGCGTGCGAAGGCCCGGTCTTTCCCAGCGAAGGGCGAGGATCCCCGCCTCCAGGTGCTCCTGGCGCTACGGGACGCCCTAGAGCGGGTGCGGAGCCCGAAACTGGATTGAACGGTAGAGCGGGAACATTCAAGCGAAAGAGGACCGTGCGTTGGTCGTTGAGGTGCCATCTGTGGACATGATCGAAGCCCTCCGCCAGGCGCGCAAGGAAGTCGGCGAGACAAACCGGTTCGACGCCAGGCAAGCCTTCGGCAAGCGCGTTGGCAAGCATATGGTGTTCCCCGTGGGGCTAGGCAGTGCGCTTGCCAAGGCCGTACGCGAGGGCTACTTGACGGTCATCGGTGAGGGATCGCGGCGCCGCGGCCGCACCTACGAGTTCACGTCCAAGGGCCGCGACTCGCTTCCCTAGGTTCATCCGCTGGTCCACCTGTTCTTCGTGCGTGCCCGAGGGCAGTACCATCGTCGAGACCTCACGGGGTCGTCGCCTCGTTCGTGAGTATGATGCCGTTGGCGCTCTCGTGCGCATCCGCATCGAACCCACATCCAGGGGCCCCGTCGAAGCACCACCTCTCGACGCACTCGCTCCTTTGCCGCGCAAGGGCCGCTCCTTCTTGAGTCGCAAGCGCGACCAAGACCAAGTACAAGTGCCTTCGAGGCCACCGGCACCGCCCCGACGCCGCGGTTTCACGGTCATCGCGTCGGAGCCCGTCCCGCTGCCATCGCCCCAAATCGTTCTGCGCGAAGAGCCACCCGAGCCCGCGCGCATCGCTGACTCGCAGCCGATTGCCGCGGCGTTCACTCCGCCGCCTCCTGCTCCCGAGCACTACGAGGTCGCGGACCTAGAATCGCGCGTGGACTCGCTCTTCTTGGACCCCGCGCGGCGTCACAAGCCCAAGAAGCGCGCGCCCTTGCCCGTCCCACAATTCGAGCCGCTCCCACGCGAGCCGTGGGAGGAGCGCCTCGACAAGGCGCTGGGCCGCATCTAGGTCGTTAACCGCGGAGCCGCACGCCGATCTCGCGCAGTTCGCCCTCGCGGAGCCTCGCTTGCGCCTTGAACAAGCGATGGATCGGCCCCACGCCGTCCGTCTCAGAGCGCGGCACGATGTGCATGTGCGCGTGGAGGACCTCTTGCCCTGCGGGGCGCCCATCGTTGAACGCGACGGTCACGCCCTGGATGCCCATGCCGCCCTCCAAGCGCCGGATGACGTGCTGCGCGAGTTCCATCACGGCGGATGCGTCCTCAGGAGGCATGTCAGTGACGCGCTCCGCGTGCCGTTTTGGGATGACGAGCACATGCCCCTTCACTAGCGGTTTCACGTCGAGGAACGCGAACGCGCGTTCGTTCTCGATCACTTTCTCGCTGGGGATCTCGCCGGAGGCGATCTTGCAGAAGATGCAGGTCATGCGACCCCGACTGGAGTGGGGTGGTTTGGGGTTGTCTCCCAAATGCAGGAGGCCGGATTCGAACCGACGAACCACTTAGGACACGATCTTAAGTCGCGCCTCGTTGGCCAGGCTTGAGTACTCCTGCATGGCACGCAGTCGCCTCATGGGAAATGAATTCCCGCAAGCGGATCCAGGCCGCAAAACGGTCAAATAGGGGTCCGGCATTCGTGGGTTGCGCTCCCTTGGGAGCCCATGGCCACTTGCGGGTGTAGTATAGCCTGGCTAGTACTCAACGTTGCCAACGTTGTTGCTCGAGTTCAAATCTCGACACCCGCACTAAAAGGGGGGTCCGGGGGGTTCACCCCCCGGAGTCGTCGCCTCGGGTTTGTATGGTTCTCCCTGACAACCATTGTAACATCATCTCCGGCCGCTTTGTTAGGTCGACAAACCGGCGGCCCGGGACACAAGCCTCCTGTCAGCCTCCAAACCTCCCGAATATTTTGCTCGGGCCGCTTGGTTTCTCAACTTTCTTTGACCAAGCCTGGCCCCGCTGTCTGTCGCGCGAAGCCGGGGTGGCTGATGCTGTCTGAGCCGACTACTGAGAACGCGACGAGCACCATGCCGTTCGCGTCCGCTGTGGCTTCGAAAAAGTCGCCCAACCTCCGGTCGCCCGCGGGCGTGGGGTCCGCTTGGCACCCTGTCCCGCCCTGGCAGATGCCGCCCTTGAAGATCGGCGTCGGCGTCACTTGGGCCGCGTAGAGCGCGGGCGCGCTGCCATCCGCCCCGAGCACCGTCGTCTGGTACACGAACCAGTCGCCTGTCGCCTTGTCGGGACCGCCACTCGAGTTCGTGCCGTACCAATCGATGGCCACTCGACCAGCATCACCCGCAACGACCCACGGCCAGATGTGCGTGCCCTGGCCGCTCGCGAAGAGGGGCTGGCTCACGTGGATGGTCTGCCACCACGTCTTGCCGAGGTCTGGACTACCAGCCAGCCAGATGCCCGACTCGTTGGCCCACGTGACGTACACGTTGCCTGCCGAGTCCAGCGCGGGCGCGCTCATCGCGCGCAGCTTGCTCGACGCGCCCGGGACGTCGCGCTTCTCGAAGTGCGCGCCGCCATCCGTGGACACCGCGATGCCTGTGGGGCAGCCGATCAGTAGGGCCCCGTCATCGTTCGTGATGAACTCCTGCTCACAAGGGCTCGTGCCGACCTTCGTCCACGTGATCCCGCCGTCACTGGACTTGAGGACGTTCTCGCCGCCAGTGAAGTAGTTGCCCATGAAGTAAACGTCCGTCCCATGCGTCGCGATCCAGTTGCGGTCGATTGGCGCACCGCCAAACGAGGCGGCGACATCGTTTCCCTGAAGCCACGTGGCGCCGTCATCGTCGCTCCACGAGACACTGGCCGAGCCCAGCCCCTCGAGGTCCGTGAAATAGACGCGTCCCTTGCTGTCCATCGCGAAGTCTGGGTCGGAGACGCCTTGGCCCAAGCCGCGCGGACCAACGCCGTCGGTCATGGGGAGGCCAAGTGGCTTCCACGTCGTGCCGTTGTCCGTGCTCCGCCACATGTATGATTGGCCCGAGGCGGGCGTCACGAGGTCCGCCGACGGAGGGTAGCGCGTGTGCGTCCAGCCCGGGTGCGCGCCCACGAGGAGCGTGCCCTTCTGCGTGACCTGGATGACGGGCTCGCCGCCCGCGCGCACGTCATCGATGAGCTTCACGGTGAACGAGAGACCGCCGCTCGTCGTGGGCGAGGACGCGCTTGGCGGCGCGTCGGTCGAGCCGGGCGCACCGACGCAGCCCACGAGCAGAGCGATCGTGAAGAGAACGGCTGCGAGCGACCGCGCGGGCATCGCTCGCGAGCGGGGGAGCGGGGGTAAAGAGGTTGTTGTGGCCGACTATAGTGGATCGCGCTGCTTGGGCTCTTCCCATCCCTCGCGCTTGAGGCGGAGCCGCTCCGCGTCCAGCACGAGGGCGCGCAGCAGTATCTCGAGGCGCTCTCTTGCGCCGTCGCTTTCGATTCCCAAGTGACCGAATTGCTTGGGAGAGAAGACGAGTTCGCGCGCGCCAAGCACGGCACCGTGCGCGCGGAGGTGCTTGCGCCCGAGGGCGACTGCGACTCGGCCCTCGCCTGCGTCCGCCGCCACTGCGATAGCGCTGGCCGCGCGGTCCTTCAGCTCTGGCAGCGCAAGCGCTCGCGGATCCGCCTCTGGCCCAAGCAGGAAAAGGACGTAGTCGGCTTCCTGCATGTGGGCTTCGGCTGGCGCGTGGAGCGCGCGGAGGATGGACGCAGCTTCCTTCGCGAGCGCTGGCAGTGGGTCCGTTGCCGTGGGGGGCAGCACGACCAGCACGCCGCGCGCGATGGGATCCTTGCTCACGAGCGCGCGAGGGAAGCCGGGGCGTTTGAGCCTACCTGAACGGACCGATGCACGCGTCCACGCCAGGGGCGAGCGCCCATCCGTCGTCCATGCGCCGCACGAGGCCGCGCGCTTCGAGCCGCAGGAGCATCATGTACGTCGTGCTCCGGGGCCAGCCGAGGACGCGCGAGAGTGCCGTGGGCGAAGCTGGGCCCCCGCGGAGTGCGCGGAGCACGGCGATCGCCCACGGCGTCAAGCGGCGCGGCGGGGGCGTGCCATGATGATAGCAGGCGCTCCGTCCCCCGGCGCGCTCCACGACCAGGTGCCCGGCGCGCTCGAGGACCCGCGCGTGGTACAAGATGGTCTTGTAGTCCACGCCCAACTCGGCAGCAAGGGCCCCAACGCTGAGGCCCGGTTCATGCATCACCCGACCGACGAGGGCTCGTCGGGTATCGTTCGACAGAAGCGTCGCTGTGGTAAGCCGCGTCATCCTAACCTCCCATTCTCCGAAAGCGGCTCCTTCCCCCGTGCGCTGGTGCGGAGTGAGCCCACCGTGGCAGGTCGTAGATATCAAGGTTCTCCCCATTCCCTAGACGATTCGTGACGTCACGCAATTGGGGCAATGCTTGCCTTTTCGCTGCGCATCATTGGGGCCCATGGCGATGGACGATGGGAAGCGTGCCCTGATCTTGGGGCGCGTGGCCGGTTTGCCTGGCGTTGGGACGAGAACGCTCGCAGGGATGCTCGACATGCCCGAGAGCTCGCTCGATTATCACTTGCGCCGGTTGCACCGGGATGGGCAACTCGTGTGTGACGCGCGGGGTCGGAGCGTCTCGTGGTTCATCGCAGGCCAAGGCTATTGCCCGGTGCTGCGCCGCGCCTTGCCGCTCCTGCGGCGTGAGGAGACGCACCACATCGCCTTGCTGTTGGCGGACACCCCCCAGAGTGTGGGCAGCCTCGTGCAAGAGACTGGCTACTCGTTGGGGCTCGTGCGTTGGAACCTCTCGCTCTTGGAGACCGCAGGCTTGGTGGAACGCAACGTCCCGGGGCGCGCGGTGCTCGCCAGAGGTGCGGAGACGTGCCGCGAGAGGGCAATCGCTCAGGAACGATGCGACCAGTGGGGCGCGTGCGCGATTTCGCGGGGCCTCACTTCTTGCCCGTCACCTTCCGCCACAGGATCTGGACGGGATCGTAGTACCGGTCCGCCACGCGTTCCTTCAGCGGGATGATGCCGTTGTCCGTGATCTGGATGTGCTCGGGGCAGACTTCTGTACAGCACTTGGTGATGTTGCAGAAGCCCACTCCTCCCTCTTGCTTGAGGAGGGGCACGCGGTCGGCGGCGTCCGCGGGGTGCATCTCGAGTGAGGCGATGCGGATCATGAAGCGTGGGCCGTAGAAACCGCCGTTCTCCGTGGGCTGGATCATCTTGCTTTGATCGCGCAACACGTGGCAAACGTCCTGGCACAAGAAGCACTCGATGCACTTCCTGAACTCTTGGGAACGGTCCACGTCGATCTGCTGCATCTTGAACTCGCCGTGGGCCGCTTCCTCGGGGGTCATCCCGCGCGGGGTGAAGGGCTGGATGCGCTTGTTCACGGCATAGTTCCACGCAACGTCAGTCACGAGGTCCCGCTTGAGCGGGAATGTCTTGACTGGCTGCACGGTGATATCGCCAGCGGGGAGGTCGTCGATGCGCGTCATGCACATCAGGCGGGGCTGGCCGTTGATCTCGGCGCTGCACGAACCGCACTTGCCGGCTTTGCAGTTCCACCGGCATGCGAGATCTGGGTCCTGCTCGGATTGCACGCGGTGCACGGCGTCAAGAACGACCATGCCTTCTTGGACCTCGACGTCGAACTCGTCGAAGTGCGGCTCCTGGCCTGGCGCGCCGCGTTGGACGCGGAGGTGGACGGTGGACTTCGTGGCTTGCTGGATCTCGACGTCGCCTTTCTGGGACATGAGCTGCTGGACGGTGATATCGACCTTCGACGTGTTCGCATCCGCCATCACACCACCCCCTTGCCCTTGTTGCTGATGTCTTTCACGTCGGCGTCCAAGATCGCCTTCAATTCAGCGGTGATCGGCGGGATCGGGATCACGTTGATGATCATCTTGTCCTCACCGCGTGTGACGACCACGTTGCGGCCGGCCCAATTGGCCTCGTTCATCTCGGTGAAGTCGCCACGCGTGTGGCCACCGCGCGATTCCTCACGCGTGAGCGCGCTGCGGACGCTGGCTTCGCACGCGATGACCATCTTCTCGATGTCCATCGCGACGTGCCAGCCCGGGTTGAATGCGCGCGACCCGGTCGCTTTCACGGCCACGGCGCGCTTCTTGATGGACTCAAGCTCGCTGAGCGCTTCTTCGAGCTGCTCTTTGAAGCGGACCATGCCGGCCTTGAACTGCATCACCACCTGGAGGTCCTCCCACACTTTGTAGGGCGTGTCGGCAGTTGGGCGCGTGCCAGGCGCGGCAAGGAAACCGAGGTAGTGCTGGATGGCGGTCTCGACGCTCGACTCGTCGATGGGGCCGGGCTTGGCCTTGTTCGCGTGCTCAGCAGCGTACAAGCCTGCGCGGCGGCCGAACACGAGAAGATCCGTAAGCGAGTTCCCGCCGAGGCGGTTCGCGCCGTGGAGCCCCGCGGCGGCTTCGCCTGCTGCGAAGAGGCCGGGCACCTTGGGTGCCATCTGCGTGTCGGGATCCACCCGGATGCCGCCCATCGAGTAGTGCATCGTGGGGCCGATCTCCATGGCCTCCTTGGTGATATCGACGTTCGCCAGCTCCTTGAACTGGTGGTACATGGAGGGGAGCTTGCGCTTGACGTACTCGGGGTCGCGCCAGCTGATGTCGAGATAGACGCCGCCGCGGGGCGTGCCGCGCCCCGACTTCACTTCGGCCATGATGGCGCGGGCTACGATGTCGCGCGGAAGCAGGTCAGGCGGGCGGCGCGACTTGCTCGATGATGCCGTGATCTTGCCTTCCCGCAGGAGGTTCTGGTCCTCGACCCACTGGTCCGATTCCTCTTCGGTCGTCGCGTACTCGCCCTTGTACATGTCGGGCACGTAGCGGAACATGAACCGCTCTCCCTTCACGTTCGTCAAGCGGCCGCCCTCGCCGCGGACGCCCTCCGTGACGAGGATGCCCTTCACGCTTGGGGGCCATATCATGCCGGTGGGATGGAATTGGATGAACTCCAGGTCCATGAGTTCTGCGCCGATCTGGTAAGCGAGGCCGTAGCCGTCGCCCGTGTATTCCCACGAGTTGCTCGTGACTTGGAACGCCTTGCCGAAGCCGCCCGTCGCGAGGACGATGGCCTTCGCGCGGAACAGGTGGAACGCGCCGTTGTCGCGCTGGTACGCGAGGCAGCCGTTGATGCTGCCCGCCGCGTCCTTGTAGAGGCGCACCACCGTGTACTCCATGAAGACGTCGATGCCGGAGTGCACGCCCTTGTCTTGCAGCGTGCGGATGAGCTCGAGCCCAGTGCGGTCGCCCACGTGCGCGAGGCGCGGGTAAGTGTGGCCGCCGAATGGGCGCTGGTTGATCCAGCCGTCCTTGGTGCGGTCGAACACGGCGCCCCAGTGTTCCAGCTCCCGCACGCGGTCGGGTGATTCCTTAGCGTGGAGCTCGGCCATGCGCCACTGGTTCACGTAACGGCCGCCCTTCATGGTGTCCCGGAAGTGGACCTTCCAGTTGTCGCGGTCGTCCACGTTGCCCATCGCGGCAGCCGCGCCCCCCTCGGCCATGACGGTGTGCGCCTTGCCAAGGAGCGACTTACAGATGATAGCGGTCTTGCGACCCGACGCTGCGCTTTCGATGGCCGCGCGCAGGCCCGCGCCACCTGCGCCAACGACGATGACGTCAAAGTCGTGCTTTTGAAAGAGAGGTTCTGGACTCACAGGCTCACCGCCGTGATAGAAGTCGCACGACCGACGGAGGCGTGACGGGGTGCCGAGCGAAGCGAGGCGGGGTCCCCGTCGAGCCGAAGGAGGGCGTGCGACGAAGTGGATAATCCGATCAAACGTTCACCCCAAAGAGCGTCGTGCGCCACACGGTGGGATCCATCGGGTGCCCGTTCATCACGACGAAGCGGATGTAGAGGTCCACGCCGGCGACCGTGAGGAGCGAGAGCCAAGCCCACAACGCATGGCGACCGTTGAGCATGGTGACCTTACCCCACAAGCCGTGCCGGTTCCTGTCGAGGCCATCGCAGGAGAAGCAATCGAGCTTCCCGCCCACGAGGTGACGCAGGCTGTGGCAGCCGAAGGTGTAGAACATCAGGAACGCCACGTTCACGAGCATGAGCGCGCTGCCGATGCCGAAGTAGAATCCGTTGGGCGTGATGATGCTGAGGATCGCGTCGTACGCGAGGAACACCGTGATCACGATCGCGGCGTACATGAAGTAGCGGTGCAGGTTCTGGATCAGGAGGAACCCGCGCTCGCCCTTGTAGAACGCGCCCTTGTTCGCGGGCACGGCGCAAGCCATGGGGCGCGCGGTGAAGGCGCGGTAGTAGCTCTTGCGGTAGTAGTAGCACGTGAAGCGGAAGCCCGCGGGGAAGGGCAGGATGATGAACGCGGGCGAGCGCAGGAGGTTCCCCAGGATCGGGATGCTGTGCAGGAAGCCCGGCACGAGGAACGTGAGGTCGGGCGTGCCGAAAGGCGAAGCGTAGTAGTAGCCCCCATTGTCCGCGAGATAATAACCCGCGTAGTCGCCAAACGCCGCATTGTCCAGGAGGGGTTCCAGGAAGCGGTACGTCGCATAGACGATGAACGCGACGTAAGCGACAAGAGTGACCGCGGGGAAGGCCCACCAGGGGTCTCGGCGGTAAGTAAGCGGCTCTTCATGGGCATAGCCCGAGGCCGTGGCCATGGAGGCCGCAGCCGGAGAGTTGAATTTAAGAGTTGCGTACAAACAAGAGGAGTCCACCATGGTGGGACCGGAAGCCTGAAGCTCATTGTAATGCATTATTGCAATATGGCAGAATCGCACCATGCTGGGCGCTTCCCCTACGTTCCGGCGCCTGAGAAGATGCGTAAACCCATCCCGAATCTCGCGACAGTCTATCGCGTCGAGCGGATCATGATCGATGCCAACAAGCGCGGCGATGACCCGATCACGCTCGAGGAGATCAAGCGACGCCTGGGCAGCAAAGGCATCCGGCATGTGACCGTGCGAACCTGCGTGGACGAACTCGTGCGGCAAGGGAAAGTGACGATCACGTCCGATGGTGTTCTCTGGACGTGGCTCTCGCCCGCCGGCGTCACCTTGCTCAAGAAGCTTGGCTACAAGGGTTGACGACTGAGCTACACAGCCCGATACTTGCTCGCACAGCCGACCTTCATCTCGCTCGCGAGTAGGAACGCACGCCCGTCCGCGTCGAAGCCGACGACACCGCGCACGACGACGTTCTTGCCCTCGATGGTGCCGCCGGCCTCCTGGTCGGGCAGCGGCACGGCCGGGTCCCACCTCACGGGCATCTCGCGCGAGCCATCCGCGATGCGGAACGTGAGGGGAGTCGAGTTGCGCTCCACGCTGCCGGGCACGACGCTCGCCTTCACTTCCACCGTCTTGCCAGCGAGCGCGGGGTCCTGCACGTCACTGACGTTCTTGTATCCCTCGGGCGCAGCACCAGCGTATGCCAAGGCTCCGCCTGCCACGACGAGGAGGAGCACGACGAGGATCTTGGCGCGCTTGCGCACGAGGCTGACTCGGGTCGTCCTCCCATGAGCTTTGTGGGGACGGCGTGTGCTGCTGGTCGGGTGGGTAGCCGCCAATCGTCTCTTGCTTGAGCCATCAAGAGAAGGTTGCGCTCGCGTGGGTCACGCCAAGACACAAAGAATCCAAGACACAAGGCAAGGGCTTTCGACTGCCCTCGGGCGCCTTGGGTCCTCGGGTCGCTGCCTTGGGACGACGAGCTGGTACGCGAAGCCGCGAAGCGCCGCGAAGGATAAGCCGAGTTTCTTCGCGTTCTTCGCGCCTTCGCGTACCACGGATCGTGCCGCCGGGGGTCGAACCGAACCCCCGAGGATACCTGCCCTGACCCCCGCACGCGGGGACTCGGGGCACTCGGTACAGCGGGAGTCCTCATCCTCGCGACCGCCTGGTTTGCATTGCCATTCACGCGGGGGGGGGCATTTGCTCTGGGGGCACTTGCGCTTCGCATGTCGCCGTTTGGGCCTACCTCACGGGTCTTGATGCGGTCGCGATCTTGATCCTTGCACGTTCTCTCGCCACGTGACGTCCACTTTTCGGCCCCGTCAGTCTTATAGAGGCCTGCCCCGCTCGCCGCGCCGTAGGTGCGTCGTCGTGAAGCTCCTCTTCCTGCACAGCGATTACATCGAGTTCGAGGCGAAGAAGCCGGCCCTCCGGAACCCGCCAACGCTCACCGATGCCGAGAAGACGGGGCGCGTGGAGGACGCGCTCGTCATCTTGTACAGCGTCGAGAAGTCGGACGAGGACAAGCTCGACGGTGTCGTGGCCGCAGCCATCACGAACCTGAAGGACGTCGCGGGCCAACTGAAGGCCCAGAAGGTCGTGCTGTACCCGTATGCCCACCTGTCGAACCAGCTCGCCTCACCAAGCAAAGCGCAGCTTGCGGCGGACAAGCTGAAGAAGGCCGCCATCGAAGCGGGTTATCAGGTCAGCTCCGCCCCCTTCGGCTGGTACAAGATGCTCAACATCAAGGTCAAGGGGCACCCCTTGTCCGAGCTCTCGCGCACCATCGGCGCCGAAGAGGTCGCTGCGGCGACCGCTTCGCAGAAAAGCGCCGAAGGCGCCGCACCTCGTGAGAGCGAAGCTCTCTCGAAGGAAAAGAAGCTCGTCTCGAAGTGGTACGTGCTCACGCCCGGAGGCGAGCTCATCGAGGCCGACAAGTTCGACTTCGCGGCGCACCCCGAGCTTGCCGCGTTCAACAAGCACGAGCGGTTCGGCACGCGAGCGGCAGGCAACGAGATGCCGCCGCACGTGAAACTGATGAAGGAGATGGAGCTCGTGGACTACGAGCCTGGCTCGGACGCGGGCAACTTCCGATGGTACCCCAAGGGCTCGCTCGTGAAGCGCCTTCTGGAGACGCACGTGAGTGATATCGTTCAGGACGCAGGCGGCATGCGCGTCGAGACGCCCATCATGTACGACTATGAGCACCCGGCGCTCTCGAAGTACCTGAACCGGTTCCCTGCTCGCCAGTACGTCCTCAAGTCCGAGGACAAGGAGTTCTTCCTCCGCTTCGCCGCGTGTTTTGGCCAGTACCTCATCATGCACGATAGCGTGATATCGTACCGCCATCTCCCGATGCGCGTTTACGAGCTGACGCACTACTCTTTCAGGCGCGAGCAGTCCGGGGAGCTCTCAGGACTCCGGCGCCTTCGCACGTTCACGATGCCCGACATGCACACGGTCGTGGCGGACATGGACCAGGCGAAGGCCGAGTTCCTCAACCAGTTCAAGCTCTCGATGCAGTGGATGGCGGACCTCGGCGTCAACTACGAGGCTGGCGTTCGCTTCCACCGCCCCTTCTTCGAGGAGAACCGCGAGTTCGCCGTGAACCTCGCCAAACTCCTCGGGCGCCCCATCCTCATCGAGATGTGGGACGAGCGCTTCTTCTACTTCGTCATGAAGTTCGAGTTCAACGTCGTCGATACGATGGGCAAGGCCGCTGCCCTCAGCACCGTGCAGATCGACGTCGAGAACTGCGAGCGGTTCGACATAACGTACACCGGGCCTGATGGCCAGAAGAAGACGCCATACCTGCTTCACGCGAGCCTCAGCGGCTCGATCGACCGCAACGTGTACGCGCTCCTCGAGACCGAGGCGCGCAAGATGCAAGCAGGACAGAAGGCCCAGCTTCCATTCTGGCTATCGCCCACGCAGGTCCGCTTCCTGCCCGTGAGCGACCAGTACACGCAAGCCTGCATCGAGATGGCCGAGCGCCTTTGGACGGAAGCGAAAGTCCGCGCAGACGTGGACGACCGCGACCAGGGCGTGGGTCGCAAGATCCGCGACGCCGAGAAGGAATGGGTCCCGCTCACCGTCGTCTTCGGCGAGAAAGAAGCTGCCAGCGAGCGCTTGCCCGTCCGCACGCGCACCGGAGAGGCCAAGGACCTCGCGTTCGGCGAGCTCGCGGATCACGCGCGGCACCTGCAAGGCGGGCGCCCCACGATGGCGCTCCCACTGCCGATGCGCGTCACGATGCGGCCCATCTTCCACGGATAGGAGACCGAAGCGAAGTGATCCGTTTCGCAGCGGCCGCAGCGGCATTGCTCTTCGCAGGCTGCGTCTTCGCTGGCGGGCCCGAGGACCTCGGCCCCGTGTGCGAGCGCAAGACCGCGACGCCGTGGCACCCGTACTCGCCTGATGCACTCATGCAAATGACGCAAGCGCCAGCGGACCTCTCGCAGGACGAGAAGCTCGCGCTCCTCGCGCCCGCCGCCCTGCGGCTGCTCACGCTGGGCGGCGCACCATATGCGGGCTTCAACTCCTCGCTCACGAACGATAGCACCACGTGGACGTTCCACGCGAGGGGCGTGTTCGCGAACGCGACCGACGAGTACGACTTTCCCGTCGCGGCGCGCGAGGTCGTGCCCCCCGAAGTGGACGCGCCCAACGCGCTGCGCACCATCGCATGGCACGTCGCGAACCAGACGCCCGAAACCAGCGACGCGAGCGTGCGCGGGCAACTCTTGGGTGCTCAGTGGTCCAGCGAACTGCCCGGCTGCGTGCGCATCGCGTTCTCCACTGGTGAGGGACGACAGCCCACGGAGATCGTCGTGAGCATGGGCCTCTACCGCGTGGTCCAGGCGAAGGGCCCAGTTGGCGGTTGACCCGCGCCGGCGCAAGGGAAGCACAGGATGAAGAGGAGGAACAGCCCGCGGGCATCGCGATTCGACGATGTGCGAGTGCCGTGCTTTTCACTCGTATTCCCGAGAGTCTGCGAAACCACCAAATACCCGAAGCGGTCATCGCGAAAAACGCGGGCCTTCGAATGCCCCGCACGCTGGACGCACCTGCGGGCGCGTCCGCGTCTCGCTACGCTACGACGGTGACCAGGAATGGCCGACTACAAGGTGTACCTGAACGGCAGATTCGTCCCCGAAACGGATGCCAAGATCTCGGTGTATGATCACGGCTTCCTGTACGGGGACGGCGTCTTCGAGGGCATCCGCGCGTACAACGGCCGCATCTTCCGCTTGGACGAGCACGTGGACCGGCTCTTCGAGTCCGCGAAAGCCATCAACCTCCACGTGCCAGTCACGAAGGACGAGCTTCGCGAGCTGCTCCTCGAAACATGCCGCGTGAACAACCTTCGTGACGCGTACATCCGCCCGATCGTCGCGCGCGGCGTGGGCGACCTTGGGCTCGACCCCCGCAAGTGCAAGACCTCGACCATCGTCATCCTCGCTCGCGCCATGGGCGGGCTCTACGGGGACGCCTACGAGCGCGGCCTCAAGCTGTGCTGCGTGAGCATTCGCCGCAACAGCCCCAACTCGCTTTCGCCCAACATCAAGTCGCTCAACTACCTCAACAACATCCTCGCCCGCATCGAGGTCAACTCGCAAGGCATGGACGAGGGGATCATGCTGGACCAGAACGGGTTCGTGAGCGAAGCGACGGCGGACAACATCTTCCTCGTGAAGAAGGGCATCGTCATCACGCCGCCCACGTACAACTCGCTCAAGGGCATAACGCGCAGCGCGGTCATCGAGATCGCCAGGGCGCTGGGCTACGAACTGCGCGAGGACCCCCTCACGATGTTCGACGTCTATGCCGCCGATGAGGTCTTTATCACGGGCACGGCAGCCGAGATCGCGCCATGCGTCGAAGTGGACCACCGCATCGTCGGCGACGGGAAGCCCGGCCCGATCACGAAGCACCTGATGGGGGGCTTCCACAAGCTCACGAACAGCACCGGCGCCCCCATCTTCGAGAAGCCGCCCGTGCGCGCGTAGTGCGCCTGGGATAACGCAAGCAGAACATGACTCGCCCGCATTGTCTTGTAATACGATCGTAATACGTCGCTTGCTGGGCGTGATTCACCGAAAACCGGGAGGTGTCTCGCTTCGGTAGCGTCCTGCTTTGGTTACTACGTGGTTCACGCCAAGAACCCAAGAATCCAAGACGCCAATAGGCACGCCGGCATAAGGAGACCGAATGGCCCGCTGCTTGGTGTCTTGGCTTCTTCGCGTCATGGCGTGACACGCGCGCTGCGCGCTGAACCGTCGCGTCCTCGCGTTGTCGCGTTCACTGCCGATCTCCACAGGATGGTCACTATGCCCTTGCACGAGCGGGAGGCAGGCTTCTTATAGGTCTCTCCCTTTGCCGGCGCGAGAGCCATGACCCGAATCATATGCGAGCCCTGCATCGGCGTGAAGTCCGGCGAATGCGTGGACGTCTGCCCCGTGGACTGCATCCACCCCAAGAAGGACGAGGCGGACTTCGCTGGCGCGGAGATGCTCTACATCAACCCCTCCGAGTGCATCGACTGTGGCGCGTGCGAAGCCGTTTGCCCCGTCGAGGCCATCTTCCCGGACGACTCCGTCCCCGACCAGTGGAAGAGCTTCATCGGGAAGAACTACGAGCACTTCGGGCTCAAGGCGCCCTGAGGGGCGCACTATCCCGACCCGATCTGGGGAGGAGCCCTACGCGGGTTTTTCCCCCGAACTTCCCTCTTCTTCTCATGCGCTCCCGCATCGAACGCATCTTCCGTGGCGTCCCCCACGACGTGGACGTCATCCTTCTCCAGAACTCGCTCGCGCAGCACGTCGATATGGCGTTCTTCCACGCGACGGACCTCGTCTCGGGCGGCGGCTTCGAGCGGAGCAGCGCCGCATTGCACCGGGATGGCAAGCTGGACGTGCTCGTGCCGCTCCTTGAGGAAACGAGCGCGAAGCGCGCGCCCGAAGCCACCATCGAGACGTACCAACGCGCGGACGAGCGCAAGGATTGGATCGCGAGCAAACTCAAGGGCCGATCCAAGATCGGCATCCACGCGAGCGAGCTCGTAACGCAGGACTACCTCGCGCTCAAGGACGCCGCCGGCAAGATAGAGCTCGTGGACGTAACGAAGGCGCTCGATGACGCTCGCGCCGTGAAGGACAAGGTCGAGCTGGGCCGGATCCGCAAGGCTTGCAACATCGTGA
>Ga0265292_1002034_pt1 | contig 15223 bp, 15 predicted proteins | sample Munlanlewell296A_FD_189080 | JGI IMG/M metagenome (GOLD analysis project Ga0265292, IMG submission 189080) | Leachate microbial communities from a municipal landfill in Southern Ontario, Canada - Leachate well 296A | ecosystem: Engineered > Solid waste > Landfill > Unclassified | place: Canada... | reverse complement strand
AATAGCTGCCGGGCGCCACGAAATGGCCCACCTTGGGCACGTGGAAGGTCACCGTTGTGTTTGCCGGCAGGGTCGTTGCGGCGGCTACGCCGGTCGAGGCGTCGACTCCCGAGGCTATATCGACCGCGACTACGGGAAGTCCCTGGTTCTCCGATGCGGAGCGGGCGATTCTAATGAATTCGGCCGCTTTACCGCGAGGCTCATCGGAAAACCCCGTGCCGAAAATCGCGTCAACGATGATGCAGTCCGTGGAAAGCGCGCGCTTGAGGGCCGCAGTACCGGGAGCGTGTATGACTTCGAGTCCCATTTTCCCGAGAATCTTGAGGTTTACCAGGGCGTCGCCCCGATATTCACGGGGGGGCGCGACGGCAAGGACCTGCACGTCGGCCCCGGCCTCGATCAGATGCCGCGCGGCCACGAAACCGTCGCCGCCGTTGTTCCCCTTGCCGGCCAGCACCACAAAGCAATGATGTTCACAAAAATGTTCAAGCAGGTGCTCGGCCACCGCCATGCCGGCCCGCTCCATCAGAACGGTTCCTGGAATTCCCAGGCCCCGTATAGCGGCCGCGTCCGTACGGCGCATCTGACCGGCTGTATATACAGGAAGAAAATGAGACGCGATTACTTCGTTCAGATCAGCCATTGGTCCTCCCCTGTTTATGAATCTGCACTATTGCGTAGCTATTGCACGTTCATGATCCCGGGATCAGGGCCTGTCTCTGGATGCACCGGCGTCCGGCAACACTTCGCCGCCCGGTACACAGGCGACCGCCACGGATACCGAAACGGCTCCGCAGTGGCTCATGGATAACGACAGGGGGCCTGCATCCAGCCGGTCCGCGGCTTTTTTCATGGAGCCGCTTACGCGCACGTCCGGCTTTCCTCCCGAACCGATCTCGATTTCACGCCAGGACAGCACGCCTGTGCCCAGCGCCTTACCAACCGCCTCCTTGGCGGCGAACCTGGCCGCGAAGTGTTGCACGGGGTTTGGCCGCGACCGGCAATAGGCCGCTTCACCCTGCGTGAAGACGCGCTCAACCAGACCCGGGTGCCTCTTGAGGGCACGGGCGAAGCGCTCGTTTTCGATTATGTCTATGCCTACCAGCACGTCAGGAGGATGTCAGCACCTTTCAAACGCAATTATTCCATCGATGGGGAAGTAAATAAACCAGGCAGCCAGAATCGTGCCACCTTGGTGATGGACGTCTCTATTCGACCGTGACCGTTTTGGCGAGGTTGCGGGGCTGGTCCACGTTGCAGCCTTTCAGGCGGGCGATGTAGTAGGCGAGCAGCTGCAGGGGAACAACGGAGAGCAGGGGCGACAGCATCTCCGAGGTTTTGGGGATGAACATCACATCGTCGCTGTAATGCGCGATGTCGGTGTTACCCTCGCTGGCGACGGCGATGACCGATGCCCGGCGAGCCCTGACCTCCTCCATGTTGGACACCACCTTGCTGTAAACATGGCCATCGTTGGCGACCACTACGACCGGGGAGCCTTTTTCGAGCAGGGCGATAGGTCCGTGTTTCATCTCTCCGGCGGCGTACGCTTCCGTGGGTATGTATGAGATCTCCTTGAGCTTCAGAGCCCCCTCCAGGCAGACCGGCAGGCCGACGCCCCGGCCCAGGTAGAGAAAGAACGGCTGCTGGTAATAACGCTCGGCGATCTCGAGGGCACTGGATTCGGTCCTCAAATATTCTCTCATCAGACCAGGGATGGAAGCGAGTTCGGTTGCGATAATGGCGATCTTTTCCGTCGGGAGGGTTTTCTTGACCTGTGCCAGGTAGAGGGCCAGCAGATGGATAGCGGCAATCTGGGCGACATGGGTCTTGGTGGCCGCCACACCGATCTCGAGGCCCGCCCGTGTATACAGAACCCCGTCCGCGTCACGGGTGGCCTGGCTGCCCATTATGTTGGTGATGGCGAGCACCTTGGCGCCCAGCTTGCGGGCCTGGCGCATGGCCACCAGAGTGTCGGCGGTCTCCCCCGACTGCGAGATGCCGACTACCAGGGTCGTCGGTGAGAGGACCGGCTCTCGGTAACGGAACTCGGAGGCGACATCAAGCTCGACAGCCACCCGCGCCCAGTTCTCCAGAACGTAGCGGCCCACCATGCCCGCGTGGTATGAAGTGCCGCAGGCGACGATGTATATCTTGTCTATGCCGGCCAGTTCCTCGTCGGGTATGTCAAGCTCTTCCAGCACGACACCGCCTTCCCCGGTAAGGCGTCCGGCCAGCGTATCGGCCAGCGAGTCGGGCTGTTCGAATATCTCCTTGCGCATGAAGGTCTCATAACCGCCCTTCTCGGCCGCCTCGGCATCCCAGTTCACCCGCGTGACCTCGCGATCGAGCGGCTTTTTCTCAAGATCCATGATCTGCACACCGTTAGGAGTCGCGACAAACAGTTCGTCGTCGTTGATGATCATCACGTCGCGCGTCTCTGCCAGAAAGGCGGGAATGGCCGAGGCGATGAAGTTCTCTCCCTTGCCGATGCCGATCAGCAGCGGGCACTCCTTGCGGGCGCCGGCGATGAGGTCCGGGTGGTCGCCATGAATGGCGCAGAAGGCGTAATGGCCGTGGATCTCTCCGACCGTCAGACGGACAGCCTCCAGCAGATCACCTTTATAGTACTTTTCGATGAGATGCGAGATGACCTCCGCGTCGGTCTCCGAGGTGAACTTATGCCCTTCCGCGGTGAGTTCTTCGCGCAGTCTCTTGTAATTTTCGATGATGCCGTTCAGAACGATCGAGATCTTTCCGGTGCAATCGCTATGGGGATGGGCGTTAGCGGTGGAAGGACGTCCGTGTGTTGCCCAGCGGGTATGGCCCAGCCCGAGCCGAGCTGCGGATTTACCGTTGCCGGCCAGCTCCTTCTCCAGGCTGTCGAGGTTTCCGACCGCGCGGATTACCTCGATCCGGCCGTCGTTCATTACGGAGACTCCGGCTGAGTCATAGCCGCGGTATTCGAGTTTTCTCAAGCCCTGGTAAAGGATATCCGTGCAGGGTCTCGGTCCCACGTAAGCGATAATTCCACACATTTTAAGAAAGAAGCTCCTGATTCAAGGTTTCTCGTTCATGCATATGATAAGCCATACGTGCGGGGGAAAGGTAATTATGGGCCGACTACGCCGAGGCTGTTTTCGACCTCGGATACGATTCCAGCGCAGATTTCATCGCAAAGTACCAGCGTCGTGGCCTCGACCATGACCCTGACGACCGGCTCGGTTCCCGAGGGACGTACCAGCACCCTGCCTTCGTCTCCCAGGCGGATGGTCTCGGTCTCGACCTTTTCCCAGATTCCGGTAGCTTTCTTCAGCCCGGTCATGTCCGCGACCCGCACGTTCACAAGTTTTTGGGGCAGGCGCACCATGATTTTCGCCAGATCTTTTAATGGGGCGCCGGTTTCTGTCATGGCCTGCAGCAGCAGCAGCGCCGTAGCCAGGCCGTCACCGGTCGTGCCGGTCTCAAGGTTGATCAAATGCCCCGACTGCTCGCCGCCGAAACCGTAGCCGCCGGCGAGCATGTCCTCAAGAACATAGCGGTCGCCCACGGCCGTGGTCCTGACCTCGATGCCCAGTTCCTTCATGGCCAGGTGGAACCCGAGGTTGGTCATGACAGTAGTGACTATCGTGTTTTTAGGCAGCTTTCCCTTTTTTTTGAGGAAGTTGCCGCAGATCGCCATGATGAAATCGCCGTCGATCACGTTGCCGCTGGCGTCGATTGCGATGACACGGTCGCCATCGCCGTCGAAGGCGAGGCCGACATCGAAACCGCCGGCCAGCACTTCGTCCCGCAGTCCGTGAACGTGGGTGGAGCCGCAGCCGTCATTGATGTTGAAACCGTCCGGCCTGTCGGCGATTATCGTGGCACGGGCGTTCAGCTTATGGAAGGCCAGAGGCGCGCTTTCGTAAGTGGCGCCGTTGGCGCAGTCGATCAAAATACGCAGTCCGGAAAGATCGAGATCGCATCTGGCGAGCAGGTGATCCACGTAGACCTCGTAGGCGTTCTTGAGATAATCGACAGCGCCGGGGTCGTCGGGCGCGGCTGGACGTTCCTCGCCGGTCAGGCATCGCTCCATCTCGACTTCCTGTTCGTCGGTGAGTTTGAAACCCGAGGCGCCGAAAAACTTGATGCCGTTGTCCTGGTAAGGGTTATGGGAGGCGGAGATCACCGCGCCGGCGTCGGCGTTCTGATCGACCACCAGGCTGGCGACCGCGGGGGTGGGGATTACGCCCGCCCGGATCGGCTCGCCGCCCGCCGAGCTGATGCCGGCGATTAGGGCAGCCTCAAACATCGGGCCCGAGACGCGGGTGTCGCGCCCGATCAATATACGCGGCCTGGCAGCGGGAAGGACCGCTACGGCTGCTCTCCCGGCGGCCAGCGCCAGGTCGGCGGTAAGCACCCGGTTCGCCGCTCCCCTTATTCCGTCGGTACCAAAAAATTTACGAGACAAAAAGCGCCTTTCTCATCAGATCAACCAGAAGATGGACAAAGATTATAACCGATTCCGCCGCTGGCGGCGGGGCATGCCCATAACAGGCAGATGAGCCGGCAGGGATCGTGCCTCTAACCATGCAAGTTGTGCAGTAGCAGGTCCCTCAGCGCGTAAGTATCCGGATCCACGATCCTGCCGGTGTTGTTCAGGTGGGTGATGTTGATATCGATTGCCGTGAGCACGGCGCGGTCGACGTTTTCGCGGGCGAGCTCTCTAAGCTCCTGTACCCAGTCATGCTGCCGGGTCGGCTCCATGACATCGGAAAGATAAAAAACCTTGTCAGAGAGGCTCATATCCGGGTGGCCGGCGGTATGCCAGAGCACGGCGCTGATTACCGCCGTGTCGGTGACGCCCAGTTCACGCGAGGCGATTTCCGCGGCCACTTTCCCGTGCAGAAGCACCGGACTCATGCGGTCGACTTCCCGCACCGGCAGCCCCAGCTCTTCGGCGCTCGCAACCAGCTCCTCGTTAGACAGCTCGCGGGCGCAGTCATGCAACAGGGCCGCCATTCTCAGCGGCGTCCGATCAACACCGTGCTGGTCAGCAAGCTCGGTGACCGTTTTGAGCACACTCATGCTGTGAAGGAAACGCGGCGCCGTCACGCACTCTTGTAGCCATTTTCTCAGCTCATCTTCCATCACTTAATATTATCGCAGTTTTTGCGGACCGGTGTCATTCCTTTTTTGAAGGATACCTATTGTCAGATTGAAATAAGACGCTTTTGGGAAAGTGTCATGTGAGTGTATGACGCAAAACCCGAGAAGCAGAAGTGGAGGATTTGTGACTGAAAAGAAAGCAGGCTTTCGCAGGATAAGCGAGGAGGCGGTACGGACCAGAACTGAAAAAGGCTGGGAGGAGTGGTTCGGAATTCTGGATGCCTGGGGTGCTCCCGAACAGGGCCACTTCCAAAGCGCCAAACACCTCCGCGAAGAATACGAAATCAGTCCCTGGTGGGCTCAAGCGGTAACCATTCGCTATGAATGGGAGCGTGGTCTGAGGGAGGGTTAAGCCCCCAGGAATTTTTTCTCTACGAACGGCGAGGTCATCGCCGCCAGTAGGGCGTAATACGAGGGTATGAAAGTGAGCCTGTTGCCGACGGTGACGCCGGGCCTCAGGCTTTCCGGCGGGTCGCAGGCGACCGTCAGGTAGTCGCTGCTGGTCTCAACAGGCGTGATGCCCTCATGATAAGGGATCAGGCTCGCGGAGCCCGTATCCTGGCAGCCAAAATCAACCAGGGCCTGTGTCCTGCCCGCTTTTTCATAAACCTCAAGCACGACGCCCTCCAGTAAAAAAGCGTCTCGATGAGCTTTCGGCAGATAAAGGTCGCCGGCTTCTCCGGATGGGATTCTTCCCAGCAGGATGACCTCGCCGCAACGAAGCTCGGTCAACGGGCCGAAAAGCGCGTCCATGCCACCTGCCTCACCACTTATACCAATCATCAACTTAAGCAGGCCGGAACCACCCGCCGAGATGACAGGCAGTGCTTGCCCCTCCTTCATCTTGAGCCGCCAGTGCAGTTGCTGCGCCAGATGAGTAAAGGTTGCCAGGGCTTTTCCCAGCGGCGCCGACTCGCGGGCGCAGGCGGCGTTGGTGGCAATGCCGACCAGCTCGCTATCAGCCAGCTCTGTCAGCAAAGCCGCCTCCTCGACCGCCAGCTCCGCTGGCACACCCTCGCGGCAATCGCCGGTTTCCACCATGAGGCAGAGGCGCACCGGACGAGTAATGCTCAAACCGAGAAGAGCCATCGCCTGCTGGAGCGATGAGACGAAATGGATGTCTGCCGATGCGTCCAGTTGTCTGCCCGCGACTGGCGAGCGCAGCAGTTCCAGTTCGACGCCGGGAAAGTGGCGCCGCAGGTTGGCGATGCTTTCGACGCGCGAATCGGCCAGGGCGGTGGCTCCACCCGCCAGCATCGCCTCCGCGACCAGCTCATTACCGAGACAGCCCTTGGTGACGCCCACCAGTCTCAGGCCATGCGGTTTGATCAGTTCGGCGACCAGGCTGGCATTTGCCTGGATTTTAGCTAAATCGATTGTCAGTTTTGGCATGGGAGAGGTTCGGCTTTGGTCTGTGGAACATCAACCGGTCAAATTAACGGTACGAAGAAAGAAGATAGCATCCGCGCCTGGAGAAAAAAAGAGGATGGCGGAAACTCCGCCATCCTGAAAATCCAGCCGTTGTGACCGGGCCTTTAGCGCTTCGAGAACTGCGGACGCTTGCGTGCGCCCTTCAGGCCGGCCTTCTTGCGTTCGACCTTGCGTGAATCCCTGGTGAGGAAACCGCCTACGCGAAGCTCTTTCCTCAAGGAATCATCCGCCTGGAGCAGCGCCTTGGCGATACCATGCTTGAGTGCTCCCGCCTGCCCGCCGACGCCGCCGCCGGTGATATTAGCGGAAACGTCAAAACGGCCTTCAGTGCCGGTGGTCGCAAGCGGCATCCGCACTTCCGTGCGCAGCCGGGGACGTCCGAAATATTCATCTACCGGCCTGTTGTTCACCGTCATCTTGCCATCGCCGGGAGTGAGAATGACCCGGGCGATAGAGGTCTTGCGCTTGCCGGTTGCTGTATATCTAACCAAGTTGCATCTCCTTCGGTTTCTGGGCCTCATGGGGATGCTCGGGGCCAGCGTAAATCTTGAGCTTTTTCAGCTGTGCCCGGCCGAGCCGGTTCTTGGGCAGCATACCCTTGACCGCGAGACGGATAACATGTTCCGGTCTTTTGGTCATCATCTCGGCCAGGGTCCTCTGCTTCAGGCCGCCCGGATAGCCGGTATGCCGGTAATAAATCTTGTTCTCCATCTTCCGTCCGGTGACGGCGATGCGTGAGGCGTTGACTACAACCACGAAATCTCCCGTGTCGATGTTGGGGGTATATACAGGCTTGGTCTTGCCTCTGAGTGTATCAGCAATGCGCGTAGCCAGACGGCCAAGGCGTTGGTCCTTGGCGTCGACGACGAGCCAGTTTCGCTCGATGTTTGAAGGTTTTGCGACGTAAGTCTTCATAGGCATCCTAATTGGGCGCAACGATGGATGTTAGAGCAAAATATGGCGGCTGTCAAATATTGTAGACTCTGGGCATCACGGGAGTGAAGCTGAAAAAAACCGACTTTCCCCGGACGGCTACAAATGGTCAACGCTCGGGCGTAAACTAAAGAGTATGAACACGGAAACGAACCAGGCATGAGCAGCAATGTCAGAACCAGGGTTCTGATTATAACCGGAGAATCCGCTCACGAGCCGGAAGCCATCGCCGATGACACGGGACGCGAATCTGCGGGGCAAGGGGTGGCTTCAGCAACCGGGTCAGTTGGCGCCGGGCCGTATCACCGTGCCTGGACACTGGCCGAAGGGCTCTCCCGCGTCTGTGATGTGATTCTTGCCGTTCCGGAAAAAACCGGCCCTTCACACCCGGGTTTTGCGGTCGTATATTACACTCGCCGCAACATCGGTTTGCTGGCGAGCGCGTCCGAAGTGGTAATCTGTGACAGGGAAGTGCTCGAAAGCAATCCGCTCCTGTCCGAGACGTCCCTGCCTTTGGCGGCAAGTTTGAAGAATCTTGCAGGCGGCGATATTGATTCTGTCCTTGCAGGCAGGGCCACCGAAAGCAACATGGAGGCAGGGCCGGAAGAGCCGGACATGTTCATCTGGAGGCCACCGTCAGCGGTGCCGGACAAGGGCCTGCGATATTATCTTGGACGTCTGCGCTATCATCTTCGTACAGGAGGCGTGCGCGGTGCAGCATCCCGGGGCGGATCATTATTAAAGAGGAAAAGCGGCGGCAAGGGAAAAATCTGATTAATTGCGCCGCCAGGCTAAAGCGGCAAACTGGACAGGGGACAAAATGAGAAAGAGCATGTTTCTCAAAACAAAAACTCTCGCGGCACTGACCTTAATGGCGGCACTCCTGGCACTTCTTGCGGGCGGTTGCGGCGGCGGCCCGAGCCCGACCAACGTGGCCGAGGATTTTGCCCGTCAGATGAACGACCGCAAATTCGGTGAAATCTATGATTTGTTGTCAATTCAGTCGCCCATCCGCAAGGAAATATCGCGTGATGACTTCGTGGGGCAATACGAAAGCATCTATCCCGAAGGTTTCAGGCTTGCCGATTTCAAGATCACTGAAGAGAGGATCGAAGGCGACAGCAAGGCCATGGTCCTCTGGACGGCTACCGCGGTCGTACCGGGGCGTGCAGATGAGCCGACCAACCGCACGTTCTCGATGGTAAGCGAGGACGGCAGCTGGAAGATCGAGCAGTGATACGGCGGAAGCCGCCCGATTGTCTGCGGCGCCCCCGTCAGTTATAGTACTTTTCCGGTAAAATCCGGAGTAAATCTCAATCTACACAGGAGGAGAGCGTGACCGAAAGCATCAACCCCCACATCTTTCGCGAGTACGACGTAAGGGGGCTGGTTGACAAGGATCTGGATATCGCAACCGTCGAGCTGCTGGGCAAGGGCTACGGCGTCTATATGAAATCCTTCGGTTATAACGAGGCCATCGTCGGCCGTGACAACCGGCCAAGCTCCGCGTCCTTCCGGGACGCTCTCATCAGCGGTATCACATCCACCGGATGTGATGTCATCGATGTGGGTGAGCTGCCAACACCCGCCTTTTATTTTTCACTGCAGGAATACGGCAAGCAGGCCGGGGTGATGATCACTGGCAGCCACAACCCGCCGCAGTACAACGGCTTCAAGCTCTGCCGCGGTCACGGCACTATATATGGCGAGGAAATCCAGAAGCTGCGCGTCATCATCGAAGAAGGTGTTTTCCCCAAGGGCGAAGGCAAGGTGACGGCCGCCGATCCGATCCCCGCCTATGTTGAATATATCGCCGCCAACATCAAGGTCGAGCGGCCGCTGAAGGTCGTGGTCGATGCGGGCAACGGCGTTGGCGGCAAGGTGGCCCCCGGACTTTTAAGGCAGCTGGGCTGCGAGGTGGTCGAGCTTTACTGCGATCTTGACGGAAATTTCCCCAACCATTTTCCCGATCCGACCGTGCCGGCCAACCTCGAGGACCTGATCGCCACGGTCGCCCGCGAGGGCGCGGACATGGGCATTTCGTTCGACGGTGACGCCGACCGCATCGGCGCCGTGACCGACAGCGGCGAGATCATCTGGGGTGACCAGCTGATGATCCTTTTCGCCCGCGACATCCTCGAATTCAATCCCGGCGGCACTATCATCTTCGAGGTCAAGTGCTCGCAGGCGCTCATCGAAGATATCGAAGCCCACGGCGGCAAGCCGCTCATGTGGAAGACCGGCCACTCGCTCATCGAGGCCAAGATCCGCGAGGAGAAGGCTCTGCTGGCGGGCGAGATGAGCGGACATATATATTTTGCCGACCGTTACTTCGGTTACGACGACGCCATATACGCCGCTTGCCGCCTCGTAGAGTTCGTTTCGCGAAAAGGGGCGAAGCTATCCGAGCTGCTTTCCGACGTTCCAACTTATTACGCGACGCCCGAGATGCGCATCGAGTCCACCGATGACGAGAAGTTCGCAATCGTCGAGGCGGTCAAGGAAGAATTTTCCCGGGACAACGAGGTTATTGATATCGACGGTGTGCGGGTTGTTTTTCCCGACGGCTGGGGCCTTGTGCGCGCATCGAACACGTCGCCCGTGGTCGTTGTGCGCTGCGAGGCGAAGACTCCCGAGCGCCGCGACGAGATACGGCAGTTGATACTATCGAAACTGAGCCGCTTTCCATCAGTGGCCGCGAACCTGGAGTAGGTGATCATGGACTTGTCGAAAACGGATAAAGAATCTTTGCTTGAAAAGCTTGACGATGTCGCGGCCATCCGCGGCCTCGATTCCCAGAACCAGTTCGGCATGGTAGGCGGACTGCCCGGCCAGTTGCTCGGAGCATATGAGGCGGGGCGCCGCGTGGCTCTCGAGGCCGGAGGGGAGGTAGGCGGGATAGCGGTCGCCGGCATGGGTGGTTCGGCAATCGGCGGCGACGTGATCGCTTCCGTTTACGACGCCGAGCTGCCAAGTCCCATGGTAACCGTCCGGGGCTACAATCTCCCCCACTGGATCAGCAGCCGCAGCCTCGTCTTTGTCATCAGCTATTCAGGAAATACCGAGGAGACCATCTCCTGCCTCAACGAGGCGCTCGAGCGTGGTTGCCGCATAATCTGCGCCAGCACGGGCGGCAAGGTCGGAGAGGTCGCCGCCGCCAGGGATATTCCTTTTATCCAGGTTCCCAGCAGCCTGCAACCACGCGCAGCCATGGGCTGGCTTTCCGTGCCCATCGCCGCCTGTCTTGAAAGCCTTGGTCTGATCGAGGCTGTCGAGGAAGATGTGCGTGAGGCTGCCGCGGTGCTGTCGCGCCTGGGCGATTCTTACGGACTGGAAAGTCCGTCGGCATCAAACCCCGCCAAGCAGCTCGCGGCCGATCTGTTTGAGCGCATTCCGGTCATATACGGCGCTGAGGTAACCGCCGCCGCCGCGAATCGCTGGAAGTGCCAGATCAACGAGAACGCCAAAGCGCTTGCCTTCGCCCATCAGTTCCCCGAACTCAACCACAATGAGATTGTCGGCTGGGAGTATCCGTCCGCCGACATGGAGAGGTTCCGGGTAATCTATCTGACCGATGGCAAGCTGCATCCCCAGAACAGGAGGCGCATGGATATCACCGCCAAGCTGCTGGAGAACTATGTCGGTGAGATAATGCGTTTTGCCAGTTCCGGCGAGTGCAGGTTGGCAAGGCTGCTTTCCAGCATCAACCTCGGCGATTACCTTTCGCTTTACCTTGCTGTTCTATACGGTATCGATCCTTCGCCGGTGGTGCGGATAGAGAGCCTCAAGAAACAGCTGGCCTGAAGTGGGTCTGCCACAGGGTGATTTCATGGAGCCCGGCGTGCCGGGGACCATCTACACTATACCGCCTGCATTTGTTAAACTAATCGTTGCCGCTTCTGCCTGATCAGGCGGCGAAAAAGCTTCGCTTTACCCCAAGGCGGAAACAAAAAACTTTCCGGGCTGTAAGGTTTCGCCTGCAGCCCTGTTTTTTCTGCCCTGAGGGAAGAAATGGAAATCTAACAAGGAGAGGACAGTGCCTGAAGTAGTAGCTCACGACGTCAAAGACCTTGGACTTGCCGACAAGGGCAAGCTCAAGATAGATCTGATCGAAAAAAGGATGAATGTTCTGGCTACGATCCGCGAGCGGTTCGAGAAGGAACAGCCACTGGCGGGCATACGCATTTCGGCCTGCCTGCATGTGACGACGGAGACGGCCAATCTTGCCCGCACGCTCAAGGCTGGCGGCGCCGATGTGGTACTTTGCGCCTCCAACCCATTGAGCACGCAGGATGACGTGGCGGCGGCCCTGGTCAAGCATTACGGCATCAGCACTTACGCCATCAAGGGCGAGGACAACGACACCTATTACAAGCACATTACCGCCGCGGTCGAGCATCGTCCGCATGTGACCATGGACGACGGCGCGGACGTCATCGGTGTGGTGCACGCCGAGTACGAGAACCAGATCAGCGATATCCTTGGCGGCACCGAAGAGACGACAACCGGCGTTATCCGCCTGCAGAGCATGGAGGCTGACGGCGTCCTCAAGTTCCCCGTGGTTGCCGTCAACGAGGCCAACACCAAACACATGTTCGACAACCGTTACGGCACCGGGCAGTCCACCATCGACGGCATCATACGCGCCACCAACATGCTGCTGGCCGGCCTTGACGTGGTCGTCGCTGGCTACGGCTGGTGCGGCAGGGGTGTCGCCATGCGCGCATCCGGCATGGGCGCACGGGTCACCGTTGTCGAGGTCAACCCGCTGCGGGCGCTTGAAGCGGTAATGGACGGCTACAGAGTGGCCCCAATCGCCGACGCCGCCAAATACGGCGATCTGTTTGTAACCGCCACCGGCGACAAGCACGTCATTCGTGGCGAGCACATGGAAGTCATGAAGAACGGCGCCATCATCTGCAACACCGGACACTTCAACGTCGAGATCGACATCCCGGCCCTGGAGACCATGTCCGCGTCGAACCGCACCGTGCGCGATTACATGGAGGAATACACGCTGCCCGACGGTCGCGTCCTCTTCCTGCTGGCCGAAGGCCGGCTGGTAAACCTGTCGGCCGCGGAGGGGCATCCGGCACAGGTTATGGACATGAGCTTCGCCAACCAGGCGCTTGCCGCCGAGTTTATTGTCCAGAACCACGAGACGCTGGAGAACAAAGTCTATCCCGTGCCGGCGGACATCGACGAGCATATTGCCGCGCTCAAACTGGAGACGATGGGCATGAAGATCGACGAGCTAACCCCGGAACAGGTAGCGTACCTGGCCTCCTGGAACGAAGGGACGTAAGAGCCGGCCTCATCCAGATAACAGCGAGGGACCTGATTTAAGAAACCGGTCATAATTGATTTGAGGTAGGCAAATGAACGCGAGCGGCTATTCAGTCAAAACCATAGAGTGGCAGGGCGATGAGGTCGTGATGATCGACCAGAGGGTGTTGCCGCTCAACGAGGAATATATCCATCACACCACCTGGCAGGAAGTGGGTGACTCCATCAAGACGATGGTGATCCGCGGGGCGCCGGCTATCGGCGTGGCCACGGCCATGGGCATGGCGCTGGCCGCCATGCAGTCCGGGGCTACAACCCCGGAAGACCTGAAAAGGGACCTCGACGAAGCCGCCAAAGGTCTTTTCGCCACCCGACCGACCGCCTACAACCTGGGCTGGGCGCTGGAGCAGCAGGCAAAGGTCTATAACGGCCCCGGCGATGTGGACGAAATCCGCACCAGGCTCAAAGTCCGCTCACAGGAGATCCTCGACGAAGACGTAGCCATGTGCGTGGCCATGGGCGAGCACGCGGCGCCGCTTTTCCCAAAGGGAGCACGTATTCTTACACACTGTAACGCCGGAGCGCTGGCGACGGGCGGCTACGGTACGGCGCTCGGGGTTATCCGCTCGCTTTTCAGGCGCGATGCGACGATCCACGTGTTCGCTGACGAGACCCGGCCTTTTTTGCAGGGAGCCAGGCTGACCGCATGGGAGCTTCAGCAGGAGGGCATCCCCTGCACGCTCATCACCGACAACATGTCCGGCTACTTCTTCAAGAAGGGTGAGATCGACGCGGTTGTCGTCGGCTCTGACCGTATAGCAGGAAACGGTGATGTTGCCAATAAGATTGGAACCTATATGGTGTCGGTCCTGGCCAAAGAGCACGGCGTTCCCTTCTATGTGGCCGCGCCCACCTCGACTGTCGACTTAAGCCTCACGGACGGTTCGCAGATACCCATCGAGGAGCGCGATCCCTCTGAGGTCACCCATTGCGGAAGCCGCCAGATAGCGCCGGACGGCATCGGCGTGCGCAACCCGGCGTTCGACGTCACTCCACATGCTAACGTGGCCGCGATTATCACCGAGATGGGAGTCCACCGAGATCCTTATACCGAGAGCCTGGCTGAAGCGAAGAAGGGTAAATAATTGAAAGCCATGGTACTGGCAGCTGGCCTGGGCACACGATTGAGGCCGCTCACCGGTTCTATCTCCAAGCCGATGGCGCCCATAGTCAACCGGCCGGTGATGTACCACATCCTGCGCCTTATCAAGCAGCATGGTTTCGACGAGGCCGTAGCCAACCTTCATTATCATCCCCACGCGATCACCAATTATTTCGGGCGTGGCCAGCGGGTGGGAATCGAGCTTCGCTATTCGCTGGAGCCGGAACTGCTGGGCACCGCTGGCGGCGTCAAGCAGATGCAGAAGTTTCTCTCTGAGGGCACATTCCTGGTCATCAGCGGCGACGCGCTTACCGACCTCGATCTTACAAAACTTTTAAAGCAGCACAAGGAGTCCGGCAGCATCGCGTCCCTGGCGCTGAAACAGGTAAAAGATCCCAGCCGTTACGGGGTGGTCATCAGCGACAAGACGGGACGCATACTCGGTTTCCAGGAGAAACCCGCCCGCGGGGAAGAACTCAGCAACCTCTGCAACTGCGGCATCTATATCTTCGAGCCCGCCATCTTCGACTACATCCCAAGGGACGCCTTTTACGATTTCGGCAAACTGCTCTTCCCCGAGTTCGTAACCAGGGACATCCCGTTCTACGGATTCGAGATCGATGGTTACTGGAACGACGTGGGCAGCCTGGCCCAGTACCGCATCGGCAATTTCGACGCCCTGACCGGCAAGGTCAAGGTTGAGATCCCCGGTAAGGAACGCTCACCCGGCATTTTTGTGGGAAAGGGAACCAGGATCCCGAAATCGGCCACACTTAAAGCACCGATCCTGCTCGGCGATTTCTGTCAGGTGGGAGAGGATGTGAACCTCACCGGACCGCTGGTGATAGGAGACCACAGCGTCATCGAAAAAGGCGCTTCACTGGAAGGTGTCATCAAGTGGCGCGCCGCCCAGACCGGCGCCGGCGCCAAGGTAATGGGCGGCATCATCGGCCAGGGCGCCTATATTCGCGATGATGTGCATATAGGTGACCGCGTCGTGGTGGGTGACCGCTGTGTCATCGGCGCGGGCTCTGTCGTTGACGCCGAGGTTAAGCTGGAACCCTTCACGGTGATAGAAGCCGACAGCCACGTGAAATAGACCGACCTGCATCTTCAGTCGCCGATCTCGTACTGGCGCCCGATTTCCCCGATATACAGATTCAAGGACGCCAGCGGCGTCCTTTTTTATCGTCACGCTCTCTCAATCGATACATTACGCGACCCTCGCGTCTGAAAATACTTTTGAAACAGTACATTAAC
>Ga0265292_1002032_pt1 | contig 15241 bp, 11 predicted proteins | sample Munlanlewell296A_FD_189080 | JGI IMG/M metagenome (GOLD analysis project Ga0265292, IMG submission 189080) | Leachate microbial communities from a municipal landfill in Southern Ontario, Canada - Leachate well 296A | ecosystem: Engineered > Solid waste > Landfill > Unclassified | place: Canada... | reverse complement strand
TGGCTCCCTTGGCGCAGGCGCCTACCCGCACCGTGCCGGCGGAGAGCGCCACCTCGATGGCGCCGTCCTTGTCGATCTTGTCAGTGGTGCGGATGGCCTCGGCAAAATCGCCGCCGCCGGAATCGGATAGAGCATCAGCAGCGATACCGATGCCGGACTCGACCGCGTCCATGGGCAGGGGCACACCGATGACGCCGGTGGATGCCACCGCCATGTTCTGTATATTTATGCCAGCCTTGGATGCAGCCAGCGCCGCCATCGCCCGCGCGTCTTCCAGCCCCTGGGCGCCGGTACAGGCGTTGGCGGAACCGCTGTTGACGACCACGCCCTGCAGGGCGCCGGTGCTGGTTTCGTCACGGCAAAAGGTTATGGGAGCGGCGGCGGCGGCGTTTGGTGTATATAGTGCCGCCGAAGCGCATGGTTCATTGCAGACCAGAAGGCCAAGGTCGAGCTTGCCGGATTTCTTGAGGCCAGCGGCGATGCCCGAGGCGCTGAAGCCCTTGGGGGTCGAGACCGAGCCGGGGAGTTCGGTTACGTGGGACGGTTTCTGGACGAACTTTGATGTGAATAGGTGCATGGGTCCTGTTCTTTGTTGGGTGTTTATGCGGATGCATGAGTTAATATGCATCCTGACTGTATATTTAGTCAGATTTTAGAATATATATACATTATTGTCAAGTATTTTTGTATTATTGCCGTAATTATGAGTTTGGAAGTTAATCAGATATCAATTTCAATCGTGAGGAGCATGAATAGTAATCAAACTTGAATATTGCAAGAAACCTTCATTAAACTTTCGCAAGACGGTCTAGTGTACATCTGTACTTAAGCATAAAATCAGATATCTTCTCCTCGGCATTATAGAAAATCGTAGAATCATAGCCATCTTCTTCTGAAAGATGGAGGTCAGTACGAATCTTTCGTATTGTTCCCCTGTCTACATCTGTACCATCATTCCTGTAGTAAACTTGGGTTTTGAACTCCCCCCTAGATATATTCATCCTATTACCCGTTCTAGTTTTAAAAGTACAACCGTATTGGTTGAGTATTGAACGAAGCTCATGAAACTTAAGAAGCCGTTCTGCATGCGAGACGGCTCGTGAGTTCCTGTGTAGCCAACGCGCAATCTCCCACATCTCCAAGTCGGCTAGCTCCTCTGTATTTACCCTTGTTACTATTTTGTGATCTGCAATTTGAATTAGGTAATCAAATAAATTGTCCTCATCAACTTCAAGCAGAAATCCATTAAGATCAAGGAAAACGAGAGTTGCGACTAGAGCTGTTCGTTTATTACCGTTGTGAAAAGCATGGTTTCCAATAATGGCGTGAAGATAAGCCGCTGCTGCCATAGGCACGGTTGGATACTTTAATTCGCAGCCCAATGATGTGTGTACTCGATGAAGCGCTGAGGCCAATAGATTCTGATCCTTCACACCTGGAGGAATAATAGGATCTCGTGTTTTGCCAAAGTCACGAACGAGCTGCCAGTGAATTGCCTCTACCTCACTGGGATTCATGTATACCATATGAGGGGCCGGGTGTCCCACATGGGATCGCGGAAAAGATTTTTGAGGCCTTGGCGCTTTCTCAACCTCAACTTGTGCTTCCTCTTCCACTTCTGGCAAAGATGGCGTTAAGGGAAGGATGTTCTGATCGTAGCCAATTCCTAAAACTTCCCAAGCTCTCTTTTTTGCGGCTTTCGGAATGAGATCATTTTCATCCCGCACAGAAATACCAGCACTCGACAAACGAGCCAGGGCCTCCGCAGGAGTGTATCCACCAATGCGGGCCAATTGGAATACACGCCTATTAGATCTAGCCATAGAAGCTGCTTCTTCGATAATTATACATTGACTGAAATTTGCCTAATTCCCAAAAGATGCAAGATTACGCTTCTACTGTCCTACCCTCAAAGGCTTCATTGACCATCCGGTCCGCCTTTTGAATAAAGTGATGCGTGCGTTTCACGTGCTGATACACAACTTCTTCAAAAGGCTCTTCGTTTCTTTTTACTTCATGGAAAAGTGCACGTAGATCATTATTGTGCAGCCGCCAGATACCCGTCATCTGTTTCACAACTAGCTCACTATCAAGCATGCAAACTACTTTCTTTCGGGTAAAACTTGCACATATATCAAGTCCTTTAATTAACGCATGATATTCGGCTTGGTTGTTTGTTGTATGCCCAATGCATGCTGAATACCGGCGCAGCTCATTATTACTACCATCGAAGATAATAATTCCAATTGCGCCAGGCCCAGGATTTCCACGGCATCCACCATCGGTGATGAGTTTAAGTTGATCAATATAGGGCTGTGACATTTATGTGCTGCCTTTGATAATCGGATAATTTGATGGGTAAAATTGCATACGGTTTAAGTGTAGGTAAGCTGAAACACACTATCGCTCAACCATCTCCGAAAACTCTCATTATCCACAAACTGCTTAAAGAGCTCCATATCATCTTTTAGTACCGCATTCATAACCCGCTGTAGTGCCTTGTCATGCTCGATACGAGCGTTTTGCCTATCGGAGTTCTTAATGGCGTTCATATATGCCAAGTCCGCGGCCACAGCAGCAGGAATATCTTCAGTGATAAGCTTGTGCACGCGGTCCTGATCGCTCCAGTCGATATTGCCAAAATGATCGTTGAATGCATTAAGTATATTAGAGAGCCGATCCAGCTCAGGCTCCGGCACCCCTCCACTCGCTGATGTCGGAACCGGCTCAATCAGACCATCCTCATCCGGCAGCTGCACCTTGATCGCCGCCTTCCTCTCCACCCTGTAGCTGTCCATGTCAATGGCATCAAGGATTCCGCGCGACAAATCCTCCTCCACCGGCGCAGGCAGCTTGGGCACCAGGAAGTTGAGAAATATCGAGAGCTTCTCCCATTCAGCATTGGTATAGGGAAGGATTGAAGACAGGAATCCGTAGGTGCGGACGAATCCCTTGGCCTTGCTCTTGAAGTCCACCTGGCCATCCTCGTCGAGCTGAACCTTGTACTCGACTACGCAAGCATCGAGAATGGGGTCGAGTCGGTCGCGGTCGGCACCGTCCAGATAAAGCTTCACAAACTCATCTACCTGCTGCTCCGCGTATACCTGGCGGCCGTCGAGGTCTGCCTTGAGGTCGTGGAGCTTGTTGGGGTCGGTCTCGTCGGCCAATATGGTCGTCTGGTAATACGGGGCGAACGCCTCAAGCATGGTGTCAGCATCGTTTATGAAGTCGAGCACGAAAACGTCGTGTTTCTTCGGGTACGCCCGGTTCAGGCGCGACAGCGTCTGCACCGCCTTTACACCGGACAGCACCTTGTCCACGTACATCGTATGCAGCAGCGGTTCGTCGTAGCCGGTCTGGAACTTGTCGGCGCAGACCAGAAAGCGGTACGGGTCCTCCTGTATCCGGTCGGTAATCTGACCAGACGGAAAGCCATTCAGTGATGCCTCTGTCACTTGGACGCCACCGTATTCATGCTCCCCAGAGAAGGCCACTATCGCCTCATACGGACTCTTGCACTCTCCCAGATAATCCCTGATAGCGTGATAATACTGAATAGCACGCTCGATGCCGCTAGTCACCACCATCGCCCGCGCCTGCCCGCCGATCTTGTTCAGCCCGATCACCTGCTCGTGGAAGTGGTCGACGATGATCTCGGCCTTCATCTCGATGGCGTGCTCGTGGCTCTCGACGTAGCGGCGCAGCTTCTTCTTCGCCTTCTTGGTGTCGAACTCGGGGTCTCCCTCGACGGTCTTGACCAGCCTGTAGTAGCTCTCCACCGGCGTATAGCTCTTAAGCACGTCGAGGATGAACCCTTCCTGGATCGCCTGCTTCATCGTGTAGCTGTGGAAGGGGTTATGCCTCACCGTCCCGTCGGCCTGCCGGTCCGCCGCGCCGAATATCTCCAGCGTCTTGTTCTTGGGAGTGGCGGTGAAAGCGAAGTAGCTAGCGTTCGGCAACAGTTTCTTCGACTCCATCAGTCGGTTGATCGTGTCTTCGAAGGTCTCTTCTTTTTCCTCCGCGCCGCCTTCCGAAAGCGCCCGGCTAATCGCCGCCGAGGTACGCCCGCCCTGGCTGGAGTGAGCCTCATCGATGATGATGGCGAAGTTGCGCCCGCGATGCTCACTGCCGATGTCCTCGAGGATGAACGGGAACTTCTGCACCGTGGAGATGATGATTTTCTTGCCCTCCTCGATGAACTTGCGCAGATCGCCGGCGCGCTCCGCGTGGCCCACCGTGGCGCCCACCTGGGCGAATTGCCTGATCGTGTCCTTTATCTGCTTGTCGAGGATGCGCCGGTCGGTGACAACGATGATGGAGTCGAAGACCTCGCCGCCGGCCTTCTTGAGCCCGATGAGCTGGTGCGCCAACCAGGCGATGGAGTTGGACTTGCCGCTGCCAGCAGAATGCTGCACCAGGTAGCGCTTGCCGGCGCCGTTCGCGGCAGCGTCCTCAAGCAACTTACGGACGACATCGAGCTGATGGTAGCGCGGCCATATCTGCGCCCGCTTCTTGCGGCCGGTCTTTTCGTCCTTCGACTCGACCACCTGGGCGTAGTTTTCCAGGATATCGGTGAGCCCGTCGCGCGTGAGAACGCTCTTCCAGAGATAGTCGGTCTTAATGCCATCGGGATTGGGCGGATTGCCCGCGCCGTCATCCCAGCCCTTGTTGAACGGCAGGAACCATGACGCCTTGCCCTTTAGCTGCGTGCAGAAACGCACTTCCTGGTCGTCAACTGCGAAATGGGCTACGCAGCGGCCGAACTCGAAGAGTTTCTCCCGCGGGTCACGGTCCCGCTGGTATTGCCTGACGGCATCATCGAAGGTCTGCTTGGTGAGACTATTCTTGAGCTCGAAGGTCGCTATTGGCAGGCCGTTGATGAAGAGGCCCAGGTCCAGCGCCAGCTGGGTTTCATCGCTGCTGTATCTGAACTGACGGGTGACGCTGAAGCGATTAGCCTCGTAGAGCTCCCTGGCGCGCTCGTTTCCCTGCGAAGGCGTACCGTAAAACAGTTCGATATGGTGCGGACCGTGCTTGATGCCATTCCTGAGGACATCAATGGTTCCCCGCTTGGATATCTCACCCTGAAGGCGGGATAGGAGCTGGCGCCGAGTGGGGCCGTCATCATTAAGGCCGAGGGATTCCGCTATTTCCGGCTGAGTAGTTTTCAGGAATTCATGGAGCTGTTCCAGGTCGACGCAGTACTCTCGATCGTAATCTTCAGGCGAGCTACAAAGCCAGCCGCTGCCGCCGTATGAAGGCGCAGTCTCTCGGAGCATGCCTGCCGGCGACGAGTCGCAGGGAGAACCCGTCAGCGCCGTGCATATCAGCCGCTCCAGACCTCTTTCACTGGTGTCGGTTGTCAAACCTCGACCTCCTCGGTGGGTTCAGATTCAAGATCTTCAAGAATCTTATCCCCTCCTTCCAGCTCGCTGATTTGTTCCGACAACTCTTCCTCGTCAGACTCGTCTGGCAGATTTGCCGCCGCTTCACGCACATCGAGCTTACCAGTTACTACATCAGCAATCAGGCGTGTGCGGTATTCGCTTAGCAGTTCGAGTTCTCGCCGTGATCTCTCAAGCGTAGCGTCCAGCATACTGCAGGCCGATTTAATCTCATTCATGATGGCTTCTTGCTCTTCAAGAGGTGGCTGAGTAATTGAGAACGCACCAAAATGGCTGAAGCGTACTCGTGGAGCACGCTCTCGAACCGAGGGACAGAGCCATACGAAAAGACCGCGAATTGCTAGGCTTCGCAGCAAGGCACCATAATACTCCAGATGCACTCCACTGGTGGCCGGCTCACATATCACATACTCAGGCGAGCACTTGCCAGATGAGTCAGAGATACCAATTGCACCCGCGAACGCATCCATCGAGTGAAGCACAAGCTGACCAGGCTTGATTCCCTGATAGCCAAGCTCTTTGATGGCATTGGTAAAGCCCTCTATGCGACGGTTGCTTCGAAGGGTTACCTGTCCATCTCGAAAGCATGTCACCATCTTGGCTTCTGGCGGGATATCAGACACAACTTGCTTCAAAAGCAGCTTTGTTCTCAAGATGGGCCAATGCTCCGGGATGTCGCCCAGCCACTCGACGCCGGAGGGCTTGAGGGGGACGTCAGAGTCAAGACCACGGGTGACGGCGCGATGGATGATGGCCTGCTTCTGCTCCTCCAGCAGCTTTATCAGCTTCTGCTTGGCCCGGATATACCGCCGTATCCTCCGGTCCATATACTCCAGATACCGGACGATGGCGGCTTGTTCTGAAAAAGGTGGTTTCGGAAATGGCGCGCCCAGAAAGGATTCGTCTGTTAGCTGCAAGCGGGAAATCCAAACACCCTTTGACCGAACTTGTAGTTCCCACTGAAATGGTGTTGACCTTACCAGTTCGTGAATGAACTGTGAATTACAATCGCTATTTGAATTAATGCGGTAGACACCATAGGCAGTGCTTACAATTCCGTGATTTTTTGATACGCCCAAACCTCGCGCCCAAGCCCATAAACTGTTGATAACCAGATCACCGGGCCAACACAATTTATGGCCAACATACGAACTCGCTTGAAACATTGTGACATTTGCTGATTTACGCGGGACAATGCCTCGCTCTGAGGAAACTGTGAGTAATTCCTCATCGCCGGTTTCCGACCTTTCATCAATACAAGAAAATAAATACTTTCCTCTACGGATCACCCAATGCTCCGGCACTTCCCCCAACCACGGCACACCGGAGTCCTTATAGACTTCGTATGGTTTCAGCTCAGCTACGGTCATTCCTGAGCACCTGCTCAAACCAGAGGATAGAAGCCTCGCCATCTTTCCGGGTTACTTCATCCACCGAACGACTATGCCTGATACCATTCCTCAGCTCGGAAAGCTGGCCAAACCTGCCGTTTAGGGTCTCCTTGTTGGCAAATCGGCTTTCAAATAAAGGCCACAGTGGCTTACTTAATATCGTATCCTGCAACTCACGCATATCCATCATCTCAAGCTTGCCCTCGATGGTCTGGTAGCGTTCAGTATCCATGGCGGCGTCCTTGGCTGCCCTCTTGCGAATACGCTCATTCACATTACCGATCACATGCGGAGGCAACTCTGTGGCGCTACCATTCAAACCAGCAGCAACAACACCGCGCAGGGACAACTCCAAGGTTTCGATTCTCTCATCAAGCTCCCTGATCTGCGGTGAAAGATCGAGTCTTTCCTTAACCAGCAGACTCTCAATAGCTTCCTGCAGGGTGCGCTGACGCTCGGAGATGAAATCGTCGTAATCATCAGGAGTGAAGGGATCACGCAAGAGAATTGCCTGCGCAGCCGGTGAGATAAAATGAGACTCCATGATTGCTCGTACCGCCTGTTCACCATTGGCCTCGATCAGCGCGGGCAGATATTCGTTGGGGAGACGGTCATTGATCACACTTCTGTTGGTTACCGCCGACAGTGGTGTGCGATTGAGGATGGTATTGACCTGGCCGTCAGAAAGGTTCTCTTTACCCCACGACAGTGGAACGATATGGTGATCGTCAAGGTCGTCATGCTGCGGAGCATTCCCCGTCATCCAGTCCTTGGCACCCTTGATAACCAGAAGATTGAATATGCCCTTGTACACGGAGGTACTGCGACTGTTTTGGCTTCGCAGGTCGAGATTTCTAAAACTCGCCTTGAACTCCATGATAAGTGAAGGCTCAGAGTCGTCATCCTCCAGCCACTTTTTCACATCCAGAAAATCGCGTGCACTTGTGGACTCAACGGAACCTGAGTAGCGATTGTTGAACACCGACGCCCAGTACCAGTGGCTTATTTTCCTTTGGGCATCCAGCTGCGTGTTTGCCGGCAGCTGTTTCTTGTGTGCCTGAAGAGCCGAAAAAACCGGCAGGATCGACACATATGGAAGATATGATGATGAAATCGCACCGAACTCCTGAGGGTGGCGTAGCAGCTTGATCGCTCCCTCTATGGCATCAACGGCTTCATTCCATCTCTTCTCAAAATCTTCAGTATCTGCAATGAGGACTTCTCGGCGCCTCGTACCGTCAGGATCGCGGACAGGTTTTTCTTGGCCGGGCAGTAGGAAATAAAGATATTTCGGCGAACAGTATGCCTGCCGGAGAATGGACATCATCTGCAGGAGATATACGTTCATTCTGTCGGTATCGACGAACTCAAGCCGGGAAGCTGCATCACGCCACATGTGCTTTAGTTGCAAGCCCTTCGGCTTGAGAAGAGCGTTGATAAGGTCAAAAACGTCGAGGCGATGGCCTCTACTGTTTATCTGGGTAAATATGTCACAGACCTTGTCGATTGCCAGGTCCTTATCTAACTCGATGTATGAGACCTGGTATTCCTCGGTAATACCCTTCACGAGCTCTCCGAAAGACTCGGCATTTTCAGTATGATTGCGAGCCATTTCGGCTGCTGCTAAATCTCCTGCGGCCTCTGCCTCTTCGGTTTTTTCCTTCCAGTATCTGATGTATCCCTGCACCCAGTTGGGAAGCTCCCAACCACCCTTACCTATGACAAACAGGGGAAAGATGTGATCAGCATACTGAGCCTCATCGTTATCAAGGATTTTCGACCACCGGATTGTAAACCAGTCGTAATGAAAGGCCTGGTCGTAATCCTCGTTCATAAACCTGTCAATTCGGATATAGAAAAATGCGCGGAATGTACGTTTTGGAAAGAGTACATCTGGAGCTGCGAATGCGTAATACATAGCCGTAAGCCGCTGCTGGCCGTCGAGGACGATGAGCTCCTTGCGAGCTTCTCCAGTAAAACCGTAAACGTCTTCGCAGGAGAGCGCATCGAAGTTCTCCTCCTTACCCCGCCAAAGGAGCAGACTCCCGATGTAATAGTCGAGGAAGATAGAGCGAATTAGCTCGCGGACATCCCACGGTTCCCATTCGAACTCACGCTGAAAATCAGGAATGACAAAACGGCCTTCCTTCAGCCGGTTGATGAGCGCGTTAAGGTTCACATGATCTGGCTTTTGTGCGTCTTTCAAGTCGTTTTCCTTCCTCCAACGATCTCATCCAGTAGGCCCTCAGTCTCCTGCTCGAGCGCCAGTATGTCGGCGCGGATTTCTTCGAGAGGGCGCATCGGCTTGGGCTTGTAGAAATAGCGGGTGAAGCTGACCTCGTAACCAGTCTTAATGCTGTCCGGTTTGTACCAGGCGTCAGAGGCATACGGCAGAACCTCGCGGCCAATGAACTCCTCGATGCCGCCCTCTTCCAGAAGGGGTATCTGCTCGGTATCGCGCAAATCGGTGTCGGGTTCGAATTCGACCACTACTGTCTTGCCACCAATAGTCGCCTCGAATAACCCGCGCAGTGGGTCAGGCTCGGCGACGCGCTTGTGTAACTTCTTGATTACAGGCGGAGCGCTCTCGTACCGTTCTCCGGTTTCTTTGAGCGCCTTGATCTCTTTGGCGCTGTAGGCTTTCTCCGGGTCTATGCCCTTGTACCGCAGCGGCCGCTCGACCGTCACCTTCCAGTATCCGAATGATTCGTTCTGGAAGATCTTCGACTCTTCGGTTTCCTCAAAAGCGATGAATGTGTCGCAGATACGCTGGATATCATCGTCGGCCAGCTCACAGTTCTTCTTTCCAAGATTCTTGCGCAGCGGTTTGAACCATTTGGTAGCGTCAATCAGCTGAACTTTGCCCTTGCGGTGCTCGGCCTTGCGGTTGGAGATGACCCAGATATACGTGGCGATACCGGTGTTATAGAACATGTTGAGCGGTAGCGCGACAATGGCCTCGAGCCAGTCGTTCTCTATGATCCAGCGGCGGATGTTGCTCTCCCCCTGACCGGCGTCACCGGTAAACAGAGAGCTGCCGTTGTGGACCTCGGCGACTCGGCTTCCCAGCTTGTTGTCATTCTTCATTTTGGAAAGCATATTGGCCAGGAAAAGCATCTGCCCATCGTTTGAGCGCGTTACGAGCGAATACTCTGGGTCGCCGTTGTGCTCGATCATGTAGCGCGGGTCCTTCATGCCGCTCTTGCCGCCCATGCGCTCGAGGTCACCCTTCCAGCTCTTGCCGTAAGGCGGATTGGATAGCATGAAGTCGAATTCGCGCGACGGGAATGCATCGTTGGAGAGCGTCGAATACTCGGGACCGCCGACGATGTTATCCGCGGCTTCGCCCTCACCCTTCAGAAGCAGGTCAGCCTTTGCGATGGCGTAGGTCTCTGCGTTTATCTCCTGGCCATATAGGTGAGTGGCTACCTCCTTGCCATGTTCCTCCGCGAGCTGATGCAGCGTTTCCTCGGCCACAGTCAGCATGCCGCCCGTACCGCAGGCGCCGTCATAAAGCAGATAGGTTCCCGATTCGATCTCGTCAGCGATGGGCAGGAATATCAGCCTGGCCATGAGCTTCACGGCGTCTCGCGGGGTCCAGTGCTCGCCGGCCTCCTCGTTGTTCTCCTCGTTGAAGCGGCGGATCAGCTCCTCGAAGATGGTGCCCATGGCGTGGTTATCGAGTCCGGGATGCTTGACCGCCCCATCACCTTTAAGTACTGGCTTGGGGCTCAGGTTGATGTCAGGTGAGAGCAGCTTCTCGATAAGCGTACCCAGAGCATCGGCTTTCGACAGCCGCGGTATCTGGTTGCGGAACTCGAAGTTCTCGAGGATGTCCTGAACATTGGGAGAGTAGCCGTCAAGATATGTCTCAAAATCAGCTTTAAGTTGCTGCTGGCTTGTGCGGGATCTGAGGTCGCGTAACGTGAATTTTGATGTGTTGTAGAAATCCTGGCCCGCAGCCTGCCGGAGCGCCGGGTCCTGGTGGACGATGCCCTCCTTATCGAGGGAGGTCTTCATATCCAGGACCGCCTGCTTGGTTTCCTCCAGCTCGGCGTCGAGACGCCGCAAGACAGTCATCGGCAGGATGACATCGCGGTACTTGCCGCGAACGTAGAGATCGCGAAGCACGTCGTCGGCGATGCCCCAGATGTAACTGACAATCCAGTTAAGATGAGTTTGTTCCATGCGCCCAGCTACTCCCCACCCCGCTGCTTTGGCTTAAACTAATGCAGCTTTTAATACCTAAAATGGTTCGATTGGCAAGTATATCACCGGGGGCGGACGGAAGTCATTAGCACTGTGTTAAATGAAACGAAGCAACCCAATAAAGTGCAAAAAAGGGTACTCCAGTTTCAGGCTACTTTCTTTGAGGATTCAATTTTGAAACTTGTTTTGCAAGTTGAACAGTAAGATGTACGACATGTGCACAAAGTCCCATTGAAAACAGAACTGCCAATACTAGCGCCATTTCGACTGCATCATATTCAGATATTGTCGTAATTCCATTATTTAAAAATTCTTCGATTGTATCTACGCAGATTGAAATAGCTTTTGGTGTGAAAACAGCAGCGACACCAATTGTTGCGATTGAGAGAGGTATCGCTTTTTGCCACAAAATGTTTTTTGCTTTTTTATAATTAGACTTGTTATCAATAATATGGACTTGAACTGCGAGAGATGTCGCGTTCGTAAATTCTGGATACCACAAACTATAGACAACGGCCAAAGTGGCGAGTAACAGACTTAATGATGATAATTGATCACTCATGCACTACAAGCGATTGATCGATGGCGAGGTGCTTGCATAGTGTTAAATAGGAGGAAATCTTAAGACAGTAAGTTGCGACAGTTCCCTTCTTTTTTTGTACTTGAGGCAATGTGCCATCGAGACTCGCAAGAATTCTATCAAGAGAAACGACGATATTATTATTATTGATTGTCACAATTACTCCATCGCCTTCAGTTTCTAAAGTGGCACGTTTGAGTGTTTCTACCAAGGTGCTACTTATAGCAGTATTTAACATGTATTGATACTTTGACATGACAGCCCGTATTAATGCCCTACCTTGGGTTAAGGTGCACTGAAAAAGATCACAAACAGACTGTTCATCCGGGATTTTGTCCTCAAAGGCAGTGCATATTAATAAAAACAGACGAAACTCTCTGATGTCTGAACCACGAGTAAAAACTCTTTGCCCCAAAATCATTTGTGTATATTCACGTAAAGCTGCAGCCGCGAACGGTTGTAAGATATTTTCTAAATCGTGTTCATTACAGTGCAATGTTCCTGCCAATTGTTTTTTTTCATCATCCGTTAACTCAATACTGGCAGAAACTTTCATTTTCTCTCCTCCTCCGTATAAAAAATATATTAAAGGCTACTTCTAATTTCTTTAATGCTTCTTAATAAATTATTGTATCTCAACAAATACAAGCATAATTCTTATTGATGGTACCTTTATTGTTGTTATAAATATACTATTGGGTCATGAATATATAATAAACTCAACATAATACGTGACTTATGTAGTATGTAATTATGTATTCTTTCTGTCTTTGGCGTTATTTTGCATAACTGAATTATATGTTATGATCATTCAAATTTTATGACCATGGAGATATGTGAATGCTAGAGATAACTGAGGATGAGGTCTGCGAAGCTGCGGAACTTTCGATTAGAAGTCTTCCCCGTATGAAAATCAATGGACTAACCGAATCATTTCGAAAATGCCTGGCAGAGGCAGCTTCCGTTTGTCTCGAAGAACAAGGGCATGAATTCGGCACTGAATTGAATGTATTTGGTGACTTTGAGAGAAACTACTATTTAACTTGGTATGATGTCGACTCTCAAATGCTAAATTGTTGGATGGACGATGAAGTTACCACAGAACATGGAGCTTATGGCATTGCCACCCTCTTATTAGAATGCTTGACTGAATATACTGTGATTCGCCGATCGAAAAAAAAGACAGGGTTCGATTTTTGGCTTGGCAGGAAAGGAGCATCATCCAGCAATGGGTTTCAAAATGAGGCTAGGTTGGAAGTATCAGGAATACGTAAAGGATCTACACCTATGGTCGATACAAGGTGTCGTCAAAAGAGAGACCAGATGCGAAAATCGGATTGCTTAATGTTGACGCCGTTAGTTGTTATCGTTGAATTTGGAGAACCTTGCGCGAAAGTAGTAAAAGAATGGTGAATTTATCTCAGGTTGTGCAGTCGCTAGATACAGAGCGGCTAGAAGCCGCAAGTATTTTTCACGACGAAGCAATGGCATTGGTTGATGACGCAAATGAAGCTGAACGGCTCGGAGATCTCATACAGGCGAGCGAAAGCTTTCTTGCAGCATATGAAAAAGAACGACTCGCACTTGATGCGATAAAATCAAGCAGTGTTGAGCCAACTCATTCGGTTTTATTGCGAAGCACGGCTGCTATTGCTCTTGAATGTGGCAAATTAGAAGAGGCAGATAGTTATATATCTGAAGCCTTAGCTGGTAATCCACCTAAATTCATTATCGAAGAATTAATAGAATTGAGGGACGAGATTAATCAGAGGGGATACTATATTTCTCAATGTACCTCTGCATCTCAGCATGACATTATGCCTTCGGAAATAATTAATGAAGTCAGCGCCAAACAAGACTTATATGAATTCTTTTTTAAGCTCATTTACAGCTTTGAAAATGAGATCAAGTATTGTTCTGCAATTATTGTGTCAAATGCAAGTAAGAATAATCCTTATTACTTGACTCATTTTAAAAAGTCTCTTCTTCAGGATCTGACATATCAAGGAGATATTCGCAAACATACCATTTCGATGTTGGTAAATTTAGAAAATCAGAATATTTTGAATACTAAAGAACAGGAAAAGGCAGTAAATATTTTCTCTTATTGTTTGGACGACAGAAGAAAAGATATTAGGGAATACTGTCTGAGTGCTTTACGTTCCACGAAAGAAAAGAATAACGGCTTAAGTGAATTGATTGACTCTATTTTGTCTGAGCGAAACAGGAGGGGAAAACTCAAGATATATTCTAGAGGCAAAAGATTATTCGAAAAAGCTTAACTGAAGTTAGAAAAGTATAATGTCAAATTTGCTTGCTGTATTGTACTAAAATAACCTGTTTTCGTAGCGCTTCCTTTCTCCTTTTAACTTCCAGCAGACACTTTGTTATTGATTCTTCCGCCTAACAAAGTGCGAAAGATTTTTTAACACTACCCCAGGGTAGATGCCGTCGTGGGAAGCGATCGCATGGGCTTCGTCTTCAATCAGGTCGATACGATTGCCGATCAGGTAGAGGCCTTGCACGGCCAGATTCATGGTCATCGCTTGCACGTTGGTCACGTAGGTCATGTTGCGCTTCCCGACTTCCCACCCATTACCGCCGTACTGAGCTGCGATACCCCCGAATATCCCACCTTGCCCGGGTCGTTGAAGAGCGCCGCGCTCGCGATGGACTTGGCCGGGATGTCAGGAGCGAGTGAAATTCAGCTTCAAATCCATAAGTCTTGAAGAGCGCCATACAAACTAAGAAAAATCGGATAAGTTTAATTGGTCCAAGAACTTCCCCTTATCTTCTCACCCAAACGCCTTCTTAAAAGATTCCAGCAACCTGGCCAGCTTCGCCTTGTGCGGTGGCCAGGCGACGTACAGCATGCTCCACAGCTTCAATAAGGCCGACGGCGTCGGCCGCTTGAACTGTTCCAGCGTCTCAGGTGTGTCGGGCAGCCCGGCGAACCTGAACATGTTGGCGGTCGTGTTCGCATACGACACCGGTTCGGCAAAGCCCCGGCCGATTCGGCGCCGCTGCCCGTCCTCCAGGTAGACCGCCCCCCCTCTGAATATTCAGCGCCGCTGGCGAAGAACCCGGCCTGCCCGGTCCTGACGATGGGCGCCATGTGGAAGCTCTGCAGCTCCTGGGGGATGTCGGTCCCGAAGTTAAAAACCCAGTGCTCGGGATACCAGGTGTTCGTCACCGGATACCGATCCGGGTCGGAAGAGCGGTCGCTCTTTTTCCACTCCGTGACCTGGAGCGTGCCCTTCAGGTCCCTGGCCCGGCCGTCACGGTCGATGAACTTGCCTATCAGGGGCGCGGTCATGGTCCCCGGGGGATTGGGACGGCGAATAATATACGGTGGAACGATTTGTCTTAAAGTAGCCCGCCCGCCCTGTCGCCCATCCCGTATACATTCCGTCCGGCGGGTATGTTAGAGTCCTGGCACCCGCTGTTTCACCATGATGCACCATCCTGCATATCTCTCCCACTCCTCTTAAGAGCCGCTGCCCGGACGGGCTGCGGCGGAGCAACCTATGAGGAGGAGATATGAAAGACAAGACCCCCGATGATGCTGTAAAGAACACCAGCTGTGATGACGCCGCGGCCGTGGATGGCTCTGGCGATAGCAGCGCAGCCGTGAATGGCTACGGCAATCTCCTGGG
>Ga0265292_1002031_pt1 | contig 15252 bp, 16 predicted proteins | sample Munlanlewell296A_FD_189080 | JGI IMG/M metagenome (GOLD analysis project Ga0265292, IMG submission 189080) | Leachate microbial communities from a municipal landfill in Southern Ontario, Canada - Leachate well 296A | ecosystem: Engineered > Solid waste > Landfill > Unclassified | place: Canada... | reverse complement strand
CACCACCTCGTTTATCGAAAGGCAGTTTTTGTTCACTTTGGTTTAAAAAAATTAATGAGGCAAGAGTTAAACTTAAAAAAATTCCAGTTGTTACTGACAAAATAATAGCAATTTTCTTTGTATTAAGATGTAATAACGACAAAAATCTGGCGTGATTAAGTTTTGCCCCCGCTTCCTTTATTCTTTTGAAAAAGGGGAATCTTACGATGGCTAAATAAAAAGAAAGAGTAAAAAGAGAGAGTAAAAATCCCACCCCAAACAGCATTCCAGGCATCTTTTCCTTTTTGGTCTGCTCTGGACCGATAGAGGATTGCTGTTTAACCGCAGTTTGTTTATTTGGATTGTTATAGATTTCGTGTTGTCCTTCTGCCAGGTAATGGGCAATACCGTTGCCGGCCACAATAAAATTTCCATCAGCAGAGATTGCCACCGCATTAACCCAACTATCAGTCTGAAATTCCCATAAAGGTTTATTGCTTTCTTTAGCTAAGAAGTAGATTTTTTTATCCTTACTCCCCCCAACTAAATACTGCCCTGTAGATGATATTCCTACCGTTCCAACACGATCTCCTGCTCCAAATTCCCATACCGGTTGGTTTTTATCCTTATCAATAAGATAAATTCTGTGGTCGCCGCTTCCCACGGCAATATATTTTCCGTCTGAGGACATCCCTAAGGAACGAATCCACCAATCTGTCTGCCATTTTTTAGCAGGTTTTTTTTGGTTCGAGCTAAAAAGCAGGACTCCCTCATAAGTACCGGCACTATCCAGACCGTAAACTACCGATCGGCCATCAGCAGAAATAGCGGCTGACCAGACAGGAGAATCCTCTGATGCCACATACTCAAATAATGGCTGATTGCTTTGGCGGGAAAATAGATAAATCTTCCTGTCCGGGCAATGGGTGCCGGCCGCAATATAGTTGCCATCGGAGGACATGGCCAAGGCATGGACATTACCGGGATTGAAACGGTGCACCCAAAGAGGTTTGTTGCTATCTTTGGAAAAGACGGCTAACAGCCCTCCATTATTGGGGGTAGTTGTCCCTAAGGCTAAAAATTCACCGTTTTTAGATATTGATACAGTAAAAATTGAAGTGTATTCTTCTTGGACGCTTTGGTAGCTCCATACTGGTTTATTGCTATCCTTGGTAAATAGGTGCAGGGCGTTGTTACAACCGCCGGCAATATATTTTCCATCCCCCGAAATAGCTACCCAGCCGCTGTATTCTTGACTGTTGCTGCATTGGTATTGCCATGCGGGCTCTGGATTAGTTCCCGAAAAAAAGTAGATCATATTACCTGCTTTGGCTACCCAATAAGATCCGTCGGCGGAGATGGCTATATTTGATACAGGATTTGTTTTGGCATCAAAACTAACCAACGGCCTATCGCTGTCTTTGGAAAAAAGATAAATTTTATTTTTATTTAATTCCTGAGAAATTACATTCGGCGGAGCCAAAGTTCCTCTCTCATAAAGGGGAAATCTGAAGGTGTCTTTACCGTCGCTTGCCTCATAATGAAACTCGCTTCCTTGGTCACCCTCTTTAGGAATCCATTGATATTCATATCTTGCCCCTGTTGTAAAATCACCACTCACCTTTTTCATATCAAAAGGTTTATCTCTCATGACTAGTTTTACATAAACAGGCGGTTTACCTTGTGAATCTTTATAAATAGTAAAAAAAGTTACAGGAGTCTCTGGCGGTACCAGATTAGGACTGGCTCCTCCTTCAATCAATTTTGATTCAGCAGCAAAAACAGAAGAGGGGTGAAAAAGGAAAAATAATAATATGACAGATAAAACTACTTTTTTCATATACTAATCTCCTCCTAAACAATCTTTAGGACAGCCTTCTTTTGTTTCACCTGAAATTGGTTCACAAATGCCGTTTCCGCATCCGCTTTTTGTTTCTCCTTGATTTTCATTCATAATCACTTTTCCTGGTGCTGGTTTTGTCTGTTCGCCTTGTTTTAATAATTTTGCATTTGGGTTTTTATTCAATAAAACTGCAGTTATTGTAAGAATCAAAAATAGTATGGTTGAGATTATAAGGGTTATAGTAACTTTCTTTCCCGTAAGTTTTAAAAAAGACAATTTAGAAATATTAAACTGCTTAACTGCCGTAGAAAGCCCGAGTAACAGCGCAGATCCCAAAAAACCAAAGCTAAATATCATGCCGGGAAATTTTTTTCCTGTATCCTTGACGAAAGGTTTTCCTCCGGCGGTTTTGAAGTTTGGGTCACAATCCTGTCTGCAATTATCAATTGTCTCAGGTCCTTCGCATTTTCCGTCTCCACAAAGACTCGTAACTGCTTTCTGACCCACACCATTTTCTCCCATTATTTCTCGAGGTTTAGGTTCAACAATGGTTGTGCAAGGAAAAATTTTATTTTCATCTTTATTAAAGCTTTCAAAAAAATAAACAGAGCCGCCAGTTCCCGCTGCAACATATTTTCCGTTTGCTGAAATATCAATTTCCTCTACGTACTCATTAAAGGGAATTTCTATTCCAGTTGTTTTTCCTTTTTCAAAAATATGAAGTTTCTTGTCTGTCCCGCCTGCAGCAATAAAAGTTCCATCATCAGCAATATCAACTCCTCCCAAAGCCGCATTATTTACAACCCAGGTAGTAACAGGGGAACTTTTATCTTTATCAAAGATATACACCTGTCCGCCAAAAGTTGCAGCACCTATAAATTTCCCGTCAGGTGTGAAACTTAATGCTCTTACTGAACTTCCGTTTTGCGTTGGGAATTTCCAAACAGGTTCTTTGGAATTTGCCTTAAAAAGAAAGACAGCTCCCGCGTCTGATTCACTGCCAACAGCAGCAAGTGAACCATCAGCAGAAATTTTTGCCCGATGAACAGGGGAATCGCGGGTCAATGGATCGCTTTTAATAAGCGGTTTGTTTGAGCCTTTGGAAAAAAGATAGAATCTTCTGTCCGGGCAACCCGTCGAACCTGATATGAAGTCTCCGTTTGCTGATAAAGAAACATCATGGAAGTTTCCGGAAGAATGATATTTCCATAAAGGTTTTTCACTTTTATCGCTCCATAAAATCAATAGATTGGAATTTTCATTCTCCTCACTGCCAGCAAGGCCTACCGCCATATATTTTCCATCTTTTGAAATGGCTACGTTATAGCCGTTACCCACTTCTGTTTTCCAAAGAGGCTTGCTGGAATTTTTATCAAAAAGCGCGGCGACAGAACCAATCAGGGCAAAAATCCTGCTGCCATCACCAGAAATTGCCACACCACCCTTGACATCTCCTCCTATCTCACTGCCACTTTGAAACTCCCATAACGGTTTATCAGGTTTCTGGGTGTCAAATAGATAAATATGACTGGAAGTTTTTGCTGCTAGATATTTTCCATCATCAGATATTGCAATTCCGCCAACCCATTCTTCTTTAGTTTGAAAACTTAATATTTTCTGGCCTGTTTTACTGTCTACGACAGCAATTTCGTTTTGATCAAAAGCACTATCAAAAAGAACAGGACCATTGTCAGGTGAGTCAATTATTGCCGCTCGATCTTTACCAAGACCATTTGAAGCCTCAAAATAGTAAAAGTTTGAGCCTAATTTATTAGGAACAAATTTATATTCATATCTCACGCCATTTTGATAATCTTTTTTACCCAGCGAAGCCTCTGGCGAAGTTGGGTCCATCTCAATCGTTTTGCCGTTAAAGATAATCCTCATATATTCCGGCTTGCGTCCCTCCTTGTCTTTGTATGTAACCATATAAGTGTATCTTTGACAAACCGGCCCCCACGACGGATAAACAAAATTATTTAAAAGCTCAGGGTCATTGGGGGTTTTTGGGAGCTTTGGAATGATACCAGAAGTAGTCCATGAGTTTGGAATATTTTTGTCTTCGGCAACAATAGGATTAACTACAAAAAAACCAAATATTATCACTAAAAATAGAGTCAAAATCCTTTTCATTTTTATATATTCCCTCTATATAACAGTAAACCAAAGATGATAATATAATACAAGTAGCTAATGATCAGTTGGTAATAAAAAAGGTTCTCACTTTTATTTTTGCTTGACAAAGATACGGTTTTACTATATGATATTTACATATAGATATGACAAATTCAATCCGTTCTAAATCAAGATCATTTGGGAACTTGGAGAAGTTTGTTGAACCTTGTATTCTTCTTCTTTTGTCTAAGTATCCTTCACACGGGTATGGTCTGATGGAGGATTTGGAAAAACACTGCGGTCATAAAGTTGATATTGGCAATCTTTATAGAACACTTCGCAAGATGGAGAGTAACAAATGGATTTCCTCTGATTGGCAAAAGAATAAGATAGGACCTGATAAACGAAAATATCGTATCACCGCAGAAGGAAAAACCGTATTACATGGAGCTGTTACTTCTCTTTCTAAAACATATAATCTCCTTTCACGGTTTATGGTAGGTTATAAAAAGATTTTCGGAAAAGGAACAATCATATGAAGCTTACCATTGTACTCTCAACAAAACATGCGGAAACCAATTGGAATGCCTTGCGTCTTGCTAATCTTGCGCTTCAGAAGGGAAATAAAGTAAGTATTTTTCTCTTGGGAGAAGCGGTTGAATACGAAGTTGGAAATAGTGATAAATATAATATCAAACAACAGATTGACACTTTTCTTCAATCAGGCAAAGCCAAAATAGTTGCGTGTGGAACCTGTATGAAGCTACGGTATCAAGAAAGTACAGACACATGTCCTATGGGAGGACTGGAGGATTTTTACTCTTTGGTTGCCACCAGTGATAAGGTATTAACTTTTTAGGATTATAAAAAATACAACATGAAGCTACTAATGTTTCATACTAAAAGTTTTTGGTATAAACCATACAACTCTAATTCTGTCGAAACAGAAAAGACCATCTTTGAAAACTGCCTCGTTATATTTATCCATGTGGAAGAGACTGATAAAGGTAATAACGGCGTTATAAATAAAGCTGTTGGAAACATCAAATGGCTATCAAATAAAAATAAAACTAATACGGTAGTTCTTCATTCATTTGCTCATCTTTCAAACAGTAAGTCTGACCCAGAAACCGCAAATGATATGATTCAGAAAATAAGCGAAAAACTGAAAAAGAATTTATCCACCCACATTGTACCTTTTGGCCAGTTTTATGAGTTCTCTGTTCATGTACTTGGACAATCCTTGGCAAAAGTATTCAAGGACTTATAGTATTTACTACAGTATGAAAAAACTTATTTTTACTTTTATAGCAATGCTTTCAATTTTAGTGTTTAATCTACCTGTGTCATGGATACGTGGCAAGAACCAAATATTCCAAAGGTAAAAGAGAAAAAAGAGACAGAAGAAAAGTTTTGTTTGCGTTGTAATTATAATAATTTTCATAAAAGTAAAGAATGCAGTCATTGTCATTTTGATAAATTTTCTAGTGAACCAATACAACCAGTGTGTCATGTTTTTGTTGCTTATTCGCCATTTTAAAACATTATTTAATTTGTTAAACTGAATTTTGAAGATAGGAGGAGATATGTCTTGGGAAGAAAATTATTTAAATGAAGTTTATAGTTGGCGATTTGGTGGTAAGAAAAATATTAGTAAGATTCCCCAAAGAGCGATTATTGGTTTGGGTGGTTCTGCTTCCAAAATTGCTTCTTTTTTGAAAAATAAAATCAAACTTGGTCCTTCGTTTGTCGGCACATATAAAGGTGAAAAAATTGCTGTTTTAGCTTGCGGCATGGGAGCGGCGGAAATTGAAACAACTATGGGGGCGATTGGCAAACTGCCAATAAAATATCTTATTGCCATTGGTTGGGTGGGAGCGATAGATCCAAAAATCAAAGTAGGAGATTTGATTCTGCCGACGATTGCTCTTAGAGGCGAGAATACGACTGATTATTATCTACCTAGAGGTATTAACATATCCTCTAACAAAATATTCAATTATAAATTAGAACAAAATTTAATCAGAGAGAAAATTAAATATTTTAAAGGTAGAGTTTTTACTACTCCCGCTCCTTTTAAAGAAACTCCTCAATTTATCAAAATATTGCAAGAAAACAAGATTATTGGTGTAGAAATGGAATGTTCTGTTCTGTTTACATTGAGTAAATTGCAAGGAAAGCGGGCTTCGGCTCTCTTAGTGGTTTCGGATAATCCTTCTACTTCTAACACCCACGCCATCAGTGACAGTTTGGAAAAAAAAGAAGAAAAAGGTTTTGAAAGAGCTGTAAATATGGTATTAGAAAGTATGTTAGGAAATAACCTATCAAGTGTTATCAAAAAAATAGGTTCTGACTTCGTCCACGGTGCGCAGCACGATTTAATTAAAAAAAGATAAATTAACTTGAATAAAATATTAAATCATTTCAAAAAAAACGACCCGATTCTTTATTCATATTTTTGTAAAGTTAAGATATTAGAACCAATAAAAAAAGACAAGCCACATAATTATTTTTTCCGTTTATCTAAAGAAATCATTTGCCAACAGCTTTCGGATAAATCAGGAGATGCGATTTTCTTCCGATTCAAAAAATTATTTTCCAATTCCTTAGTTTCCCCGCTCGATATTCTATCAATATCCCATGAGTTACTTCGATCAGTCGGAATGTCAAACGCCAAAGCACGATATATCAGAAATTTAGCAGAAAAAATCATGCATGATGATTTACAAATACATCATTATGATCGGATGGCTGATGAGGAAGTGATAAAAGATTTAACTAAAGTAAAAGGCATCGGACCATGGACAGCCGAGATGTTTTTAATGTTCGTTCTGGGCAGGGAAGACGTGTTTTCTTTTGGTGATCTTGGATTAAAAAAAGGAATAATAAGAATTTACAAATTTAAAAAAGAACCAACAGAAAAACAAATTGAAAAAATCATTACCAGGTGGACTCCCTACAAAACCTATGCCTCTCGAATTATCTGGGCGAGTTTGGAGTTATAATATGCTACTTCCAACCTCGAAGGTTAGAAAATTAGTCCACCAAACCCCCGAGGTTATTTATAATTCCTGCAGCAAGCGCGAAAAACATAAGCGGTAATATAAACAGCTATCATTCTTGGTCAATTTTATTTGGAATAATTTCATCAATTCTGGATATAGTAATATCGGCTTATATCGTATTCCGGCCGGCCCCATCGTTGTTTTGGCCAGTGTGTCAATTTTTATTCTTACCTATCTAATAAGAAATATATTATATAAAAACAGATCAATTGGTTGTTAATTTATTGGCAAAGACAACCATTTGGTTATCTTCTTCTTTCCAGCGATCAGTCTCAGAAGAAACTTTTTTTATTTCCTCTATCTCAAAACCCGCCGACTCTAATAATTTTTTAATTATAGTTGAATTAATGGGAAAAATTGGCGTTGAGTCTTTAGGAAGAAATGGCCGTGATTTATAGTCAATCACTTCATTATAGAGAGCTAAGACACCGTTCTCTTTTAGAGTTCTGGCACATTCTTTTAAAATTGCCGTGCGTTGTTCATCTGAGCCAAAGGTAAATAGATGTTTAATTAAAATTCCATCAACAGTTGCTTTTTCCAAAGGAAGTTGATTGACATCAGCCAGTAGTCTTCGCTGTGTGGCTTCAAGATAATAACCTCTTTTATTAAACCATTCTCCAATGGGTTTATATTGAGTAATAAATAAATAGAGTTCTTTTAATAACGCCGAAGACTCAATGATTTTAGGAAATTTTGTCTTGATTGTTTTAAGAAAATTTGGATTTCCATCAACCGGTATAACTTTCATTCCCGCCTTTTCCATTATTCTTGTTTCTATACCTACTCCACATGCCAGATCGATGACAGTGCTTCCGGGTTTTAATTTTTTGATAAACGGGGTAAGACAGTCTGATTCAAAAATAGAATCATTTTTAAAATAATTCTCAAGATTTTTTGGTATGTATCTTTGAGGTCTAAGCAGTTCGCCTGAAGCTTCATTTACCATATTTATTAGGGATTATAAACAAATTGATATAATAATTACAATATAAGTTAATTAAAGCTTATGAACAAACAACTTCTTGTTGGGCTTGCGGCTTTGGTTATTATTGGTTTTTTGCTTTTTCCCAATCTTTTTAAGAAAAAGACGGATAATAATCAGACGGGGGGAGGATTTTCTAAGAAAGAGATTACAGTGAGCGAGGATGTCTGCGGCGCTTTTCCAAAAGAGTTTGTCTCAGCGACCACGGGTAAGACAATTATTAAGACAGAGCGTTTTGATACGACAGGCACCCATGTTTGTCAGTATTATACCGATGAAAATAATTTTATCACTCTTCGTCTTAACGCCTTAAATGTTGAGAATCAAAAAAAAGGGTTGATGGTTTTAGGTCGGACATTTACTACCAATGCAAAAATTAAAATGGAACATTTCGTCGTCATTCAGAGCAACGGTTTGATTAATGAAGTTGTTTTGGTAATCAATTCCAATTTGTTTATTGCTGTTGATAGAACCTCAACAAAAACTGCTTCCGAAACAGAGATAGTGGATTTTGCCGCTAAAGTGTCAGAACGGATTCAAAAAGGCGAGGCCGTAGCTAAAGAAGTTTCTCCTACCCAGGTTCAACAAGTACCTTTACCTCAAGGAGAAGATATCGTCAGAAACTTTATTAACTTAATCAGTGAAGGAAAAATTTCCGAAGCCGTAAATATGTTGGCCCCCGAAACGATTAGCGACGATAGTCACAAACAAACTTGGGGAGTGCAGTTTAATGCTTTTAAAAAAATAAGTTTGAAAAAAATCGAACCAGCTGGAGAAAATATGTATAAAGTCACTCTTGATGTGGAGATGAAACCTGAATCGGAAAATAATCCAATCCCGTTTTACGGTTATGACAAAGGGGAAAATATCCGCTGGATCGGCTTAAAAAAAGTGGATAATCTTTGGAGGATTACTGGTTTTTCGACCGGACCATAATTTAAATATATTATCTTAAATAAAAAAAGAACCCCCGACGTTCTTAAGCTATACAACAATCTCCCAAACCCCCGAGGTTGTTTAATTTAATGGTCGCGATCTAAATTACTTTTTACGTGGTTGTTCTGGTTGATGATAATGAAATACTTCATCTTGAAAACTCACAAGTAATGAGCCCGGTGCCGTTCCTACCACTGGCAGTCTTAATTCTTCTTTGACTACTACAGAATCACTATCTTCATGAACGCCTAGATTTAATGTTGTTCCGGGTGGAATCGTTATCTTTGACGGAATTTTTTTGCCTAATGAAACCTCAGCTGTCATAAAATATTATAACAAAATCTATTATAGGTAAATTAAAAATTCTAACCTTCTTGATATAATTGTTCTATGAATTGGTTTATTTTTTCTCTTCTGGGAGCCATCTTGATGACCGCTTATGCGTTATCAATTAGACTACTTTTAAAAGATAAAGGAGACTCAAAAACTTTTACATTTATTACCACTCTATTTGGGGGAATCGCAATTTTATTTTTATTACCTTTTGAGAAAATAACTTACTTATTTAATTTTCAAATAATTATTGTTTTATTGCTGCTTTCTTTTTCTTTTGCAGTAACAGACTTACTCTTTATAAGAGGAAGACAACTTGAAGAAGTATCAATTGTTTCAATATTGGTTCAATTAGGTAATTTCTGGGCTCTTGTTGGAGGAACTCTTATTTTTAAAGAAGCACTTACAATGAGTAAAATTGTCGCGGTAAGTATAATTGTATTGGGAAGCATTCTTCTTATCTGGCATAAACAAAAAATTACTTTAACAAAAGGAAAATATTTTATTATTCTCGCTACTATATTATTTACTCTAAGTTCTTTTGTTGATAAAAAAATGAGTATTTATTTTTCAGCTTCTTTATACAAAGGACTTTTATTTATTATTGAAGCAATTATACTTTTTTTGTTTTTCCTCCCTAAAAAATTTCAAGCAATTAAAAATGAATTTGAATTACATGGGAAAGTAATTATCATTGTCGGGCCACTTTTGTCTTTAGCAATGTTTTTTCTTATAAAAGCATTTCAATCTGGAGGTGAGGCGTCAAAAGTACTTCCTGTTTTTAGTCTATCACTTGCTTTTTCTGTATTAGCAGGAATTATTTTCTTAAAGGAGCGAGAGAATATTCCTAAGAAAATAATTGCCATGATTCTGGTGCTTATAGGTACAGTTCTATTACAGGTTTTTTAATAAGACGAGATCTATAGAAATTAAAATAAACAACCACTTCGGAAGTGAAATTTATATTTATCTTAAATCTAAGGTTTCAGCAGAATAGGTTAACTGTTTCGGCTGAATGATTACCTGTCTTTTGCCTTGATTTACGTAACCAGCGTCAATGCTTTCAAATCCGTTTTTCTTAATAATCGCTTGTGTTTTATTAGTATCTTTTTTCGAAATAAAAAGCGCATAATCCATTCCCATATTGTAAGTACTATACATTTCTTCGTCAGACAAATTAGCGTGTTTTTGGATAAAAGAAAAGATTGGTTGTGGTTCAAATATTTTTTCCACAATGTAAGTGTAACTTTGTCTGGCTCTCATAATCTTTCGCAGACCATGGCCGGTGATATTGGAGATATAATGAATATTTATTTCGGCTGCCAGTAGATTTTGAATTAATTTGGCATAAATATTGGTTTTGGTAAGAAGCGCTTCTCCATACATTTTTCCATTAGTTAGTTTAGTCGCATATCCCTTGGATAGTTTTTTGGCAATGGCTCTTGTCAAAGAAATACCATTAGCATTAACACCGTTGCTTTTTAAAAGAATAATTCTGTCGCCAATTTTTAATTTTTTATCAATGATTAATCTTGACGCGGGTTTAATTATGCCAATGGCCGAACCGCCCAAGTCAACTGTTTCCGGAACAACAATGCCTTTAAGAGTTGGTGTCTCGCCACCGCCCCAGGAAGCACCGGCCAAATCACATGCGTTTTTCCAACCGGTAATGAAATCCTTCATTCTTTTTTGATCTTGCAACCAACTATTATCTTCAATTGCCCAGTAAGCATGAATGGTAAGCGGAGTAGCACCGACGGTTATTAAATCATTAATGATGGTGGCGACTGTGTCATGGCCGATGATGTCATAATAAGTTTTGCCGGTAATTTTTCTCATCGCATCGGCCACTAAATTTTTTGTTCCCAAACCCTCAATGACAGAAGCCATATAATAATTTTGTTTATCCTGAGTACTTCGACTTCGCTCAGTATCGAAGGACCATACGTATGCCGATTCGCCTCGGCTGTCTGAAATTTCTTTAAACCCATGTTTTCGGAGATTAACTCCTGTTTCTCTTGCGGCTGTCTGGGCCAATTTTTTCACTGGATCTTTTGTTTCATAGTTATCACCAACTTGAGAGTAGGTAATCTTTTTATTTTTCATAAATTATTGTCCAACATATAATCCATTCCTGTCAATTTAAATATCTCATCAAAATTTGTCAGTAATTCTTTACGTTCATCTGGATGAATAAGAACGATAGTATGAAATGATGATAAAGGAATATCAGGGTTATCTATATTTATTAATCTTTGCTCAATGGTAAAAGCCATAGGAGAACGGATTTTTAAAGTTTCTTTTTCGCTTAAAAACTTTCTTTTATTTTTAATCATCGTTAGTATTTTTTGCCAATTATTTTTTTTGAAAATAGACTTTTCTTCAGGAGTCCAATCCTCATAAGATGCAGGTATCGTGTGACCAATGTCTGTGCCAGCCGGGTCAGTAGAGCTGACAACTTTATTAACTAGCTCTTGTTGGGAAAATGACCTGCAAGCGAAACGAGTTAATTGGGAAAAAGTCATATTTAGTTTGACATGATTAAAAACTTGATGATTAAACCGTAAACAAAGTTTAAGATGTTTAATAATATTTTTATTTTTTCCAAAATAAATCGTCATGCCCCAGTCGCCGATAATACCAGTTATTTTATCAACTGGTGAAGCATAAACATAGATAAAACCTTTTTGTTTATCAAGATATATATTGTTTTTAGGATGTTGTTTGACTGGTCTTAAACTTTGATAGTTTGTTCTTTCATAACTGCTTTCGCTGCTAAAAAGAACAGCTATTCCATGAGGCGGAGGAGCGTACCAACAATCAGGAAAGATATTTTTATTTTTTCTTAACTCATTAAGCCAATTATTTCTTAAATTAACCTCAGAAATTTTACTTTTATGATTTATTAATTTCTTAAAAGAAATTAAAAATGCTTTAGCGGCAATTTCTCTGGTTCTCTTACAGACTTTCAACTTATCTAACATATTTTTTTAGGTTTTTTTTAATTCTTTCTTCAATTGGATATTTAAAAGATTTAAATTTTTTACCAGTAATTTTTTCGTAGACGCCAATGTATCTTTGGGTTAGAGCAACAATAAGTTCGCTAGTCATCTTGGGTGGTGTGCCGTCGCCGCGATAACCTCGTTTCGCATACCAAAGACGCAAAAATTCTTTATCAAAATTCTCGGGTTCCCGCCCTTTTTCAAACAATTTTTTATATGTTTTAGCAATCCAAAAGCGGGAAGAGTCAGGAGTATGAATTTCATCGATTAATGTTAATTTACCTTTATATAATCCAAACTCATATTTTGTGTCAACTAAAATTAGACCTCTTTTTTCGCAAAGTTGGCTGCCATATTTAAAAAGAGATAATGTCGCTTTTTCCATCTGCTCGTAAAGTTTTTTAGGAATGATTTTTCTTTGGATAATTTGTTCGCGAGTCAGACGTTCATCATGGCCTCCTTTTCCTCCTCCGTGAGTAGTAGGTGTAATTACGGGTTGTGGAAGTTTTTCATTTTTTCTTAAACCTTCTGGAAATTTTAGACCGTAAATTAATCTTTCGCCTTTTTCATAGGAATACCAAATGGAAGTTTTGGTAACGCCGGAAATATAACCGCGGATGACCATTTCAACCGATATCGGTTGGCAGTTTTTGGCGATCATCACATTTGGATCAGAAACAGAAATCATGTGATTGGGAACGATATGTTTGGTTTTCTCAAACCAAAAAGCCGACAATAAGTTTAAGACAGCTCCTTTAAAAGGAATCTGTCCTAAGATAACATCAAAAGCAGACTGTCTATCGGTTGTGATAAGAATCCGTTTATCATTTTTTATATAAAAATCGCGGACCTTGCCTTGGAATTTTTTGCCAAGCTTTGGCAGATCTATAGTTTTTAAAATATACGATAGAGAAGCGAGGATAGTTTTTTTATTTACCATAGTATTTTTTATAACCAAATTTTGATAGTTTATTTGATTTTTCCAAGACAGTTTTTTCCAAATTTTTTTTATAGTCAATTATTTTTTTTTGTAGTTTTTTATCAGAAACTGCCAAAATCTCAACCGCAAGCAAAGCGGCATTTTTCGCGTTATTGATTGCGACTGTCGCCACAGGAATTCCCGCCGGCATTTGGACAATCGATAAAAGTGAATCAAGTCCATCGAGGGCCTTAGTTTTTATTGGTACGCCAATAACCGGAAGAGGAGTGAGTGAGGCAGTCATACCGGGTAGATGAGCGCTACCGCCAGCTCCGGCAATAATTATTTTTAAATTGCGTTTAAGCGCATCTTGAGCATAATTAAACATCCATTTTGGTGTTCGGTGGGCGGAAACAATATTAATTTCATAAGGAACTTTAAATTGATCCAAAATAACTGCCGCCTCCTGCATCACCGGCAGATCAGAATCCGATCCCATAACAATACCGATTAATGGTTTCATATTTTTATGTAACTTCTAACCAATTTGGCTTTTTTCAAAGCGGATTTAATATTTTTATCAACCACAGTTATATGTCCCATTTTTCTTTCAGGTTTTGTTTCTATTTTATTATAAATATGAACTGAGGCGTTAGGAGTAGTTAATGCTTTTTCTAATCCTTGTATTTCAGCCCGGCCATGCCGGTCGCCTAAGATATTAATCATGACAGCCGCCGGGACAATCATATTAGTTTTTCCCAGAGGTAATCCGGTAATGGCGCGAATATGTTGTTGGAATTGAGAAGTAACGCAAGTCTCAATGGTGTAATGGCCGGAGTTATGAACGCGCGGAGCAATTTCGTTAATTAAAACTCTATTATCACGAGTTTTAAACATTTCAATTCCAAAAACACCAGCTCCTTTTAACAGCTTTATTGTTTTGATAGCTAAATCAACGGCTCTTTTTTTTACCAAGGGAGAAATTTGGGCCGGGGCAAAAACAAAATGACAAATATTATTTTTTTGTAGAGTTTCAACTACAGGGTAAGGAACAATTTGACCTTTACTATCTCTGGCCATCATAATTGCCAGCTCTTTATCAAAAGGAACAAATTCTTCAGCATAAAGTTTTTTGCCTTTAAATTTTTCCCAAGCAGATTCAATATCTTTTTCTTTTTTAATTAAAATATTGCCCCTTCCATCATAAGCATCAAACCTGGCTTTTAAAAGAAAGGGAAGTCTTAATTTTTTAATAGCTTTTTTTAAATCTTCAAAACTATTTACGGTTTCGAATTTTGGTTGGGGAATATGGCCTTTTTCAAATAACTTTTTTTGCTCCAGTTTATCTTGAAATAAACGCCAGGATTTTCCCGAGGGATTAATTTTACAACTAACTTTTTTTTCTAATTGATCTAAAAACTGACCATTAGTATTTTCAACTTCGAAGGTTAAATAATCTGATTGATTGGCTAGTTTGATAATAGCCTGTTCATCGTTATATCCAGCAACGATTTGAAAATCAGCCACCTGGCCGGCTGGACTTTGGGGAGTCGGATCAAGAATAGTGACAAAAAAACCCATTTTCTTGGCTTCAAAAGCGAGCATCCTTCCTAGTTGTCCTCCGCCAACAATCCCAATTCTATTTTTCATATAATAGAAACGATTGAATTTTTTTTACCAATTTAAGAGCTCGGTCCGGGGCGTTGCCGATGTGGTTTTTTACATCTAATAAATTTCTAATTTCTTCCTGAGTTAAATATTTGTTAATTCTTTTATCACTTAGTAATAATTTATTCATGGGATTAGATTTATCTTCTTGAATGGTTGCCCAAGCTAAAAGGGAAATCTCCCTTAAAATTTCATGCATGGTTTGACGGTCAGCGCCGTTTTTTACCGCCGCCATTAAAATCATTTCAGTCGCGGCAAAAGGCGCATATTTATCAAGATTATTGGTAATTCTTTTTTCGTTGACAACCAAACCATTAATAATTTTTTCCGTTGTAATTAAAATTTGGTCAGCGGCCAAAAAGCCCTCGGCCATAATAATTCTTTTATTGGCCGAGTCGTCAAGGGTTCGC
>Ga0265292_1002030_pt1 | contig 15258 bp, 16 predicted proteins | sample Munlanlewell296A_FD_189080 | JGI IMG/M metagenome (GOLD analysis project Ga0265292, IMG submission 189080) | Leachate microbial communities from a municipal landfill in Southern Ontario, Canada - Leachate well 296A | ecosystem: Engineered > Solid waste > Landfill > Unclassified | place: Canada... | reverse complement strand
TCTATATCTTTAGAATGAAAGGAATCCATTGATAAACCGCACGCTTCCGCAAAGTGCACCATACCTTTTCTCCATTCCTCAAAAGCACCCTCCCATGAATTTTCATTAACAAAGTATTCAAGTTCCATCTGCTCAAACTCTCTTGAACGAAATACAAAGTCGCGTGGTGCAATTTCATTCCTGAATGCCTTGCCTATTTGTGCAATTCCAAATGGTAACTTTGGATGAAATGTGTCAATGATATTTTTAAAATTAACAAAAATTCCACCCGCTGTTTCAGGGCGAAGATACACCACTGACGATTCATCTTCGGTGGCACCTGCGTGTGTCTTGAACATCATGTTGAACTGGCGCGCTTCGCCGAGCTCACCCCCACACTCAGGACACTTCTTCTCATCTTCAAGATGATCGGCCCGAAAACGTCGTTTACATTTTTTACATTCAACCAATGGATCAGAAAATCCTGAAACATGCCCTGACGCCTCCCACGCTTTTGAGTTCATTAAAATTGCAGCATCAACGCCATACACATCATCACGTGAATCAACAAACATCCTCCACCAAAGATTCTTTACATTATTCTTCAATGCCACCCCCAATGGACCATAGTCGTAGGTACCTGAAAGACCTCCGTATATCTCAGAGCCTGGAAAAATAAAACCTCGTCGCTTTGCAAGCGATGTAATCTTCTCCATCAGTCCTTCTTCTTTTTGCATTGAATGATTGTATCCTCCCTGAAAGCTGAAAGCTATATCTACGGCACCACAACGCCTCCGCTCGGTACGCCTGAAGCTGAACCAGTTGTTAATGGTCCTGCCGTAGCTTCAATCTGACCTCTTACAAATCGGTCATAGGCAGACACTCGCTGACTACCGACTATGGTCGGTACATTTCCTACTTGGGTGAGAGACGGGGTCATTCCTACTTTGAATGAAGCATTTTTTGTTTGCCCCCCTGCCACATCTCCAATAGTCCAAGTGACAATACGGCCAGAGGCATTGAAAGAGATATTTGACCCAGCTTCGGGCGCAATGAAACGCACATAACTTGGCAATATCGCGCTCACAGAAGTATTGGCTAATGCATTTGCTGAATTCAACACAATCCAGGTGACAGTGTAGGTTGTTTCCTTATCGGCCTTTGGTGATACAGGTCCCGCCATATTCGTTATTGACGGAGAAAGCTTCACATCCGTTGCAACAACGGCATTTGTTGTAGCAGATGACTTAACGATAACGGGAACATTTGATTCACTTTGTCGCTCTGCCTCCACGTTGACCGATAGACGCACCGTCGAATTTTTAAAGTCACCCTTATCTAAAGGAAGTGTCTTGAATGAAAACGAAAGTGTCTCCGAGTCCCCTGGGGCAACATTTGAAAGATTTGGATTAGTTGCCTTACTCCAAAGTATTGAGGAATTATTTGAACTATAGAATCCTTTTTCTGCTTGCACTGTACTTCGATCTAAAATAGCTCCATCTAAGGTAAGTGTGATGGCGACATTTTGAACTTTCACTGGAAGATTGTTTGTCCATGTCACCTGCCCTCGCACTTCTCGTCCACGAATAATTGTGTGTGTGTCAGAAGTGGAACCTTCAAGCGAAAGCGCAACGGAAACGAAAGGCTTTGTTACGGTAAGTGAAAGTTCAGATGCCGCGAGCGGAGCTATGATTGCATCACTATTATCTATCTTCTGAGTTCCCGTATTAAAACGAAGTACCCTGCTCTCGCCATCTTCACCAACAAAAACACCTTTCACTTCCACAGTGCGTGTACCGCCTGCTTCTATGTCTCCAAGTGCCCACGATGCAGTGCCTACTGTAGGCGCTGGCTTTGAAGATTCAAAAGAAAATCCCGGAGGATAATTTGCGACAAGAAGCATGTCTTTCAAAACCCCTGGAGCATTCGATACCACCGACACGGAGAATGTGACAGGTTGTCCTGATACTGCCTCTTTGAGAGCATCAATAGTAATAGATGCCGGTGACTGATTAACTTTTGTCACATACGTAGTTTCGCTCACGAAAATAGCATTCGAAGAAGGTACACGATACTCCGCCGAAGCTTTGATGGAGAGATCCTGTCCTGACTCACCAAAAACAACAGCACGGATTGTACGATTAATACTCTCACCGGATTTAATAGTCCCTAGCGACTCTCGAATGCGTGGAAGTTCACGAGAAATATCTGTATCTGACCGCGTACCTGCGGGGAACTCTATAATTAAGTCAGTGAGTTCCATCGGCACAGCGTTTCTGTTTGTTATAACAACTTGCAAAGAAAGTGTGCTTCCGGCACCAATTTCTGTAGGGCCAGTCACCTGAACATCAACATTCTTAGTTGAGATTGTGTTATTGCCAGCAAACAAAATTACTCCCGCGACTGCAACAGCGAGAAAGAAAAATATGACCGAGCCACCAAAGAGTATTTCAGGGATCTTCATACGTCGCCCCTTTGGCCTAGTCGATGCATCACCTCCTTCCTGTTTCTGCCATCCCTTAGGAGCACGCGAACTGCGTGAGAAAAGAGTTGAACGATGAATACTTCCATCGACTAACCCGCTGTCTAGTTTTTTTGAAAGATTTTCGAGTGCGCCGTTGTCAGACATCTAATCAGGGTATAGCGTTTAGTGCTCAGCGTCTAGGGTTTTTAAGAGAAGAAAAAAGAGCTTTCCTGTTGTTGGCACTCCTCTATACGCTAAACGCTAGCCACTAAACCCTACTTACAGTCCACTCTCAGAAATAGCTTCGTTAATAAGGCGAACAAGTGTATTGCGAGATTCACGCACTGCTTTCAAAGTCGGCATATCGTACGAAATATCTAAAAATAACTTCATTATGGGATCCTCCCGCACATACCCTAACGCTGCGAGTACCCGAAGCACCACAACGCATTCCGCTTCAAGTACATACTCCTCATCGATGTTCGGAAGAATGCGAAAGAATCCAAACAGTGCACTAAAAAGATATGGATCACTACCTTCTCCCCGAATAAACTGCCTAACTATTGTGATAACACGGGCCGTAACTTCTTGAGCTTTTGTATTACCTGAAAGCGCAAAGTGAGAATTCTCAGTTTTTGTAGCACCAATAACACGCCACACATCACGACCTTTCACCAAAACAAAAATGCCCGTTGTACCAACTTGTAAATGCGGGCGAAGCTTTGATCGCTCTTCACGGGCACTTTTAGCGAGAGCAGAAACAAGTCCTAACGAGTCCGTATATATAGAAATACGCACACTACCCTCTCCGGCTGAGCGCCTAGCAACTATAATCCCTCGAGCTGTTACTTCACGAACGGACATTGAACCTAAATGTCATTCCATCAAACACCAATTCATTCGTACCATTACCTGATTCTCTTGATGAGAGTTTGGTGGCAGTACTGAGAGTGTGCCAATGTTTTTCTAAAAACTTCTCTATGTCATCACTCTGAACAAACACCAATGTTGCCGTCTCTTTTGGTGTAAGTCCTGCCCCTTTGCGAAGTTCTTGAATAAAGCGAATTACTTCGCGCACATTACCTTCCTCTTTCAACTCATCTGAAATCTCAGTATCAAGCATCACTTCATCTTTCGATGGCGCTCCGTCGATGACAACCTCCTTCACATTGAGCTCATCTTTTATTAATTGCAGGAGTTCTACTCTTCCTGCTAACAGTTCACTATTCACTGTTATTTTTGCAAGTGGTTGTCTCACTTTTATATCCACCTTCTGCCTCGCTTCGAGCCCTCGCGATGCAATGCGCCTAACTTCCACCATTGCTTCTTGAAGTGGTATGTCAGTAGAGCTCGTGCGTGGCCACTCACACAAATGCACGCTCTCTGGCATGTCTTTAGTTTTCACTCTCTGATAGGCGCTTTCGGCGACAAACGGCATGAAAGGTGCTGATATTTTTGCAAAAATTTCTATAACGCTACGAAGTGTTTGAAGTGCGTCTCCTGCGTCAGCCCCCTCCTCTTTAAAACGATCGCGAGAACGCCTGAGATACCATGTCGACAAATCGTCCACAAAAAGGGTAAGTGGGCGCGTTGCCTTATCCAACTCATAGGATTCCATTCCCTTTTCAACTTCTCCAATAACTTGATTCAATCGTGAAAAAATCCATCTATCGAGAGGGTGAGAACTTGGAGACACTCCGTGCTCCAAGTCTTTATAGAGCTCATAGAAAGAGACGACATTCAAAAATCGTCCGATGAGTTTCGACGCGACTTCCCCCACTCCCTTCTCTGAAAAATTTAAATCTTCTGCCTTCATTAAGGGTGACGCGAGGAGGTAGTACCGAATAGCATCAGCGCCATATTTCTCTAATACGGTGACTGGATCGGGATAATTTTTCAAACGCTTCGACATTTTTTGCCCATCTTCTGCCAAAACAATACCGTTCACAATTACATTCTTATAGGTCGCCTTACCGAAAAGCCCAACCCCTAAAACTAAGAGCGAGTAAAACCAACCTCTTGTTTGGTCTAATCCTTCAGCAATAAAATCCGCTGGGTAGCCACGAGATTTCTTGAGCCACCCCGGCTTCGGGTCGAACCTGTCTTTGTTTTCGAATGGATAATGATTCTGAGCATACGACATTGAGCCCGACTCAAACCAGCAATCAAAAACATCGTGTACACGCTCCAACCTTGTACCATCGGTGTCTATAAGCACCACGTCATCGATGTATGGGCGGTGATAGTCGAGTTCAAAGTTTTCGTTGTGCGGGAGAGGAACGAAAGGAAGTTCACGAATTTCTCCTGGATGAATGTGGTCTTCTATTTTATCGAGGATGCGAACTGTTTTTTCTTTAGAACACCCTCGCGCTAAAGCAGAAAGAGCGAGCAGTGGCCACTCATGCGAAACAATAAGAATATTTTCTCCGCAATATTTTTGTTCGAGCTCATACAACACTTCACCCATTCGCGCGCCCATTTCCCGTGCACTTTCCCCACCCTCTGGACCTACATCGTATGCATTTGCAGATGTTATGTAATGCTCCCAAAATGATTTCTCTGGCTTTCTATCAAAGGTGCCGTGCTTATACTCAACAAGTCGATCATCGTATGACACCGATGTCACAGGGAGACCAAAAACTTCTCGAGCAATTTCGGCTGTTTCTTTAGCACGAAGAAAAGGAGAAACTACAATGCGTGTTATTCCTGAATCTTTATATTTATTCGCAAAAGCCTGCGCTGCTTCTGTACCTTTTTCGGTAAGATGTATATCGTCATCTTCTAAACGAGACCGAATAATGCCCGCAACATTCTTGGTACTCTCCCCATGACGCATCACAAAATATTTATTCCCTGACTTTTTTGTATGTGTTTTTAGCTCCTCAAGTGAACCAATGAAGATGTTTTCTTTCGTTTTGTGGTTACGCCATACAGGAATTGGTGCGCCCCAGTACCGAGCGCGTGAAATTGCCCAGTCCCGTGCATTCAAAAGCCAGTTTCCAAACCTCTTATCCCCCACTTCTTTTGGTACCCAGTTTATTTTTTTATTTTCAGCTACGAGCTTGTCTTTGAATTTTGTCACCTCTACAAACCACGATGATGATGCGTAATTTAAAAGCGGCGTATCACATCGCCAACAATGCGGATACGAGTGTATAATTTTTTCTTTTGCAAACAACAAGCCCTTCCCTGCAAGATATTTAATAACTGCAACATCAGTTGATTGTGGATCGTCTTTTGGCTTTGCCTGAAGTCCTTTGAAATCAGAAACAACATCAACAAATAACCCATCCTTGTCTACATGATGTACTATCGGAATCCCTTCTTTTTGCGCGAGCTCCAAATCTTCGGCACCAAATGCAGGAGCAAGATGTACTAAGCCTGTTCCACTATCCATCGTTACGTATGGAGCGTGATACACCTTCCACGCTTTTTCTTTCCCTTTGATATTGTGTTCTGCAAAATATGAAAATGGAGGTGTGTATGATTTTCCAACAAGTTCACTCCCAAGAAATTCTTTTTCTAGTTTGTATTCAACCTTAACTGTTTCTAATCTATCTTTAGCAAGGATGTATCTTTCGTCCCCCACTGAAATCTTCACATAGAAAAAATCTTTGTTCACTGCCGCAGCCATGTTGCCAGGCAAAGTCCATGGCGTCGTTGTCCATGCAAGTAGAAATGTTCCAGGTTCATCAACAAGCTCAAGTTTTACGGTGACAGAAATATCAGTGATGTCTTTGTACCCTTGCGCTACTTCAAAGTTAGAGAGCGTGGTGCCACAGCGAGGACAAAGGTGCATTGCTTTAAATCCTTCATACACCAATCCCTTTTTATGAAGATCATTAAATGCCCACCATACGCTTTCGGTGTAGGTGGCATCCATCGTCCTATAGTCATTCTCCATATCTACCCATCTACCGAAACGAGGAATAATGGCTTTCCAATCATCCGAATACCGAAGCACGGCTTTACGGGCAGCTTCGTTGAATGTGGCGACACCTAAAGTTTCAATATCCCGCTTCGTAGCAAGACCGAGCTCCTTCTCTATCTGATTCTCCAACGGCAACCCATGGCAATCCCAACCCCACCGCCTTGGCACATGGTAGCCCTGCATTGTTTTGTAGCGAGGAATAGCATCTTTAATGGTGCCTGCGAGGATGTGGCCGTAATGTGGCAAGCCAGTGGCAAATGGTGGTCCATCATAAAAAACAAACTCCCCTTTTGGAGCCTCCTTAGAAAGGGTTTTTTCAAAAATCTCGTTCTTTTGCCAAAAAGCTAGAATTTCTTCCTCACGCTTGGCGGGTTCGCTTTTAGTATCTCCATCCATAAACTTCATCACATACTAACATTGTCACCCAACGGTAATTCAATAGAAGAACACTTAGTCTTGTGGCACTCTACCTCTGCCATTACACACTACGCATCGTGCTTCTTCAAAAACACCGCGGAGTCCAAGGAAGTTTCCTTTACTTGTTTTACCTGAACCCGCACATGCCTCACAACGGATTGTTTTTCTTAGATATTCTGCGAAGCCTAATTGATGAACCGGAACTCCTTCTCCCATATATTTTTAGTTAAAAGAAAACCCCTTCTTTCGAAGGGGTTTTGTATGTTTTTGTAATTTTTCTTTATGAGTGCACTACAAAACCCCTTCGCTTGGAAAAGCGCTTTGTAATCTTAATGATGGTTGTGCCCCGTGCCATGTGTCTAAGAATATTCTAAAAATGAACGCTGTCAAGCTGAAAAGGGAATCTCTATGCCCGACTCTTTTAATCGAGCTTTTGCACCAGCTACTATTTTCCCTAAATTATTTTTAAGAACCTCAGATGAGCGATTTAAATTTATTTTTGCACTGGGATACCCGCGCCTCCCTAACCCATCTTCCCTTAACCCTTCGTTGTATATCATACCAATACATACTACTGAGATTATAAACAGGTTTCACTACATCGCCTCAGGAGCACGGATACCTAGAATAGTGAGGCCATTTTGCATAGTTAATGCAAAGACTCGCGTTAATGCGACCTTGTAAGGAGACAAGGTATCTGTAGAATCAACAATTTTTCCTGTTGCATACCAACTATTGAATGCGGAAGCCAGCTCTGTCAAAAATGTGGTTATGTGATGCGGTTCACGCTCCACTTGTGCTCGCTCTACTATTTCAGGAAACCGATAGAGTGTTCGCTCTAGCTCGCTAACCTCAGGAATGAGTTCGCTGATTTGATATATCAAGTCACTTGCAAGTGCGGGTATTTTTTCTGCTCTCGCTTTTCGAAGGACTGCCCGCGCTCGCACACAGGAGTACTGTAAATACGGGCCTGAATCACCTTCAAATGAAAGCGAGGCCTCGGGATCAAAAATAATATTTTTTCCTGTCGACTGTTTCAAAATGGAATATTTAATTCCAGCAATAGCAACTGCATCGGCAACATCTTGCTTTATTTCTTCAGACTCAAACACTCGCCCCTCCATTTTTGCTAATGCCTTAGCGCGCATGTCTTCTATCAATGACTCGCCCGTTATGATATTGCCCTTTCTTGATGACATCTTTCCGCTCGTCAACTGCATCATGCCGAATGCCGTGTGCGTATACTTCCCTGCCATATCAGGCCACAATTCTGCCATAGCAGCCTCCACCACTTTGAAATAACCATCCTGCTCCACTGCGATGGTTGTCACGTTGAGATCAAATGGGAATGACTGTTGTTTCATCTGGGCCAACCCCAGCTCTTTTGCTTCATAGGTCGGCGTTCCTTTCGAAGTGATAAATACACGAGTGTGAAGCCCTACCTTTTCTCCCTTAAACACTGTGGCTCCGTCACTCTCTTCAAAGATTCCACGAGACTTTCCCTCTTCTACAATTTTGAGACCTACACGCCACGCATCACTTTCAAAAAAATATTCGTCAAACTTCGTTCCAAGAACTGCATACAGCTCCTCAAAGTGCGCGAGCGATGCTTTGCGACCTTTGTCGTATATGTCTTGAAGTGAACTATCGCCTTCGTAGAGTCTTTTATTAATTGAATCAATCTCGGCCTTCGAGGCAGGGTCGTCTTCATAGGCGGTATTTCCAATAACATATGCGTCACCGAGGTCCTGAATACTTGAGGGATTAAGATTATTTTTCTGCAATCCCCAAATTCCTTTCGCCACATGCGGGCCAATGTCTCCCTGATAGTTAGCTCGGTATATGTCAGCGCCCGACCATTCAACTAAGCGAGAGATGGCTTCTCCAACGGTAGTCGACATTAAGTGCCCAATGTGGAATGGCTTAAAGGGATTTGGCTGTGAGTACTCAACAATTATCTTCTTTCCTTTCAGAGTTGCATTACTACCCCACGACTCCCCGCTCTCAGTAATTGCTGAGACACTTTCAGAAAAGAACGAGCGAGCGAGATGAAAGTTAATGAATCCAGCTCCTGCCGTCTCTATCTTCTTAACTCCCTCTATTACCCCAAGGCTTTTCACAATCTCCTCGGCAAGCACACGGGGGTTCTTCCCAGCTTTTTTTGCAACAGCAAGTGCAATGTTCGTTGAATAATCCCCGTGAGATAAATCCGCTGGATGTTCCAGAACTACCGGCACCTCAAGATCAAGAGTCTTTAGTGCCCCCTGTATTGCTTTAATAATTCGCTCAGAAATCATACTTTCGCCATCATACCTCGCCAGATCATGCCACAGAAAGACCTGAGGCTCACCTCTGGAACCAATTAAGAACGCAGGATGGCTTGTTGTGACTTACGACTCCAGCGATATTTATTTTTGACTGATCTGGCAATATTGATTCTCCACATCCCCTACATACAGGGTACTGCTCGACACGAACACCCGTTGATTTTTCTTCTGCGGACCCCACCATTCGGAGGAGCGCATTGAAGCTCGATTGGGTAAGCGGCCACCCTATAACGATTGGAAGTTGCCTAGGATTTTTTTCTTTCATATTTTTTTTATTCTTGTACGTAATAAGTTTGGAGATGTTTTATCTCACATCGAATTTCTCAACAGTTTCTTTGACCATCTCCTGCAATTTCTTAATCACCCCTTCTTTACCTATTTCCCTAATAAGCTTAGCTATTTCAACAGCGTAGAAGATGATTTGAAGTGGCGGGTTTTCTTTGTTTGGTTGTTCCATAATTTTAGATTGAATGTATGAATAAGAAAAAACAGCCTCGTTTGAGACTGTTTGGGAAATTTCGTTATATACAAAAACTCGCAGACAATCTCAAACAGAATGTCTACGGCGACGCACCTGAATTAATACAACATACGTATTCACCAGTTAACAGTAACAACTAACTCAGCGAAGTCAATAGGTGCACATACTCCTCAGAAGAAAAACCTACAGGATTTTTAGGAGAGCAAACTTTTCATTGTTGAATGTTCCGAAGCCATGTTTATCAAACAAAGCAGGTACACCAGTAACACTCAAAAGTTCATAAATATCTTTTTTCTTCGCGAAGGTTATGCATGCATCAATCAATGCCGTTGCAATACCTTGTCGCTGAAAATCTTTAGAAACCGCAAGACTTCTAATTTCACCAAGGCGCTTTGAATAAATCACCAGTGCGCAACACCCAACTATCTTCCCATCCTCTATGGCAACAAAAAATTCGCTCGCTTTCGGCAAATGCTTTTGCAAAAGTGTATCGGGATATTCTTTGATGAGTTTCTTGATGCCAAGAAAATCCTTGAGCGATGCCCTTCTTATTTTCACGATAGTACCAACGCTTACACAAAGGACTCAGGAATTGGGAACTGCCCCGCAAGCTCTTTTACTTCTTCATGCACCGCACGCTTTGTATCCGCATTATCTTTATTTTTCAGTGTTTGAATCATAAGCTCAGCAACGCGCGCGCACTCCACTTCTTTAAATCCACGAGTCGTTATTGCGGGAGAACCAAAGCGTATACCAGATGGATCGAGAGGTTTCCGTGTATCCCCTGCAATCGAGTTCATGTTGAGTGTAATACCAACTTCATCCAAGACCGTCTGTGATTCTTTTCCTGTCACCCCTAAAGAGCCGAATACATCCGCAAGAATCAAATGGTTGTCCGTGCCCCCTCCAATCATACGCACACCTTCGCGACGAAGCACATGCTCCATTGCTTTAGCATTTTTCAAAATCTGCTGTGCGTACTCTTGAAACGCAGGAGTTGATGCTTCGCCAAATGCAACTGCCTTCGCGGCAATCGTGTGCATGTGAGGCCCCCCTTGAATGCCTGGGAAAATTGCTTTATCTATCTTGGTTGCGATTTCCTCGCTTTCACGCGTGAGAATAATGCCACCACGAGGCCCTCGAAGTGTCTTGTGTGTCGTTGAAGTAATGATGTCGAAGCCGTCATCGAAAGGATTCCTCAGTGCCTTGCCAGCAATAAGGCCGGCAATGTGTGCCATGTCTGCCATCGTTATTGCCCCCACTTCATGCGCAATATCAACAAACTTTTTGTAGTCGAGTGTGCGTGAGTATGCACTGAAGCCTGCAAGAATAATTTTAGGTTTTGTTTCAATGGCAACACGGCGGAGCTCATCATAATCTATCTCCCCCGTTTCAGGGTCTTTCATTTTGTAGGTAACAAACCTGTAGACCTTCGCAGGGAGTGTCATTGGGTGTCCGTGCGTAAGGTGCCCGCCGTGCGACAAATCCATGCCAAGAACGGTGTCGCCAGGATTCAAAAGCGCAGCGTAGACCGCTAAGTTTGCAGGTGCCCCTGAGTGAGGTTGTACATTCGCAAATTTACAATTAAAAAGTGCTTTAATACGCTCAATGGCGAGACGCTCCACAACATCCGTATACATCTGCCCCCCGTAGTAACGCTTACCTGGATACCCTTCTGAATATTTGTTTGTAAATACTGAGCCATTCGCTTCAAGAACCGCACGGGATACATAATTTTCAGAAGGAATAAGCTCTAAGCCCTCTTCCTCTCGCTTTTGCTCGCCTGCAATCGCTGCCGCTACTTCTACATCCTGTTTTTCTATGTATGCCATTGTGTTATTTCTTACCCTTAATAACTTTTAAAACAGTGCCATAAATTTGCTCGTGTATCTCTTCTCTCGGAAGAATACCATTTTTGTTTCCGCACTCAATCTTCTTCCAATTCCCCTTTTGGCTAATAAGTTTTAAGGCGCTTTTCTGTGCTGCCTCAAGATACTTCGCATCCCCTTCTACAATATCCTTTCCTCTATGGGCATAGCGTTTTTTATCCTCCCGATCCTTATTCTTCAAAAGCTTCAATACCTCTTTCATGGGGAGATGGAGGTACACAATCAAATCAGGTCGCGGGAGCCCAAATACTCCATGCTCCATGGTGTCGAGCCACTTTAAAAATGCGCGACGCTTCTTCGCATCATTTATTTTTCCTCCCTGATGGAGCTGATTCGCCGACACATAACGATCAAGAACAACTGTTTTCCCTTCTTTTAGCCAATAATCCAATTTTTCTTTGGATTCAAAACGGTCAGCTGCATACATAACTGAGGCGATGTAGGGGTCAATATGCAAAAAATCGCCATACTCCCCCGTGAGCATGGCACCTATGAAGTGACCGAAGAAATTCTTGTAGTACTGCGGAAAATCGAGCGTTTCAACCTTCACTCCTTCTCGTTTTAAGCGTGCCACCAAGAGTTTTGTTTGGGTTGCCTTACCTACCCCGTCGGTTCCGTCAATAACTATCAGCTTGCCCTTGTTCTGCTTCATGCTGGCAGTATAGCAAGATGGCTTTCAGCTTTCAGCTTTCAGCTTAAAATTCTTCAAAAAACTTCAGCAATCCTCAATTGTTGAGGATTGCGCAGTCAGTCATTGTCCATTTTTTCTGAGTGCCTCTTGCCGCTCATATCTCTCCTGATCCTCTCTCGAGCCAAAGCGAAACACATAGTCCCGCTGACCTGCTGGACTCTGACGCCACGCTTTTTCAGCATCTGATAAATCTCCCGGCCTCCAACCCCTTTCAGCACCTGTGGAATCTCCCATATGTGTGTGATTAATCTAGGTAAAAATATCTGAATAATTCAACAACTAACATAACCCTAGATTGCAAAATTGTCAAGCCCTGCTAGCCGAGGTAAAAGCTAGCAGCTGAAAGTTAAAAGCTGTAAACTACTTTTATGCACCAGTACAACGATCTTCTAAAAAAAGTAATGGACGAGGGGGCAGACCGTGAGACACGGAATGGCAAAACCCGCGCGCTTTTTGGACTCCAAATGCGCTTCAATATGGCGGACGGATTTCCTGCAGTCACGACAAAAAAACTTGCATTCAAAGCGGTGAAATCAGAACTCCTCTGGTTCATCGAAGGTTCAAACGACGACAACCGTTTGAAAGAATTAAATAGTAGTGAGCGCACCATCTGGACCGACAATGCTGAAGCACCCTACTGGGCACCAAAAGCAAAATTTCCCGGTGACCTAGGGCGCGTCTACGGAGTGCAGTGGAGAAAATGGCAAGGGCCGAACGGAAAGGTCGTCGATCAGATTGCAGAAGTCATCGAGAAAATAAAAACTGACCCAACTAACCGCAGACTCATAGTTTCAGCATGGAATCCAGGAGAGCTCGATCAGATGGCGTTGCCACCTTGCCACATGTTCTTTCAATTTTTCGTAGCTGACGGCAAACTCTCGCTCCTCATGCACCAACGCTCATGCGATATGTTCCTTGGTGTGCCATTCAACATCGCTTCTTATTCCCTTTTACTTGCAATGGTCGCACAAGTAACAAATCTCGTCCCTCATGAATTCGTACACTCACTTGGCGACGCACACATCTATCACGATCACTTGGATGCAGTGAAAGAACAACTTTCGCGTGAGCCATTAGCTCTCTGCTCTTTGAAATTAAATCCGTCTGTGAAAAATATTAACGACTTCAAAATGGAGGATATAGAATTAGAAAATTATCAGTCACACCCTCCGATTAAAGCTAAAATGGCGGTATAAAAATATGGCACTTTCTGACAAAAAAATTATCGAGCACATGAAAGCCGGCACGGTGATTATTGAACCGTTTCAGCGTGAAAACCTCGCAACATCAAGCTACGATGTAACTTTGGGTGAGTGGTACTTTAAGGAACAACCACCCCAAGGACACAAGAAAATCTACAATGTTTATAGCAAGTCTGACACTGAAATCGTGTGGGACACTAAGCCACGCCGTGCAAAAACAGCAAAAGAAGAACTCAAAAACTTTAACTTTACATTTGACGGAATACGCCCTGATGACAAAGTGATTTTGATGGAGCCCGGCGAAACTATTCTTGCTCACACACAAGAATTTATTGGTGGTCGTGGAACAGTAACCACCATGATGAAGGCTCGCTCTTCGATGGGACGAAATTTCATCAATGTCTGCAAATGTGCAGGCTGGGGAGATGTTGGCTATACCAACCGCTGGGTTATGGAAATTTCAAACGCATCTCAGCACTACATCATTCCTCTCGTTGTTGGTCGTAGAATCGCACAGATAGTATTTTTTGAAACTGGCCCCATTCTTGCGGGTGACTATACAAAAACTGGCAAGTACCAAACAACTACCGATGTCGCGAAGTTAAAGAAAACATGGAAACCTGAAACAATGCTGCCAAAACTCTGGGCAGACCGTGACATCAAAAAGCACCACCCATGGCACCGGAACTAGCGTTTAGGGTTTAGTGATTAGGGTACAGGGGGAAAGAAAAATGCAAAAACAAAAAGCACGAGTAATAGCGATAGCGGCAATAGGCAGGAATCGGGGTTTGGGTAAGAACAACAACCTTATCTACAAAATCCCTGAGGACATGAAGCATTTTCGAGATGCGACACTCGGACATCCAATTATTAGTGGGCGAAAGAATTTTGAATCAATGGGCAGGGCACTCCCAGGGCGACCAACTATTGTAGTAACGCGAGACACTTCCTATGCATTCGAGGGTGTCACGGTAGTACACACAATTGAAGAAGCTTTGGCTAAAGCACGAGAACTCGACCAAGAAAAAGTTTTCATTATTGGAGGAGGAGAAATATACAAAGCAGCACTCCCCTACACTGACACTCTCGACCTCACACTTATCGACGACGACAAACCAGCTGATGTTTTTTTCCCTGAATATCCAGAATTCACAAAAGTAATTTCTGAAGAAAAAAAAGAACACGAAGGAACTTCGTACTCTTTTGTTATTTTGGAGAAAAACTAATAAGGTTCTCTAGACCGTCAATGCCACATGGATCACTTTATGACACTTTGAACACTCTAGAATCGAAATGTGCCCTGCCATGCCACCACTATCAAACTCTGCAAACGCATTTGCAGTACCCCAATCGTGCGTACCCCTACCTTCACCAGTAGGACAAATTGCACTATATTCAATAAGTCCCTTCTCTAGATCCCTTAGGGAAACTTGTGTGGGAAAACGCCTTGATCTTTCTGACATCCTTACATACTACAGCACAAAAACATAAGAGTCAAGTTCGGTAAAAAAATCTCCTCATGTGGGGTTTCGTAAACCCCATATTTCATGTCTAATTCTAGCTTAGTCGTCGTAACTCCCTTGTGCAGGGCAGTTGATACACTTCTTGTGCGCTTTCAAATTAAGATCTGGAAATGAGCCGAAGTATCTCCACACATGTTTACCGTTCTCGGACCTTTCACTTGGACATTTTGATTCAGATTCTCTACCTCGACCCCTTCGAACACCTACCCCTGAGGCCTCATGTGCTGATGGATTCATATACATTAGTAGTAAATAATAAAGTCTACTAATTACTCTAAATAACTACCCTGTATACATAAGTACTCCTCAAAAGATGGCTCGTCAACCTTTTCTCCTTTCACCTTTCTGCCACCC
>Ga0265292_1002029_pt1 | contig 15259 bp, 25 predicted proteins | sample Munlanlewell296A_FD_189080 | JGI IMG/M metagenome (GOLD analysis project Ga0265292, IMG submission 189080) | Leachate microbial communities from a municipal landfill in Southern Ontario, Canada - Leachate well 296A | ecosystem: Engineered > Solid waste > Landfill > Unclassified | place: Canada... | reverse complement strand
CAATTATTTGATCGTCTCTAACACCTCCGAACTTGTGGCACCCCCATCCAAACGAAGTTAAAAAAGCCCCTCCGTGTTGAATTACCCCGTCTGGAAATAATAATTTACCCCCTACAATTCCTGTTTTCTTTTCATCAAAAACTTCGTAAGAGGCTTCTTTTAATTTATCAATACAATTAGGAAGCAACTCCATATCGTTGTTCATTAAAAGAATATCAGAATCTTGAAGAGATTTATCTTCTAAAACAACCTTTAAAGCAACATTAATAGCAGGTCCGTATCCAAGATTTACTTTATTATTTATAACACACTTTTCTAATGATATAGAACATATTAATCTAATAATACCGCTAGAATAATTCTCAAGTCTTTCATCCCCACACCATTTTCGATATAACCATTCTTTTGTACCGTCTGTCGAAGCATTATTTACAACAATAATTACGATTTTATCGTAAGAATGTTGCTCATGCTTTTCTATACTTTCTAACACTTTCTTTGTATAGAAAAGTTGATTATATACAGGAATAATAATACAAAGTGTTGCATTACTCATTACATTTGCTCCATTTGAACTCCGGGTATAATTATATTAGATACAGGCTTAATAATTTCACTAAATACATCTAACAAGTCCTTATCTGTTTTTTCTTTACTAAACTTTTCTCTACAGTGTGCTCCTAATTTAATAGCTCTCTCTTTAGCAATAGAATAACCCTCGACACAACGCCTGAGTTTACGCTTTACATCTACTTCTTTCGGAATTGCCCATTGCATACTGGGTTCTAAAAGACCGGGACAAAAATTCTCTGGGGTTAAAGGTGTAAGATCATACTCAAAGATTGTAGAAAGATCTGAATGCATAAAATCCATGTGACCAGACCAACCAGTAGCTAGAGTAGGTAAGTCGGATACAGCAGCTTCAAGTAACGTTCTTCCGAAACCCTCACCAGAAGTACAAGAAACAAAAGCGTGTATTTGAGGATCTGTGTAAAGACGAGACATTTCTAGGTCAGTCATGTCTCCATGAACGAGATAAATACGAGGCAAGATTTTGTTTCCTTTAAGAGACCTTAATCTTTTCTCTGTAATCCAACGATCTGAAGAAGAAACATTAGTAGACATAGTCTTTATAACTAAACCTACTTTCTTATCATCGGCAAATACCTCGCAAAACCACTTGATAAGTCTTCCTATTCCTTTTCTATCAGTTATAGCTGTGTGGGGCATCCATTGACCAGCTGTTAAAAAATTAAACTCTGTGTCTAGAGAAGAAGGTAACAAGGGAGGTTTTGAAGTATTATTGAAAATTGTTGTGTCAGCCCCCTCCCCAACAACATATACAGGAATTGTTACACCACTTCTTATAAAAAGATCTTTCATAAAGAAAGAGGGTACGATTAAAGCATCAAGGTTTTGATTGCATGATTCTGCCCATCCGGTAGGAAGCCTGTCGCTCTCAATTCCTGCAGTAATGCATATAACCTTTTTACCTTTGATTTTCTTTACTTCAGGAGGTAAACCAATATGTACAAATGTAGATTCAGCTTGTGGAGAGATCCTATTATTTACCAAAGAAGCTATAACTTCAGCTCCTTGAATGGAAAATTTATCGGAAACAGAAGTTCTTCCCCATTGAGTTGGAAGAATACTAATATTATACTTTCCCGAATTGTAAAGACCTAGAACAATGTCACGAGCATGCGCTCCGTATCCACTAACGCTAAAAACAGGAGCTTGAACAATTAAGTTGGGTTTCATTCTCTTTCTACCTAAATAGTTGTTACAGACCACCGATTATAAGAGGATGGTTTTTTAATCAATTCTTGCAACAATTCATCCCATAGTTTAATAGTGGTATCAATGTGAAAGTTTTGTATAATGTGTTCTCTTCCTATAGGTCCTAAAGTTTTTTTCCAATCCCCTTCTTTAGTTCTCTTATAAGCTTCCTCAAAAGCCTTCACTAAAGTAGAAGAATCTACAATATCTTGAAAGATATAAGGAGCCCCCATAGTACCGAACATCGATCTTGCATCAGGAGGAAGAACTCTACCATATTCTATAATCTCATCATGCTCTGGACAGCTTTTGCCATCTGTCTCGGTTTTAGAACTTACAGCTGAGTGATGAATCTTCGCCCTTGCTTGCTCGATCATACCTCCTGTTTCTGTAACAATTACAGGGGTGCCTGCACACAGTGATTCGGCCACGCAATTATGTAAAATCATTCCTTCTGCAGCAAAAGAATGATCATTATTCACAGTAATATCATAAAGCAATCCCCTATAAGGGTACTCTCTTACTTTACGTATAGGAACATAAAAATAATTTTCATCTTGCCAATACATATCATTTCTATTATTTTCTTCAGGTTTGTTATCATCAAGATAATATAATGCTGATCTTTCTCCAGTAATAGTATACATTAAGGCATTACCTTTTTCAGATTGATGTAAACTTTTTCTTAAACAAGGTAAAATATTAAATCGTTGAAGAATTAAAAATATTTGATAAGCTAATCTTTTAGAAGAAGTGCTAAACAAATAAGAATTTTCACTAAAGCATCCATCCCCCCTCCAGTAACCTTTCAAAAGCTCTTTTAATAAATTAATCGGGGAATTAAATAAAACAGAATTTAATTCTTTTTGCGGGCCTATTGCGCCAAGTAATTTTGTAAAAAATTCAACCAAAATAATACTAGTATACCGAATAGACAATACATTATTATGATATCTAACAATAGCATCGTTTAATCCAAAATATTTTTGCATTAAAAAAATAACGTCTTCCCCATAAAATTTTTCTTTTTTATGAAAAGCAAATTCTATTTGATTATTAGTATGAGATCCTTCAGCTAAATAATAACCTAATAATCTAAATAATCCTTCATCAGCGATAATATATCGGGGAAGTTGTTTTACTCTACTTCCATAAGGTTGTATAAAAGATTCAGTATAATCAAATACTCCAAATTCGGCTAAGTCAAATTCTACCGGGTTTTCTTCTATAAATTTTTCTTTAGGAAATAATAATATATCTCCTTTTTTTAATTCAGTAGAATTAATCCATTCTGGTTTATAATCTTCAAATACCTTTTTACAATTTCCTGGGGGGAGAAATTGTTTTTTACAATAAGGATAACAGGGTCTTTTTTGAGAAGGAAAACAAGTCTTTCCTTTTATAGCAAAAACTTTATCATTCTTAGACATTGTTACAGGCATAGAAATAAAACGAGGTGTAATTTCAATAACTGTTTCATCTGCTTCTCTAGGCATTATATTTGTTACTTTTTCATAATTTCCTGTATGAGTCAATACCCTATCTTGTAAAGATAAATATTGTATTTCTTTTATTCCATTTTCAGTATAAATAGAAGTAGTAGGCAAGACACATAATCCAAAACCTTCATTGAGGGCTATATTAACAGTGACATCAGAAATATTATATAACACATTTAATTGATGAGATGGAATTCTCTGGGGATTAAAAATAATGGGAGCAGTAATTTGATGATCATCAATAAAGTGCATCAAATCAATTCCCTCTCGATCTGCAATGTCGGTATTTAAAACTAACATTGAATCGGGATACTTTTCTGAAAAAGATTTGTAAGCCCACAAAACATCTCCTGGGCGCTTTCTGTAAATATTTCTATTGTTCCAAAAGATAACAAAATTTACGGGGCCCTTGGCATGACTTTGAGCAATAAAGTTTTGTCGGGCTTTAGAAACACTCGCCTCGTCAAGAGGATAAAATTCTGTAGGGTCCATTCCATGAGGTATACACCTACACTTAACACCGTTGGACTGCATAAGATTGTAAGAAAAGTGAGAAAGCATGATTACTTCATCACAAGAAGCATACCAGGGAAGGTTAAACTTCGGAAAAGGATAATTATCCCAAGTATGATAAAAAACTAACCTTGCTCTATCTCTTATTTCATTATCCATCTGAAAAAGCCAGGTAAAAAATCTCGGATCAGAAAAAGCAATCACAATATCTGGCTTATCTGCTGCCATAATGTACCTAAGTAATTGAGGATCACCGTAGGGCTTTTCAGTAGTATAAAGTTTTACTCCCTTGAAGTAAATAGGAGCTGAAGGAGAAGAACGGTCCCCCCCTGCAATCTGTATTACTTGGTACTTACCTGTTTTTAAAAGACCCTCACACAATTTAAGGGATTGTATAGCAACTCCAGTAGGACGTTGAATGGAGTCACTGATAAGAAGAACTTTTGTTTTATCCACGTTACTATCTGTTTAGTTAAACATCGTAACATAATACCGCGGATATAGATATGATTAGACGAATAAAAACCGCTTAGAGCAACAACTATATCTTTTCTGCTACATCTTTACCAATAGAATCTTTAGGAGCCTTTTTTGGCATCTCGTAAGGCTGTATATAAGACATATCATCAATATTATACTTCAATAACTTACCGTTCTTACAACCAAAGTCAACAGTAAGCTCTTTTATTCCCCAAGACTTTTTATCCTCCACCACCGAAAGAACAACTCCTAGGCTCCCTTTTGTTATTCCGTTTGGTGGATCAATTTCTGTGGTTAAAATAATAACACTACCTACTTTTGGTTTTTGCATAAACACACTCACTTAAAAATTAAAAAAAAAGTAAACCTTATACTTAATATACACGTGTAACTTCGATACTCGTCGGAGTAGGGGGATTCGAACCTCCGACTTCTTGGTCCCAGGCCAAGCACTCTACCTGACTGAGCTATACTCCGCTTTCTTCAAGAAATTGATTATAGAATCATATGAAGTATGGGGTAAAACACAATTACTACAGTCCTTTTTGTTGTTAATTATTTTAAAATTTCCTTTACAATCGTATAAATATAAGGGACAATAACAAAATAAGCAAGAAAAATTATCTAAATCTACACCTTTATGGCAAGGAAAATATTCGCATTCTTTGTTACAAAAAAACTTAGAATTACTCTTCTTTTTCATACTCTCTTAAAATTACCAATTTCCTGAAGATCCCCCACCAAAAGAGCTACCTCCGCCACAACTAAAACCTCCGCCAGAAGATGAACTTCCATAACTACTTGAAGAGGAATATCTTCTAGAATTTTCTTCCTCTCTCCTGCGTCTTTCTCTATCCCTTCTTGCTCTGTCTAGTTCTTCTGCCTGCCTACGTTCTTGGGGTATTATATTAAGCAAAAATCCCATAGCTGTAGCTAATCCTATATAATCAACGACCTGGGCTTTCTGCATTTTCTGAACTTCTTCAAACTTCTTTGCTACTTTTACATGAGAGGAATTCTCATTAGCATATTTCTCTACCCTCTTTGTATTCTTCTCAACCCAACGTTTAGCCTCAATATATTTGTCGGCTTTCGTAATAATAGATTCTACCCAAAAAAGTAGCCAAGTGTAATCGTCATTTATCTCTTTGAATTCCTCATAAGATGCTTCCAAACTAGTTATACTGGTAGAGTTTTTAAAAAGACCCCTCGAAGACTCTAGTTTAGACTCTAAATTAGACGCCTTTTTATTAAAATCAGTACTTAAGTCTTTCTTATTAAATATATTTTCTGAAGAAAGTGTTTCTAACCTCTTTCTAGCTAGTTGAATACGCTCATACAACTCTTTAAAATCGCTTGAGCTTGTTTTGAGAGATTCATTCCAAACTCTTTCATAGAGATCATAGTGACTTATAACGCTTTTAGTAACTCTATTAATTACATCAATATGCTTCTGTTCGTCTATTTCATTTTTTCCGCCTGGGGGATTTTCTTTAGTAAAATTTTTATAAGATAAAAGTAATTGCTCTAGTACCTCTTGGGCATTGGGAATACCTATTTTAACTGCAGCCGCCAACTTCTTTTCAATAGACACGAGATAAGCCAAAACATTAAAGCGAGCTTTTTCTCTGGCTTCCTTGCGTAGTTCAGCTCTACGTAAAAAAGTATAGATAATAAATATAGGCCCACCAATTACTATAGCAAGCCCTAATATGTAAAGCAAAACAATTCCAATACTAATCATAGTAGCATTAAAAGCTTCCCTATCTTGGGCACGTTTAATTGCTGCAAGCTTCTCTTCTTCTTTTTTCAATGCAACATATTCAGGGGAGGTTTCTTTTATATAAGCAGTAATAAGATCTAAAACGCCTCCACTAACATCTCCAGCCTGAGCTTTAGGTTTAAATATTTTCTCAGCATATCTTTTCGTAAGAGCATCTGTTAAAATACCTTCCAATCCTCCCCCAACTTCTGTACGATACTTCCGATTAGGTTTAAGAGTCAATATAAACATTGCTCCGTTATTAGTCTTCTTATTTCCTACTCTCCAAGTATTGAAGACTCTGTTTGCAAACTCATCTATTGTCTCATTTTCTATATCGGTGTATGTAAGAACTACAATTTCAACAGTAGTAGAGTCTTTATGAGCTAGAAGCATTCTATTAAGCTGAGCTTCTGTTGTAGCATCAATGAGGTTGGCGTAATCATTAATAGCATTGTTAGTAAATGTAGGAACAGGAATTTTGCTCCATAAGATAGAAGTAGACAATAAAACAAATAACAAAATAAGTTTTTTCATTTAGGTCTCCTTAAATTTTTGAAACTGCATGATGCCTTGTTTCTAAATGCTTTGTATGTCTTAATCTTGGATGAATAATTTTTACAGAGTCAACGTCTTTTTGATCAAATATTTCAGAGTAACCACAGGCGCAGGTAAACTCATAAAGTGGTCTGCCATGTATTTTATACCAAGCCCAATAGTATAGCCTCATAAAAAAGTTTTTCATTTAAGTCTCCTTAAGCAGATCTACGTTTATTATAGGCTTCTATTAAATCCTTTAAAAGCTCCCCAAGAAAGATTATGAGAAATACAAATACGTTATAAAGTAGGAATATAGGCCAAAAAATAAAAATCAAAAAAGATATAAATCTTAAACTTGACTCTTCAAAATTTGTATTAAGCCTATGTAAATCATAATAGATAACCCCCACTATCAACCCTATAATAAAATAAATAGTAATATACAGTTCCATAAAACCTCCTTAATTTGATGTTTTTCTTGATATAGTTCTCTGCTCTAATTGCTTTTTGCTGTTACGTACAGGTTTCCAATGTTTTCGATTGTAATGCAGATTATCCCATATAATCCATATCCATCTTTTTATATCATATATCAGCCAATCTATTTTTGTTTTCTTTTTATAATCTTTTCCTTCTAGCCCGCACTTTCCCTCAAATCTCGCATCATCATCATACAAGCCCCATTTTTTGCATCCTGTTATATCCCAGTCAATATCTGACATATAATACTCAAATCTTGCAAATACGCAACAATAACAATTTTTCTTTTCTCTCATTTTGTTCTTATCACCTTAGAATTTAATTTTCGGAGCCTTTTCTGCGCCCTCTTCTGCAGCAAAGTATACTTTCTCTTTGAAGTTACCAAATCCTGCAATAAAGTTATGAGGGAACACTTTTATGTATTGATTATAGTCCTGTGTTGTAATATTATAGGAGTTTCTGGCCACTGTGATTCTGTTTTCAGTCCCCTCTAGTTGAGACTGCAATGCCATAAAATTCTCATTAGCTTTTAAATTAGGATACTGTTCCTGGATCACCATGAGTTTGCTAAGTGCTCCAGCCAATCCATCTTGGGCCACCTGATACTTCTTAAAAGCCTGTGGATCATCTAAAACCTCTTTGGTAATATTCATTTTCATCTGACCTACAGATGCTCTAGCTTGAGTAACTTCTATAAATACAGTTTTTTCATGTGTAGCATAACCTTTTACAACCTCTACCAAGTTAGGTATTAAATCTATTCTCCGCTGATATTGGTTTTCAACCTGTGCCCAGGATTGAGTTACTCCCTCTGATTTTGTTACCATATTATTATAAATAGAAACACTATAACATCCGGCGCATCCTGCAGCCCCTATTAATAATAAAATAATCAATCCAAAAGTTATTAATGTAGTTTTCATTTTTTCGCTCCTTTTTATACAGATATACCTACTACTATAATTATCATAAATACTAAATTAAATTATACCTTTACCAAATAATTGTTTTCCGTTTTCACGAAGAATAACAGTACGCTTCATAGCTTGTTCTTTTGCCATTTTTAAAATAATATCCTTCTTGTCCTCTTTGTAAGTTTGAGGAGTAATGTTCCATTTAAAAGAAGCCGTATGTATTAACACAACTTTTTCTACCGACACATAAGAATCTAACTGTATGCGCCTTTCTGTCTTCTGTTTACCCATGTTTTTGCAATCTCTTTTTTTGGGCACTTTCTATTAAAGCGTTAGTCCAGGCTTTTCCTAATTTCTGAAGTTCTGCATCCTGAAACTCTTGTACAGGAATAGGAATTATGCTCTCACTTGCACTACCTGCACTTACTACCCTGATGTAATTGGGAAGCATAGGTATTACAATGGTAAGATCTTTTTTAATTTTAATAATCGGTATTGCTTTAGCGGGCATATATTATAACCTTTCTTATATATGACAGTCATAAATAGATATTAAAGTATTTTTAGGTAACCCCTCAAGGAGTTTAATTACTTCCTTATCCCAAATATCCTTGTCTTTTTCATCGGAAACACAACCGAACCATCCCATTTCGCCTCTTTCGTACCACTTACCATCTTTTAAAATAGCGTGTGTAGAAAGGACACTGTTTGCTACAGAAGTCAAATACTTTTCTCTATCAAACCCTTTATATAGTTCAACGGGGTCACCAAAGAAAGGTAAGAGATCAGCCTTTTTCAAATCTATAATAACAGGGTTGGAGTTATATTCTTCTCTGGCTTTATCGATATCATCAGGATATTTTTCTCTTATCTCTTTCCAGGTAGGTAAAGACCTACCTTTTACAACCTCAACAACTTTGTCAAAAGCTTTTGCGCCCTTTTCTTGAGCATCTTTTTTTATACCTTCAATATCAATGTCTTTCAACAACAATTTATCAAAATAACCTTCCTTAGCTCCTTCTTTCATCAATAGAGACTTACTACCTACAATTTTTGTTTTAGCATCTTTTTTTGCTTTTAAGAATCCTACCCAACGACCCCCTAATTGATACCAATCCCATTTTGCATTAGGATTATGCCAATAACCATATTTACCTTTTTTCTTATCCCTACTTTCATATCCGCAATAGTCCTTCATATAAATTTCAAATGTAGGATATTTTTGCTTAAAAGGAACCTCTTTTGGAGGAGCAATTATTTTCACTAAAATAGTTCCTGTAAAATAAACATCTTTATCAGGATGATCTGTTTGAAGAACTTTTAAAACGTTTAACCAAACGACTTTATCAGGATATTGATTTCCTCCTGTTTTATAACATTTATAGTTAGAACCCCGTCTAAAATACTGCCCAGCATATGTTTTTTCTATATTAAATTCAAACTCATCTCCTTCAGAAGCTTTTTCGAGTTCATCCCAACCTAAAGAAGAAACCTCCATTCCCCAGCTACTGTTTGATTCATCATAAAACTCTAAAGTACTGCCCGTTTCATATTTCTTTAATTCTTCAGCTTCAACATCTTCAAATTTTAAATATCTTTTTGGAAGATTCTCAATATTTTCGCAAAAAGGAAGAAGTTGTTCTTCAGGATTATCTCCAATAACCATTACCGTAAAGTGAGACATAATTTACTCTCCTAGAAATTTGTTAGGGCTGGTAATTAACCAGCGGAATTGTCCTTATATTTAATCTTTGAATAGAATTACCTAAACTATCCATTGTGTTAGAATTGTTCTTCAATTCTCTCAAAACCTCACTATTAAGAATAATATACACGGTGTCGATACGTTTATTTTGCTGTTCTAGTTGCAAGGCAAATGTATCTGTTCTTACAGTAAGAGAATCTATTTTAAGCAAGCAATTTTGCTGCTCTACCTGGTAAACAGCACCAAAAATAGTAACAGCAAGTATAATAGCACCTAGTATAAAATAGATATATCCATCTGGTTTTTGAACAGAACTCATAATCTTATCCTTTCTTTTTATTTTTCATTAAATTCTTTAAAGTTGTTTTTCCCTTTCCCAAATCCAAGCATCTGCGCGTGCCTGGGCTTCTACAACTTGCCCCCTGAATACTTCATTTCCCCTAATATTAACAGTGCTTGTTAATCTACCATCTTCATATAAATTTGTAGGCATATTATATTCCAACTCAATCTCTTGAGCATTGGGAGCAGCATACCATTCGACTTTATCGGTTATTCTTATAATTTCTTCAAGACGTTCTCTTGTTTCTAAATGAAGATTATTCCAGCCTTCAAAGTCTGGTTGTGAATTATAGAAACTTATCCACACACAATCCGTCTTGTCCTGCTCAAATCCAAGTTCTTTCATCTTCTTAGCTTGTTCGAGAGTTACATAGTTATTGAGATTCATTTTATTTTCCTTAATTATTTTTATTAAATTCCTTATTGTTATATAAAATAATTTCATTAATTTTATTAAAGTAATTTTCAAGATTCTTTCTCGCCTTCTTTACAGCTGTTATTGGATTGTAAGCTGTGACAACTCCAACTTCAGGATGACCTGTGCCCACATCTTCTTTATTCAAAGAGGTAAGAACTAAATAAGAGTGCTTATTCTCAAAACCATAAGTTTGCTCAGATAGAAATAATGTTCCACATTGTAAGGAAAAATGCCATCCTAGATTTTCCCAAACGCTGCATTTCCAATTCCCACCGACGGCTTCTTTCAATAATTTAGCGAGTTCTTTTGCTCTCTTAACAGCACTATCATATTCCCTTAGCTTCTTACAGTCATCTTCACTCTTACAATCACAAGGTTTCATTTTCCCAACTGCCTTTCTGCCTCCATACAAAATATTTCTATTTTTGCTTCTAAAGGTTCTTTCTGCATTATCATACTTTCGCAATACTTAAATTTCCAATTCATAGAAAATGTCTTTGTATAGAATCCAATCATATTGCCGATAAAAACATTGTGCTCTACATCCAAATCCCAAATCAAATCACATAACAAAAATCTTCTCGGTTCTGGTAAAAAGGAAGCAAGAGTGTCAATGTTATCTTGGGTACATTCTGCATCTTGTCCGTTAAAATATATTATATCTGTATTGGCATTCAATTTTGCTTGTAATTGCCATACATCTGCACCAATTACAAATCTAAACTTCTCCGGCATCTTCTCTGCCATTAATTTGCAGGCAGATTTAAATCGTTCAATTAAATTATTATCCATTTAATTACGCTCCTCACTCTTTAGTTTTGTAAATATAAAGTCCATTTTCAGATCATCTGTTATTATCTTTTGAAACCTTTTAAGCTTATCTTCATAGAAAGCTATTCTTGTATTTTTCATTTCATAGTTTGCTCTACTTCTGAGCACACTCTTATACTCATCATAGACAACTTGATAAACAAATCGAATAACCTTAAGTTTCTCCAGCTCTTTCTTGGTCATCTATCTCCTCCCTTTTGCTTCATGCAATTTTCCTTCAAGGTGTCGTATGTGTTGATTACGTTTTCCAAGTTCCTTGCTTAGAAAAGCAACCGCATTCTGCTCTTCTTGTATATTACGAATGAGATACAATAAAGTCTTTTCTATACCATCAGCATCTTGAATCATTCTATTATTAACTTCAGGTAGGTGTCTCATCTTATCTATTCCTCATAGACGTGCACCGAAATCGAAATCGAAGATAAAATATCTCTATATTACTGTAGGGGGTTTGGCGAACACTAGTGTTTGTACTATACACGTTAAAACTAAAATTGGGGTATATATTATTTATTTTTTTATGCATCTATAACCTTACCTTGAATTACCTCCTCTACAGGTAATTCAATTTCAGCTTCTACAAAATATCTTCTTTCTCCGCTACGTAAACTATCTACTGCAATATCCATTGCTTCTTCAGAATTGTCCGGAGGTCCGTTGTTTATATTTCCCCATCCCGCACAACTCCAATTACCCTCTTTATCAATAGCCAATGCAATCTTTACTTTATGTTTCATATTTAGTCTCCTTTTTCTTATTTAACTATTATGCATTATAATACACTACAAAATCCTATCTCCTCAGTAAATTTTACAAATGCACGCATAAATTTGCGCAAATGCAATATAAAAATTCAATATAGATTATCCTCGTATCTCTTTTGCTTCTTTGTATATCTAGAACTACCACCAGCTAAAAGAAGTAAAGTAATAACCATAACAACAATCCACCCTATTGCAACCCATATATACCAAGGCATTGTTTCTCTCCTTATAAAAATCCGGTGGCCAGATACTTTTGTCTATTGCATAGCTTTCTGGCAGCGTATGCTAGGTACCGCTTTTTCACCGGACAAACCAATTACATCCTCGATTAATTTACAATCCCCCGGCTTCATCTTATTTAAAGCCGTAAAAGGATGCACCAACCAACGAACATGTTTTATATTAATAAAACACTCTCTTAAATAAACTCTGTTATTAATAATTACATCGTAAGCCAAGACAAAGATACCCACAGGAGTTGCTTTAACGTAAGCACCAATTCGAGCTTTAACCCTAAATGGCTTTCCTTTCGGATTATATAGAGTAAACTTAGATTTATTTCTTCCAGACACTCCTTTACTATCCCATTGCTTTGCATCTACAGCATGATACCACAAAGTTCTTAAATCATCAGCTTTGAATTTAGGAGTTTTATATTCAATTTTAATTAAAGCCTCCGAAGTGGATTTTTCCTCTTCAGGATCAAACCCGAGATTAGCTATGTAAAAAGAACGTAAAAGCTTAGAGATTTTATCTTTTTTAGATTTTTCCAATTCTTCGGGAGAAAAAACCTTTTGCTTATATTTCTCCATAAGCTCTAAATTAGCCTTTACTTCTGCTTTATAGGATTTAGCGAAAGCTTCAAACATGTGACTCTTCTAATTAAATTGGATCTGCTTTAATTATATAAGGTAATTCTTGCATAAACCAATTTTGATATCTTTTCCCTTTAGTCGTAATTCTGTATTTATGTCCTTCTTTTATTTGACCAAATAAATCATCTGCATTCCAAATACCTAATAGAATACCATTATCTACTTCAAAAGATCCTTTGTCAGTTACCACAACGTAATAAGATTCAGGATCGTCTTTAGTTCCTCCAACATCAACATAAGTTCTAGATACTGTAACGTCTAAAACATTTGTCAGACCAAAGCCTCCAATTCCGATTGTATAGGAAACTAAAACAACTAATAAAAAAATAACTATAAACAAACCGATAAAAACAACGATAGTTTTCATGTTTTTTTCCCTTTAAAAATTGTAATGTAATTGATCAATTTCGAATATAGATAGAGAAGGTATAAAACAAAATAGGTGGGTTGTAATATGTACATTGATGTATGCATTTATCTTTCTATTAAATATAATACACGCTAACTAATAATTACCTTACCTTTCATAAATTATTAATAAATTCAAAGATCTCCGGATCGTTGATTGTACAACTAACAATCCAACTTAAACCTCTACAACCAAGGTCCTGAATAAGTACTGATTTTACCCCGTGTTTCCTAGTTAATTCTTCACTTAAAGGGATTTCAAATATAAATTTATAGATATACCTATCTTCTCCTTTAGGTATCTGCAATATAGCTTTGGGAAAGGCATCAAATTTCCTTGCTGTTAGACAGCTTAAAAGAACAAACTCATAAAAAGGCACCTCATCTTGTTGGTAGTATTTCACGACCACTTTTCTCCTGTTAACTTCTTCCACAAAGGCTTCCATTTTTTATATAAGGCTAGATTGTGTTCTGTATCGCAATCTTCATTATAATGATATTTTTCTACAATTTTATTTATTTGATTGATTAATTTAATCTCTGGCTTACTTTCAAAATTATACCCTATAATCTTTTGAGGTTCAACTACGCCAGAAGATCCTAAAACCAATAAAGGATATTTTTCCTTTAACTTTTCATTGTAGTATTTGATCCCTGCTATCTCAACGAGTTTAGGAGAATCAAACCTAGTTGACCGCTCTCCTACTTTATATACGCAACGATGATCTGGAGCATATGATCTTTCTTTTTTATTTAAAGCTTCAGCATCTGTTCTAGTTAATTCAAAACCCAGTTCGACGTTTTCTTCTACTCTTTCTGGCAATCCTAATTGCCCATATTTTTCCTTAAAAGGAAAAACTATATGACCATAATAATGAGTAGCCCCAATAGAATAAAGATAGTCCGTAATTTCAAGATGTAGTATAATCATTTTTCAGGTTTAATCCTATATATTTTTTCTTGCTCATTTCCTATTTCAAAACCTAGGAAAACTTCTTCGTGCTTTATATTTCCTAAATCCATACCGACATTTTTTTGGAGGCCTATATATAAAACCTCTGTTTTGAGATTTCTTCCTAAAATAACCTCCTCTGTAAAACCGTCATGACAAGGACGTGCAATAATGATTAACGCATTCTCTCTCTGAATTAAAGCAGAGCTTTGTCCTTTCTGTCGTATAATAATATCAAAAGGAGTATCAAAATCTCTTTCAGAGTCTGGTATAAGTGGAGGATAAGGGTCTACGCCTATACAAGGAATACCTGCTTTTTTCATATTATATAATAAACATCCTTCACCACATCCAATATCAACAACGAATCTTTTACCTATATATGATTTAAGCCATTTTATAAAATCTTCTGTAGGACGAAAGAATATCATTTATTACTATTCTCCTTTGTTATTTTTTCCTAATTGATACATCGTATCCATAATCCCGTTTAAAGTAATTTTACCATCTATATATGCTTCTAATAACTCTCGTTTTTTATCAATCAAAACAGTTGGCGATGCAATTTTAGAGTTACTATTAGAAACAGAAGTAGGAAAATGTAATATTAAAGCATCCTTTGCCATATATACCTCCTTTAAAAATCAAAACATAGATGGAAAATTAATAGAATCAAAATCAATATTTTCTAAATCACTTTGTAGACTTTCAAGCCCGTCGATTGTTTCTTGAACTTCGTCTGCTTTCGTTCCACCTTGAAGATTTTCAGGAATACTATCATACCAATTTTGCATTTCGTCTTTTAACTCTTCAACAATAGATTTTGCACTATCTACTTCGTCTTTAGCTTCATCAAGCCGTTGCGACCTTGTTTCAGGAGTCTTTAGCTTTTCAATCGTATGTAATGGTATATCTTTACCAAACACCTGTCGTAGTTTCTTTTCGACAGAAGCTGACATTCTCGCTTCTGTTGTAAATGTTATTTCAAATGTTGCCA
>Ga0265292_1002028_pt1 | contig 15276 bp, 11 predicted proteins | sample Munlanlewell296A_FD_189080 | JGI IMG/M metagenome (GOLD analysis project Ga0265292, IMG submission 189080) | Leachate microbial communities from a municipal landfill in Southern Ontario, Canada - Leachate well 296A | ecosystem: Engineered > Solid waste > Landfill > Unclassified | place: Canada... | reverse complement strand
AAAAACCGGACATAGTCCACACGCATTTGTTTGGCGGAGACGTATGGGGGCGGATGGCGGCCAGCATGGCAGGGATTCCAGCGGTCGCGACTGAGCATAATACTAATTTGGGAGAATCATTTTGGCGGCATGCGATCAAACGCCGGCTGGCGCGCTTGTCTTTGGCTTACGCCGCCCCTTCGGCGGCGGTTGCCTTGTTCATGGAGAAGACGTACAAGATTAAAAAAGATTTGATTACGATCATTCCGTACGGTATTGACTTGGCTCGTTTTTTGAATGTTCCTCCTCTAATAGCGCCGCCTTTCCGCCTGCTTATCCTTGGCCGGTTTACTCGGCAAAAGGGGCATGATATCGCGTTTAAGGCGCTGGCGCAAATACCAGATTTTCCTTGGCGGCTTAGCTGTGTCGGCCGCGGGGAAGAAGAAAAAAAGTTGAGAAAATTGGCTTGTTCGCTTGGTCTGGAAAAAAAGATAACGTTCCGCCAGCCAATTGCCGATGTCGCCTCTTTGTTTCGCGATCATCAGATATTGCTTTTACCTTCCCGCTGGGAGGGATTGGGCATTGTCGGCATGGAAGCGATGGCGGCCGGGCGGCCGGTGATAGGCAGCCTGGTGGGAGGAATTCCGGAAGTTGTTAAAGACAGCGAGCATGGAATTTTAGTTCCGCCGGAGAATGTTGGAGCGCTGGTAGAAGCGCTTCGGGGTGTCTTTGAGGAACCGGAGATATTGCTAATTATGGGAAAGAAGGCAAAAGAATATGCTAAAGAAAATTTTGGGGCTGATAAGATGACAGCGGCTTATGAAAAGTGGTATGAGTTGGCGTCAATGTCATTCCGAGCGGAACGAAACGAAGTCCCGACTAAGTCGGGACGGATACGCTTTGTCAATAAATGGCTGTCAATAAGAAAGGGATTCCTCGGCTCCGTCCCGATGCGAATCGGGACTCCGCTCGGAATGACATCGAACGCGATGCCAACCGACTGTGTGCTGGGGATTACCTATGCTTGTAATTCCAAATGCGTGATGTGCGATATCTGGCAGATTGCCAATCCGCCGCAGATAGATCCAAACGAATACCGCAAGCTGCCGCCGACTTTGCGCGATATTAATATTTCCGGGGGCGAGCCATTTTTGCATCCGGAAATTGTTAAAATTGTAAAAGTTTTAACGGAAACCTGTCCGAAAGCGCGCCTGGTTATCTCTACGAACGGTTTTGCCTCCGCTTTGATTGAACAAAAAATGAAAGAGATTTTAAGAATCAAACCGGATATTGGGATAGCGATTTCAATTGACGGTATAGGCAAAATGCATGAACAGGTTCGCGGCGTTCTCAATGCTTATGAAAAAGCTATCAACACCTTAGAGTGCCTGCAAAAATTGGGAATGAAAAATCTGCGTTTTGCTTTTACTGTTTTGCCGCAGAATGTGGAACACTTTAGCCTGGTTTACAATGAGGCGCGCGAAAGGGGAGTCCAGTTTACTCATGCTCTGGCCCAAAGCTCGGAACATTATTTTGGCGGCAAACAGATAAATACCAATCCTGATCAAAATAAGTTGAAACAGGAATATGAATATGTAATTAAACAAGAATTGAAATCATGGAAGCCGAAGAATTGGGCGCGGGCGTATTTTACTTATGGACTGTTTCAGTTTGCTGTTAAAAAAGAACAATTGTTAGCCAATGACGCGGGCAGTCAGTTTTTTTATTTAGATCCAAGCGGCATCGTTTTTCCCTCGGTGGTGCATAATTATCCGATGGGTGATATTAAAGAAATTGTTAATTGGTCCGATTTATGGTTTAGCAAACAGGCGGATGAAGTTCGGGAAAAGGTTAGGAAAGAGAATCGGCCGGTGTGGATGATTTGCACGGCGCGCACGGCGATTAGAAGACATCCGTTTAGAGTAGGATGGTGGGTATTGAAAAATAAATTGAAATAGAAATTAGAAATTGGAAATTGGAAATTGGAAATAAACAAATAGAGAAATAATGTGGAAATAAATTGAAATAGAGAAATAAGAAATAATATGAAAGTGTTGCTAGTAAACAAATTTTGGTATTTGCGCGGGGGGGCGGAACGGGTTGTTTTTGCTACCAAACAAATGTTGGAGGATAGCGGGCATCAAGTGGAAATTTTTGGCATGAACCATCCGCGCAATGAACTGTCAAACAGATATTTTATTGATTTTGTTGATTATCAGAGCATCAAGGGGATTAAGAGAGCGCGAGCGGCGCTAAAGAGCATTTACAATCGGCAGGCGCGGGATAATTTCAAAAAGTTAATTGAGGAGTTTCAACCGGACATCGTTCATTTTCATAATATCTATCACCAATTATCTTTTTCACTGTTTGATGTTATTAAGGAAAAAAAAATTCCTGCTGTCATGACCTTGCATGATTATCAGCTGATTTGTCCAAATTATAATCTTTATCATCATGGACGGATTGACGAGGAATCTTGCTTGGGCAGTTATTATAAGTGTATATTAAACAATTGCCTGGAGAATTTGGGCGAGAGTATATTCGCTGCAATTGGAGCTTATTTTACTGAATGGAAAGGTTATAGAGAGGTAATTGGCAAGTATATCAGCCCGAGCGAGTTTTTGAAAAATAAGTTTATAAATTATGGTTTTTCGGCCGGCCAGATTACGGTTATTCCCAATCCGATTGATTTGGCTCTTTACGACCGCGCCAAAGTTGACGGGGAATACGTGGGATTTTTTGGACGTTTAAGCCGAGAAAAGGGGCTGGAAGTTTTGTTGCAAGCGGCGAAAAACACGCCGGAGATTTTGTATAAAATTGTCGGAGAAGGACCGATGGAAAAAGATTTAAGATTTAAGATTGCAGATTTCAGATTGAAGAATGTCAGTGTGGAGGGATTCCAGACAGGGAAAAAGTTGGCCCAGTCCATTGATGGCGCGAGGATTATTGTTGTTCCGTCTGTCTGGTATGAAAATTGTCCTTTATCAATATTAGAAGCAAAGGCGATGGGCAAGGTGGCGCTGGGCAGTGATATCGGCGGGATGAGCGAGCTCCTGCCGCGGGAATTGTTGTTCAAAGCCGGAGACGCGAAGGAATTGAGTGAAAAGATATCCCGCTGGTTTCAGGCGCCGTTTACCCAAAGGAAAAAAATTGGCTTAGACCTGAGAGAGACGGTGGCGGAGCAGAACGATCCGAAAAAATATCTGCGGAGTTTATTGGTGGTTTATCGCCGGTTGATAAAAGTATGATTATAACTGGTAAAAAATTCGCATTGATTTTGATTGTCCTCGTCGGAACATTGTTTTTATTCATTCCGGCGGCAAAGTCCGCTCCGCTTTTGGCTAATTATTATTTGCGTTGGGACATATCAGAAAGCGCTGTTGGCGAACTCTCCAAATGGGATCTGCTGATTTTGGATATGGAGGTTCAGCAACTGTATTCGACTCGCCTGAAGGAGATAAGAAAACTTAATCCAGACATTATCATCTTGGCCTATGTTACAGCGCAGGAGATAAGAAATGATGCTTTATATGGCGCCAGCCAGTTGCGGCGCTGGCTGGGGGCGGGGATAGATGACAGTTGGTATTTGGTCAAAAGCAATGGACAGCGTTATAGTTATTGGCCGGACACCACGATGTTGAATCCGACAGATTCGTCTCCCATAGCCAATGGCCAAAGGTGGAATAGTTATTTGGCAAATTTTATTGCCAAAGAAATTTTGGCTACTGGTTTGTGGGATGGAGTTTTTTATGACAATATGTGGGCTGGTTTGACTTGGTTTACCGGCGCTGACGTTGACCTAAACCGAGACGGCCGCGCCGATAGCGGGGCAGATGAGCATTGGCGCCGCGGCATGAGAGAGTTGATTGATGAAACGCGCCGTTTGGTTGGCAATAAGTATTTTATCACAGGCAATAGCAATAGTCGGGAGTATACTGGCTTGGTAAATGGCAAGATGTTGGAAAATTTTATTCCCGGCGACCCTTGGGCCCCGAGCATGAATACTTATCGTTATAATAATAAAAACGCGGTAGAAAAAAGAATAAATATCATAAATACAAATACGGCAAACAAAGGCGGAGAGACAAATTACAAATTATTGCGTTTTGGGCTTGGCAGCGCGTTGCTTGAGGATGGCTACTTTTCTTTTGACTATGGGGATCAAGACCATGGCCAACTTTGGCGGTACGACGAGTATGACGTAGGTTTAGGCAAAGCAATCAGTCAATCAAAATCACAGCAAGGTTTTTCTGATTATGAGCCCGATGTTTGGCAAAGGGACTTTGAGAACGGACTCTCGCTGGTTAATAGCACAAATAGAAAACAGCAAGTGCAATTGGGGGGCGAGTATGAAAAGATTCACGGGGTTCAGGATACAACAGTCAATGACGGCTCAATTGTTTCAGATGTTAGTCTTGATCCAGACGACGGATTAATCCTGCTGAAAACCTTTCAGACCCTTGACGATCTGTTATTTATCAACGGAGCTTTTTTACGATTTTTTCGGCCGGACGGGGAGAGGGCGCGCAATGGCTTTTTTGTTTTTGATGAAGCTAATTTAGGGGGCAAAAAAATAGCCAAAATTGATCTGAATGGAAACGGCAAACGGGAGTTGGTCGTAGTTTCACAGAATAAAATTATGGTCTGGCGGGATGACGGACTGCTCTATATGCGTGTCTGGCCGTATACGGCAAATTACAAAGGCGATTTACGGGTGGCGATTGGCGATATCAACGCGGACGGACGCGGGGAGATCTATGTCGCGCCCAGCCCGGGATATACTCTGCCGATCAAAGTTTACAGCCGGCACGGAGCGTATTACAATGGGGAATGGTATCCATTTGGCCGCGGCTATAAAGGCGGATACAGCCTGGCGGTGCGGGAAGCGGCAGGGCGTCCAAGTGAAAACGAGCTGGTGATCGGAACCGGAGAAGGGGCGTTGCCCATGGTTTCTTTATTCAACCGTGAATATCAGCTGAACAGGCAGTGGCTGGCATTTGAGTCCAGTTTTATCGGCGGCCTGAATGTGGCCGCCGGAGATGTTAACGGCGATGGAATAGACGAGGTGATTGTGGGCGCTGGACCCGGAAAAAAACCAGTGATTAGAATTTTTGACCCATTTGGCGCGCAGATGTACCAGGAATTTGCCGCCTATAGCGCGCTTGATTATCCGGGGATTCAGGTGATGGCATCGGACGTTGATTATGATGGAAAGGAAGATATTATTGGGATGTCAGCTACATGATGCATGATGCGCGCAGCATGACTCATGACATGATGCATGATGCGCACAGCATGATGCATAACGAATTATGCAAAATGTATAATGCTACGTGCATCGTGCATCATGGTTTTCGTGCATCACGGTTTGTTTTGACAAAGGCATTTTTATGAGATATAATTATCTTGTATGACAAAACAGAAACTTAAGAAACAACTTAAAGAGGCAATTATTAAGAATCCTTCTATAAGTAAAATAAAGAAAGTGTCTTTGTTTGGTTCTCATTTGCATGGAGCGGCTCGGGATGAAAGTGATATAGATCTTTTGGTTGAATTTTCAACGCCAGTGGGTTTTTTTGAATTAGCACACATAGAAGATTCTCTGCAGCAAGAATTAGGCAATAAGGTAGATCTGCTAACACCAAAAGCATTAAGCAAGTACTTTAGAGATGAAGTGCTGGCAGAAGCTGAATGTGTGTATGAAAGATGAAGTTTTTATTTACCATATTTTTGAGGCAATTGGCAAAATTGAAGAATATCTCAAGGGTTATACTTATGATTTATTTATTGCAGATTACAGAACGATGGATGCTGTAATACGAAACCTAGAAATTATTGGCGAGGCAACCAATAATATCAGCGCAGAATTTCAGCGGGCGCACAACCAGATTCCTTGGCATGAAGTAATTAGTATGAGGAACAGATTAATTCATGAGTATTCTGATGTTGATCCTGATACTGTTTGGAAAACAATCCAAGAAGATTTGTCAAAACTTAAGCGGATTTTAGAAAAGATATAATATGCGAGGCATATGACATGATGCATGATGCAAATAGCATGACACAACGACATAATGCACGATGCACGTAGCATGATGCATAACGAATTATGCGAAATGTATCATGCTATCTGTATCATGCTATCTGCATCATGCATTGTGTAGAGGTTGATAGTTTGTTCCACTATATTCGGCCAGCCATAATAATTTAGCGCGCGCTCTTGATTAGCCATGCCACAGTTTTGCAGTTCCTTTGTGTCTTTTTGCAATAGTCCGGCCAGCCTCTCGATCAAAGACTGGACATCGCCCCGAATAAAATTATGTCCGGGCATACGGATTAGTTTTTTGTGTTCTTGGATATCAGACACCAGTATTGGCAGACCATAGCTCATTCCTTCCAGTACTGTAATGGGCATACCTTCATTATCAGAAGGGTGGATCATCAATAGGGCGTGAGAGTAAAGCTGTTGCAGAGCTTCTCCTGTCTGGAAACCGGTGAAGATGATTTGAGGATCGTTTGCCACAGACATTTTTAGATCTTTGACGTATTGGCCAGTGTAGTATCCATCCCCGACTATAACCAGAGGAATATCTTTAATCAGTTCAGCTTGATTTTTTTTCAAAGATTGATAGGCCCCAATAGCATAGTGAATGCCCTTATGTGGAATCAGGCGGCTGACTAGCAGGAGGTAAGAGCCATGTTTAAGACCCCATTGTTCCAGTTGGTCAATTTTCAACGTCTTTTGGCATTCAGGCGCTCCGTTTGGTATTAGCAGGGCTTCTACATCATACAAATCTCTGATATATTGAGCGATGGTTTGGGATACGGCAATCGTGTGATGTGGAAAATTGCAGGCTGTCCATTCGCCAATCCATAGCGCCAGCCTGGCAAACCAGTTCCATTTCCGGTGTTTTCTGTCAATTGAGTGGAAAGTAACGATAACTTTTGTTTTGGGTGTAAAGATTCGCGGCAGCCAAGACAAGAGCGACGGCCCGACGCCGTGATAATGAATTACATCATATCTGTTAAGAATAGCGTGGATAGTTGAGACCAGAGTGTGAGAAATAGTATCCAAATGTTTGGTATGAATGCTCGGCAGAAATTTGATTTGCACACCTTCTATATTCTTAATGCGGTCTGGCCCGCTGTACCATGGCCGGCTGTAGACGGTTATTTTATGTCCGCGTTTAACAAGACGTACGGCTAATTCGTGTACGTGCCTTTCAACGCCGCCAAAGATGGCGGGCATTCCTTTTTGTCCAATCATGGCGATACGCATATTTTTGAAAACTGGAAATTAGAAATTGGAAATTAGAAACTGGAAATTAGAAATTGGAAATTAGAAATTGGAAATTAGAAATTGTTCCATTGTCCAAAGGAGTTTCGTGGTTCTTTAAATAAGTTAGTGATTATAACTCGTTGATTAAGTTTTGTCAAGAGGGGGGAGGTAATTTGGGCTTAATTTAGGGAAGAAAATTATTTCTATAATTAAAAACCCCCGAAGGGGGTATTGGGGAGATACTGGAAATTGGAAACTGTCTTATTGTTCAATTGCTGTATTGTTGTAGTGTTGTAGCGCTGTAGTGTGGCAAAGCCATTAACGAAGAAATAATTCCGGGAAGGGTTCCATAGAGAAAATGCGCATTTTGTCTTGTTCAGTGAGGACGCGCCGCTCGGCAAGGATTTCAATCAATGTCCGAAGTTTTGTATCTTCTTTTCTCAAGAGAACGATAAGATCTCCTGTTTGCTTGGCCAATTTATCGTCAAGATACGCTTTTGTTACCATGGAGGATTTAATCCCTTTTATTTCTCCGTTAATCCCTTTTATTTCTCCGTTAATCCCTTTTATTTCTTTGTCAAATTCTTCCTTGGTAACTGCGTGATCTTTGATAAAGACGACTATTTCCAAAATTTCATTAAGTGTGTTGTTTTCCATATCTTTGGTTTAGCGGTTTAGGTAATTGAAGTATATTATAGAGAAAGATCATTGTCAATAATTTTAATCTAATTTTTAATCTAACGCACCGCAAATCCCTTGCTTCTGCCGATTTTATCAGCTGGAATGGAGGCATCAATCATTGGTATTGTTTTTGTAACTTCCGTACTGATGTAAGTGTCGCGCGCTGATATGGCGATATTTTTTAACAGAATCGGCGTTGTGCCAATATGATCTGCCATCGGCGTTAGCAGAAGTTCCAAGTATAATCCAATTGTTTCGCGTGGATTTAAGGACGGCATGCTCCATGAGACGATTTTAGTTTCTGGATTATAGGCCAAATTGTTGCCGCGGCTTACGCTTGATTTTCCGGTCCATTGAATATCCGTTGGCAGAACAGCCGAAAAATTTAAATCAGCAACTCTGCTTGTAGTATTTTGGATGGTAATAATACCCCAGTATTTTGTTTCTTTCCCGACAATTGGCGGCAGAGGCCCTCGTCCAAGCTGGTCTCCTTCCGCGGTGTAGTATCGCGCTTGCGCGTTCATGAACAAGTTTGTTCCTATTTTAAGGTTTGGGCTAGCTGTTTCTATTTCGTATTTGGCATTTGCCACCCGCGCCACATCGGCAGAAAGTTTGGGTTTTAGAGAAAGGCCAATGTCTATACCGTCGGAAATAAATTCTTGGATAGGAATGTTGATGGTTAGAGTTGTTTCTTCATTCGGCTCAAGCGCTGCCAGATTGGCGGCATAATCTTTGGTAATTATAAAAGCATTATCTTTATACAGCCCATGATTGATGCCGCGCAAGCTGGCAATGTTGATAATTTTGTTTTCAATAGGAATTGATATTTTAAGATTTTTTAGTTCTGTTGCGCCGGAATTTTGAATTTTTAGATTCAGCGAGGCTGTCTTTCCAGCGCCTATCGTTTCTGCGCCGCCTGCCCAAGCCGCATTCAGCTCCACATTTGGCCGAACTACATCAAAAGCGCGGGCCGCGCTCGATTGAAGCAGGGGGGTATTTTTGACAAATATAATCGGCGTTAAGCTGAGCGTTTTTTGGGACGAAGTTTCATCCAAGGCGGTTGTCAGCGAGGCATGGATGACAGCTTCTTCGTTTGGCTGCAGATCAAGAATACGCCATTCATTTTTTTCAACAATTCCCATTGCCGGAGCTTCTGTCCCCAGCGTGAAGATAAAGGGCTTCTCCTGCGGGAAAGGCAATCTGATGTCAGCGATCGGATGGCCGCCATTGTTTTTTATTGTGACAGAGATCGGAATAGTTCCATGAGAAAGAATATATTGAGGCGCGTTAATTTTTGTTTGAAGAATTGATTCGCGAATAGTGGTAATGATAACTGTTCTTTTTTGCTCTGCCGCGCTGCGTTTTGGCTGATTGTAAGACAGAACGGCTGATACATGATATTCCTGATTAACATTGCCATAGAAAAAACCAGTGACTGATACCGCGCCGGCGGCGCCGGGCGGAATATCAGGCAGTGAAAAACTATGGGTCTGTTCGGAAAACAATTCCGCTGGTTCGGTTTTTTCAATGATAAATGTTTCCGGAAGCTGGAATGATAATGAAGGAGAAATTAGAGAGATTTCGCTGTTATTCGCGTAGGCTGAAGTATAAGTTACATATTCACCGCTGCGGATTTTATTGTCCAGATTAGTTGCGCTATGCGGCGCGACATTGATATCAAGCGCTACCAATTTGGTGATAGTCGGATCGTACGCGGACCAAAATACGATTGCGCCAATAAGCGCGAAGATGCTGGCGAGAAGAGCAATATCAAAGATGAATAATTTGCGCGCGTGAACAAAATTTAAGCGGTATTTTTTTTTGTAGTGTATTTCCGCCGCATGGATTGGCGAGACAAGCAATGCCAAAAACCATTTGTGGGGCGCGTGAAACAGATGGTATTTGGTAAAGTGTTTGGTAAACAAGTCCATAAATTGGAAATTAGAAATTAGAAATTGGAAATTGGAAATTGGAAACTGGAAATTAGAAATTGGAAATTAGAAATTGGAAATTAGAAATTGGAAATTAGAAATTGGAAATTAGAAATTGGAAATTAGAAATTGGAAATCCCTAGGGATTTCCAATCACCAGTTTTCAGTTTCCAATTTTCAGTTTCCAATTTCTAATTTCCAATTTCCAGTTTCCAATTTCCAATATATAATATACCACTCAACAATAAAAAAATCCACAGGGTTTGCTCGTATTGTTGAATTGTGGTAATATATTTGGTAATAAAAATGGGCGCTTCGTATAATGGTAGTACTACGGTCTCCAAAACCGTATGCGTAGGTTCGATTCCTACAGCGCCCGCAAGCACAATAACAGAGGATAAGACTTTTGTTTTTTGTATATTTTGATACAGTTATCTGCAAAAAGTGGCCTAGTCGCCGTTTTTTTGTTATAATGTGTTTTTATGATGGCCAAATTGAAAAAACAATACAAACAGGCATATGTCGTTACCGTAGACATGGGCTATGGCCACCAGCGCGCTTCTTATCCGTTAAAAGATATTGCCGCCTGTCCGGCCGGCTGGGCTGGCGAAAATATTATTTTGGCAAACGCTTATCCGGGAATTCCCAATAGCGACAGCCGCCGCTGGGAGGGGAGCCGAAAGTTGTATGAAACGATCTCCAGAATGAAAAAATTTCCAATCGTCGGCAATTGGATTTTTGGCATTATGGATCATTTTCAGCGCATCCAGCCATTTTATCCAAGACGCGATTTGTCTGATCCTATTATGCAGGTGCGGTCAGTCTATCACATGATTAGCCGAGGCTGGGGCAAGCATCTGATTGAAGTTTTGAATAAAAAACCCCTGCCTCTTATCACATCTTTTTTTGCTGTTGCTTTTTTTGCCGAAGAGCATGGGTACAAGGGAGAAATTTATTGCATCTGCACCGATACAGATATCTCCCGCGCATGGGTTCCTCTGAATCCAGAAAAGACAAGAATCAAATATTTTGCGCCAAACAAACGGGTGAGAGAGCGGTTGAAAGAATATGGGATTAAAACAGAGCAAATTTATGTTACTGGCTTCCCTTTGCCAAAAGAAAATATCGGCGGAAAAAATTTGGATGTTTTGAAACAAAGCATTGGAGCTAGGATTTGTAATTTGGATCCGAAAGGCAAGTATCGGAAGAAATATCTAAAGACGCTAGAAGACAGGCTTGGCGATAAATATTGCCATATTAAAGATCGCCATCCGCTTACCATAACCTTTGCCGTTGGCGGGGCGGGAGCGCAAAGGGATATTGGCATTACAATTTTAGACAGCCTGCATGATCATATAGACAGTGATGCTATTCGGCTCAATCTTGTCGCTGGATCACGCAACGATGTTTATCGATATTATGAAGCAGAAGTAAAGAAACTGCATCTAGAAGGCAGGCACGGCGGTTTGGTAAATATTATTTATGATGATAATAAGTTTGAATATTTTAAAAAATTTAACGAAGTTCTTTTGACCACTGATATTCTTTGGACAAAGCCGAGCGAATTGTCTTTTTACGCCGGGCTTGGCATTCCAATCATTATGGCGCCGGCTATCGGCTCGCAGGAAGAATTCAACCGCGCGTGGCTTCATTCAATCGGAGCGGGATTTGAGCAAGAAGATCCGCGATATACCAAAGAGTGGCTTTTTGATTGGCTGGAATCCGGCTGGCTTGCCGAAGCCGCCATGGGAGGCTTTATGGACGCGCCCAGGAACGGCACTTATCATATTGAGGATATTGTTTTGCGAGGGAAGAGAAGTGAGATTGAGGATGTGCACCTGTTGTAAATTCACCTAATTTTTAATTCACCTAATTCACCTAATTCACCTAATAAAATGTCCAATTGACAAATAACCAAATAATCAACAACTTTAGGTATGGAAATTGGTAATTTTATTAGGTGAATTAGAAATTAGGTGAATTAGGTGAATTATTAATCATTTATGCTTTGGTTTCCCCTCGCCCTCGCGGGCTACCTTCTCCTCGCCATCGTCATAATCTTGGATAAATTGATTTTGACGAAATCGATAGGCAAGCCGATTGTATACACTTTTTATTCCACCATTTTCATGTTGGGGGCTTTATTTTTATGGCCGTTCGGAGTCGGCTTTTTGCAAGGAATTGATTGGTGGTGGGCAGTGGTTTCGGGTTTGGGTTTTGGTTTTGGGTTGTGGACTTTTTATAAAGCGGTAAAAGAAGGGGAGGCCACGCACATCGCGCCATTCAACGGAGCAATAATAATGATGGCCACCTATGCTTTGTCTGCTTGGCTTTTGGCTGAAAAGCTGGCAGCTATCCAGATGGCCGGAGTAGTAATTCTTTCTTTTGCTTCTATTTTGCTTACCTGGGAAAAGAGTTCCAAGCACAAAGGATTTCATTTTGGTTTTGTCTGGGCGATTGTTTCCGGTTTATTTTTTGCTATTTCCCACGTAAGCGCCAAATATTTATACGAGATCTATCCTTTTTTGACCGGCTTTATGTGGACTAGGGCCACTACCGGGCTTTTGGGATTATTTTTACTGCTATTTCCTTCGGTTAGACGATCATTTACCCGAAAAAATAGAGAAGCCAAAACCGTTGGCAAGCGTCACGTTCTTTCAATTGTAGCCGCAAATAAGGCGCTTTCAGTCGGCTCCCTCATTTTTATCCAGCTCGCGGCCGCTATCGGCAGTGTAACTTTGGTAATGGCCTTGGCTGGCATTCAGTATGTGTTGATTTTTATTTTCGTTTATTTATCCACCAAATTATTCCCCAATTTTTTTCATGAATATTTTACGAAGAGGGAAATTACCGTCCAATTAATTGCGTTGGTGTTGGTGGTGATTGGGTCGGCGATGTTTGTGTTGTAATCGTGCAACCTGTAACCTATAACGTGTAACGTGTAGCATGTAACTTGTCCCGTAGCGAGCGGGATCCCGCTGAGGCGGGATAACTTGTAACTTGTGATGTGGCTTGTGACTAACAACAATTCGTACTTTGGTTGTTACAAGTTACACGTTACACTGGAAAAATTTTATGAAAATAAAAAAGATTATGCGAATTATTTTGATAATTGTTTTTGTAATTACCGTCGTTTATATCTCCATGTGGTTGGCGAGCCGCAAACGTTATCCAGTGGAATTCGGCGTTTCTTTCAACCAAAACTACGCTCAATTTTTGGGATTGGAGTGGAAAGATGCCTATCTCGCGATGCTCAATGATTTGCGGCCAAAGTTTATTCGCATTGCCGCGATGTGGAGCGAGATTGAACGGGAAACGGGCGAGTTTGATTTTACCGACGTTGATTGGATGATGGATGAGGCGGCAAAACGCGATGTTAAAATTACCTTAGTCGTGGGGCAAAAAGCGCCGCGTTGGCCCGAGTGCCATGTGCCTGCTTGGGTAAACGGGCTTTCGGCCGATGAATATAAAATGAGATTATTAAATTATGTTCAACAAACAGTAAAAAGATACAAAGATCATCCGGCGCTGGAGATCTGGCAGGTGGAGAACGAGCCGTTTATTCATTTTAGATTTGGCGAGTGCGCTAATTTTCAAGAACAAGCAACGCGTGATGAAATTAAGTTAGTTAAAGAATTGGATACCAGTCATAAAATTATGATTACCGACAGCGGCGAATTAAGTTTTTGGTGGCACGCGACAAGGGCAGACAGCGACATTTTCGGCACCACGATTTACCGCGTGGTGCGAACGCCGCGGGGCAAGATATTTACTTATGATTGGCTGCCGCCGGCTTTTTATCGCTGGAAAGCGAAATTACTGGGACGTTCTATGGATAGTTTTTTTATTTCCGAATTGCAAGCAGAACCGTGGTTTACCGGCAGCGGCGCGCTTGAGACTTCAATAGAGGCGCAAAAAGAAACGATGGATTTAGGCCGACTGAAGAAGAATCTTGATTACGTAAAAAAAATAGGAACGCCCAGGGTTTATCTGTGGGGAGTGGAGTGGTGGTATTGGATGAGGGAGACGCAGGGAGACGGGAGGTATTGGGAAATAATGAAATTGGAAACTAGAAACTGGAAATTAGTAATTGGTAATTGGTTTAAAAATAATCGTTAATTACCAATTATCCCGCCACAGCGGGATCCCGCTCGCTGCGGGACAATTTACCAATTACTGTCACCAATTGCTTTACCCGCGTCCACCTTGACAGCGGTATCATTTTTTAGCTATATTGTTGTCGTTAAGTCTGAAATCCGATTCGGGCAATTAGCTCAGCTGGTTAGAGCGTCTCGTTTACACCGAGAAGGCCGCAGGTCCGAATCCTGCATTGCCCACTGATATGTTTTTTATCTACATCATGTATAACTTGAAGCATGATAAATTTTATATCGGTCAAACTTATAGCATCAAAAAGAGAATTACCGAGCATAAAACCGGACAAGGAAACTATACAAGTCGATACGATGGCGAGTGGTTATATTTATATTCAGAGTCGTTTTCTACCAGAGCAGAAGCGATGCAAAGAGAGAAATATTTTAAGTCATTGAAAAACAAGGAATATTTAAAAGAGTTTATCAGAAGTCAACGAAACAATAAGCACGCCTAGCTCAGTTGGTTAGAGTCCCGATCGCCATCGGGATTTACACCGAGGGGGTCGGGGGTTCGAATCCCTCGGCGTGCACTTGATCATGATGCATCTTTATTTTTTTCTGCTATACTATTTTCATTATGAAACGATACATTCGTCCAAATCAAGAACAGAAAGTAGTCAAACATTACGGCATTTTTCGTTATCAGCTGACTACCTTTCAAGCGGTAGCTTTAATTGTTAGTGGAACAATCGGGGCTGGGGTGCTAGGTATCCCATATGCTGTCGCCAAAGTTGGAATCGGATTGGGTGTTGTATTGATAATTGTTATTGGAATGCTTATGATGGGCATGAATTTACTGATTGGCGAAATTGCCGTCCGCACCAGCCAACCTTTGCAGCTCGCGGGACTTGCCAGTCGATACTTGGGTTCATTTGGCAAATGGGGAATGACCACCATAGTTTATTTTACGCTTTTTGGAGTGTTGACCATCTATATTATCGGCGAGGGCGAGGCGCTCTCGGCATTGCTCGGGGGGAGCGCTTACCGCTGGAGCGTTTTATTTTTTTTATTGGGAAGCCTGCTTATATTTACCGGCATGCGGACGATAAAGATCGCAGAGTTTTTTTTGAGTTTGGCCGTTCTCTTGGTTGTTTTGTTGATCGCGGTATTTTCCGCGCCGCACGCGTCTGTCGGGCATTTCCGCTATGTTAATCTGGCGCAGATTTTATTTCCCTACGGCGTGCTCTTGTTTGCTTTTCACGGTACGACCACAATACCAGAAGCTTATAGCATTTTGTCAAATAAAAAAGAA
>Ga0265292_1002027_pt1 | contig 15278 bp, 13 predicted proteins | sample Munlanlewell296A_FD_189080 | JGI IMG/M metagenome (GOLD analysis project Ga0265292, IMG submission 189080) | Leachate microbial communities from a municipal landfill in Southern Ontario, Canada - Leachate well 296A | ecosystem: Engineered > Solid waste > Landfill > Unclassified | place: Canada... | reverse complement strand
GGCTCATCGCATCCTGGGGCTGAAGAAGGTCCCAAGGGTTTGGCTGTTCGCCAATTAAAGCGGTACGTGAGCTGGGTTCAGAACGTCGTGAGACAGTTCGGTCCCTATCCTATGCGGGCGAAGGATACTTGAGAAGAGTCGCTTCTAGTACGAGAGGACCGAAGTGAACGTACCTCTAGTGTACCAATTGTCTCGCCAGAGGCATAGTTGGGTAGCTATGTACGGATGTGATAAGCGCTGAAAGCATCTAAGTGCGAAGCACACTTCAAGATTAGGTATCCCTGGGGCATAGCCCCACTAAAGACTCCTTGGAGATTACAAGGTTGATAGGCTACAGATGTAAGTTCCGTGAGGAATTCAGTCGAGTAGTACTAATTGGTCGTGAGACTTAGCCATTTATTTATTTCAAGATAGTTGTTATTATTAGACTTAAACTCTTTCTTTCTTTCATTTTATTTTTGACAGATACTGTTTCCGTTAGTTGACGGAACAAAAGTTTTCTGGTGGTTATAGCTAAGGGGAAACACCTCTTCCCATTCCGAACAGAGAAGTTAAGCCCTTATACGCCGATGGTACTGCGTGCGCAGGTGCGTGGAAGAGTAGGTAGCCGCCAGGATTTAAATTAAAACCCCATTCGATCTTCGTTTGGGGTTTTTTTGTTTTGTCTATTCCTCATAGAAGAAAATATTCGTAAATAAATTGCTTTTTAATTATATTAAGGACGGTTCTAAAAATTATCGTATGTAAATTTTAAACGCAGAGAACACAAAGAAAACACAAAGTCCGCAGAGGATATTGATATTTTTAGAACTGCCCTTAATTATAGAACTTGGCGATAGTAAATAAAACATGTTGAACGACAATTTTAAAAACCAGATTAAAGAAAGACTCCTTGCAAGATTTAACCCCGATAAAATTATTCTTTTCGGTTCTCAGGCAAGAAATACAGCAGACGATAAAAGCGATGTTGACTTGTTGGTAATCTGCGAAACGAAAGGAGATAAATTTAGATTGATGGACAATATGAGGTTTGCCCTTTTGCCAATCAATTATGCCTTCGATGTAATTATCTTATCAAACGAAGAATTTGAACGCGATAAAAAATACCCCGGAACCGTTGCGAGATACGCTTCTAAAGAGGGAATACTTTTATATGAACGATGAAAGAAAAGAACTTGAACAACAAGTTTTTAAGTGGATTGAAATTGCTGAAGAAGATTTAACTATGGCAAAACATGCTTTTACCATCGAATCTAATATTCCTTACCGGTTAATTGGGTACCATGCTCAACAATGTGCAGAAAAATACCTTAAAGCTTTGCTCGTTAGTATAAATTTATTGACTTCCCTTATACACATAGTATCGAAGTCCTTGTAAAATTATCTCCGGCTGAATTTGGCTTGAGCAATAAATTAGAAAGGGTTTTCGAATTGACTAACTATGCAGTTGCGCGAAGGTATCACGGTTTTTATGTTAATTTATCTAAAGCAGATGCTGAAAAAGCTGTGAAACTGGCTGAATTAACGAAACTTGTTATAACCAACCTCCTTGAGTTGAATGGATTTTATTTTAATAAATCTTTTAACGGAAATCATTAAGCTAAAGAACAAAAAAAGTAGAACCTGAAACAGGCAAAGTTGATAAGTTATTAACTGCTCTTAGAGAATATTCGAAAGAACAACCGCGTTTATCAGAAATTCTTAATAAGTTTGGATTGTTATAAATCATTCAAGCATATCTATATCAAAAACAGTCCTCACTTAGCAGTATGACTTCTTATAACGAATATTATAAGAAAGTGAAATCAATCTGTTGAAATAAATTCACGATTATCTTTTAATTTCTTTTCCACCTAACTCATTAATAATTGCATCAGCCAGAGGATTGTCACCGGAGGGTGTGTTTGAAGTAACGGAACTGGTTGTTGCTTTAGAAGTTTGTTTTTTGCGGGGAGCTTTTTTATCACGAGACACGTTTAACTCAATCTTCTTCCCAAATACTTCTTTGGTTTTTTTGTCAAGATAAGTTTTATTGTCTTTGATGATGTCACCGTCTTCAGGATGTTCTACTTCGATGTGCAATTGATCATTGATGAATTCCACCGGATTTGAATTCAAAAGCACTGATGCAAAGAACAATTTTTCGGTTTTAACCTGCTCAATGAAATCATTCCATTTGGAGATGATACTATTGAAATCATTAGAAGCATCTAATGTAGGCGCAACGAATGCTTTTATTTCTGGAACAATCACTTCCTCTTTTTTTACCGGTCTGACGTTAGAGACAGGTTGATTGATCTGTTTGTTCGAAGCGTAACTTGAAGTAGGTTCGAAAATAGTTTTTACTTTAGAATCGGGCTCTATTTTATCAATCTTAGAAAGTATTTCTGTGATAGTGGAGGATTTTTCCAATCCTATTAAATGACAGAGTGAAATTTCGATCTTGAGTTTTTGGTTGGATGATGATTTCAGTTCCCATTGCACTTTGTTAAGAAAAGCCATTATTCTCAACAAATCACCTTCGGAGAATTTAGCGGTATATTCTAAATACTTTTTCTTAAAGACCTCGGCTGTTTCAATCAAATCAGTATTCTTGCGAATCACCACGGTCATAATATTTCTAAAATGTCCAATCAGATCATTCATAAAATCTATGTAGTTCCAGCCATTCTCATAAATTTTCTGCGAAACGTCGAAAGCAGCGGCAAAATTCTTCTCGAGAATCGAATCTGAAATTGTGAAATAAATATCTTCATCAATAAGGTTTAACATTTTTGAAAGAACTAGGGAATCAACATTTTTGCCACCAAAAGAAATAACTTGATCGAACAAACTCTGAGCATCTCGTAATGCACCATCGGCTTTCTTTGCAATAAGTGTTAAAGCCAAATCATCAATTGTAATATCTTCAGCATCGGCAATTTCTTTGAGCAGTTTTTTCATTACGCTCATTTCAATTCGTCGGAAATCGAATCGTTGGCAGCGGGAAATTATAGTAAGCGGTACTTTGTGAACATCTGTTGTTGCAAATATGAACACCGTATGTTCCGGCGGCTCTTCAAGAGTTTTAAGAAGTGCGTTGAATGATTCTGTGGTCAACATGTGCACTTCATCTATAATATAGACTTTGTAACTTCCTCTTGTAGGTGCATACTTAACGGATTCACGGAGAGTTCTAATCTCTTCAATGCGCCTGTTAGAAGCGCCGTCAATTTCAATGATGTCAAGCGATTGAGAATTGGCAAAGGACAAACACATTTCGCATTTATTGCACGGCTCACCGCCTTTAGAATTTGTGCAGTTTAAAACTTTTGCCAGAATACGGGCAGTTGTTGTCTTTCCAACTCCACGCGGTCCGGCGAATAGATAGGAGTGAGCAACCCGGTTATTCAGAATTGCGTTTTTGAGTGTTGTTGTAATATGTTCTTGTCCAACAACATCTTCAAAAGTTTGTGGACGCCATTTGCGGGCAGTAACTATATAATTCATATTCTATCTAAGCTAATTACTTTAAAAAAAATAACCAATTAATAAGTAACAAGAAACAAACAAAATTCAAATTCCAATAAATAAACGAAGACTCACTTTGATTTTTCAATAATAGCAGAAAATATTTTTGTTAGCTCAATTGATTCTTGAATTAATATGTCAAATTCGGATTCGAAGCCGGTTTCTTCCGTTTCTTTCATTAACCTAACTGATGTTGCGCAAATTGAAGATTTTCAACCACAGAGACGCGGAGTCACAGAGAATCATAAAATATTTTCTTCAAAAGTCATTGAACTATTCAATATTTTCATCCATAACCTCCGTGTCTTTGTGCCTCTGTGGTAAAATTTGTTCTTTTGGGTAACATCAATTACAAAGCAATTTATTCAAAAAAAAGTTTTTGAGTTAGTGAATTACAGAGTTTCTCCAAATATTTTTTATCTGTTTCATCAAACGAAGAATACTGATAGCTGTCTAAATCCAGCACGCCGAAAATCTTTTCACTATTCAACAGAGGAACAACGATTTCGGAACGAGTGCCGCCCTCACACGCGATATGTCCCGGAAATTTATCTACATCAGCAACGATAATAGTCTCTTTCAGCGCGGCAGAATTTCCACAAACACCCTTACCAATCTCAATTACAGTACACGCTACATTACCTTGAAACGGTCCCAGAAAAAGTTTTTCATCCTTTAGAAGATAAAAACCGACCCAACTAATTTTATTGAATGTAGCTTTTAATGCAGCAGTAACGTTAGCAAGATTGGAAATCACCGGTTCATCCGGATTTATAAGCGCCTCAATTTGAATTAGCAAGGATTCATACTTCCCGGCATCACTCAGATCTCTATTAGCTAAGAATGATTCAGCCATCATTTAGATTTTTTCTTCACTTGTTTCTTGGATTCTTTTTTCAATTCAAACACATAGGTTAACGCTTCTTTAATAGTTTGTATCGGAATGATTTTTAATCCCTCTTTAACTTCACTTTTTATTTCACTCAAATCTATTTCATTGTCTTTCGGAATTAAAACAATCTTCATTCCGTTCCTTCGAGCGGCAAGAAGTTTTTCATTTAGTCCGCCAATTGGTAAAACTTTTCCACGCAGAGTAATTTCGCCAGTCATTGCAACATCATTACGAGCCGGTTTATTGCTGAGAGCAGAATACATAGCAAGAGCAAGAGTAATTCCCGCGCTAGGCCCGTCTTTTGGAATTGCACCTTCCGGTAAGTGGATATGAATTTCTTTACCTTTCGAAAAATATGCATCGAGACCAAAATCTTTTGCATTAGATCGTAAATAACTCAGTGCTGCTTGCGCGGATTCTTTCATTACATTTCCGATTTGACCGGTAATTGTTAGTTTTTCGGCACCGGTCATTACAGTTGCATCCACTTGAAGAATCTCGCCGCCAACACTCGTCCATGCTAAACCTGTAACACTGCCAACGCGTAATTCTTTATCGGCTTTTTGCGTCCTGAATTTCGGAACACCAAGAAATTTTTCGATCAACACTGCGTCAATTGGAAATTTCTTTTTAGATATTTTCGACTTCCCGTTATTCGAATGAGTAAAAACTATTTCGCGGGCGGTTTTTCGTAGTACCGAAGCGATCTCGCGTTCAAGATTTCTAACACCTGCCTCGCGGGTATATTCCATGATGATTTTGTTAATGGCATCGTCTTTGAATTCAACATTATATTTATCCAAACCATGAGCAGTAATTTGCTTTGGAATGATATGACGTTTTGCAATCTGATTTTTTTCGTGTTCGAGATAACCGGGCAGTTCAATTATTTCCATTCTATCCTGAAGAGGAAGAGGAATGTTATAACGAACATTTGCCGTAGTAATGAACATTACATGTGAAAGATCATAATCAATATCAAGATAGTGATCGTTGAATGTATGGTTCTGTTCCGGATCAAGAACTTCAAGCATAGCAGATGACGGATCGCCCCGGAAATCCATACTCATCTTATCAATTTCATCGAGAAGCATAACTGGATTTGTGGTCTTCGCACGCTTCATTGATTGAATAATTTTTCCGGGCATCGAACCGATATAGGTTCTTCTGTGTCCGCGAATTTCGGCTTCATCACGAACACCACCAAGAGAGATGCGTACAAAATTTCTTCCTATAGCTCTTGCAATCGATTTTCCAAGGGAAGTTTTTCCAACTCCGGGAGGTCCGACAAAGCATAAAATTTGTCCACGCATATTTTTAACCAGGTTGAGCACTGCAATCTGTTCAACAATTCTTTCTTTCGGTTTTTCCAAACCATAGTGATCTTCATCTAAAATTTTGCGAACGTTCTTTATATCAAGATGATCTTTGGTTTTTGTATGCCATGGAACTTCGCATAGCCAATCAAGATAATTACGAATGACTGTTGACTCAGGGGAACTTTGTGGAGTTTTTTTCAACTTATTGAACTCTTCAATGGCTTTTTCCAATACCGGCTTAGGCATTTTTGAATTTTCAATTCGTTCTTTCAGTTTGATAAAATCCGGTGAAGATTCTTCTTCCTCGCCTAATTCGTCCTGAAGAATTCTGATCTGTTCTTGAATAATAAATTTACGCTGGGTTTTTTGAATGTTCTCCTGAACTTTTCCTTCAATCTCTTTTTCGATTTTTAAGATTTCAATTTCGGAATTGAGCAGACGAATAACTTCATAAAGCTGATCTTTAAGAGAAAACTGCTGAAGTATTTTTTGCTTAACATCAATTTGCTGATTCACATTAGCGGCAACGTAGAATAATTTGCGATCAGGCTCATCAATGTTGTCGAATGCATTTACCGCTTCCGGTGGTATTGCCTTATTAATTTTAACGTATTCTTTAAAGAGAGTAGTCATTTGCCGCATCAGAGCATTCATTTCACGCTTGTCTTCTGGTTTCGGTACAATTACTTCTATCTCTGCTTCAAAAAAATTTGCCCGGTCCGTATAAACAAGTATTCTTCCTTGAATAATTCCATCAACCAGAATTTTAAGAAGTCCGTTTGGCAATTTCAGAATCTGGATGATCTTTGCAATTGTTCCTTCGGCATAAATATCATCTTTAGTCGGCTCTTCAACATTGGATCTTTTCTGAGCGGCAAGGAAAATATATTTCGAATTATCGAGTGCAAAATTTGCAGCACGGATTGATTGTTCACGTCCAACCAGTACGGGAAATATCATGTAAGGGTAAATAACGTTATCGCGAAGCGGTAGAACAGGCAGAACATGCGGAATGCTCTCAATACTTATTATTTCGTCGCTTAACTTAGTATTCATCTCGTCCATCAATTTTAAAAACTCCGTATTTGATTTACAATCAAAATATACCAATAAATCGGGGGGCTATCAAGAAATGGCAAGAGCAGATATTTATCTATTTTTTTCATGATCTTGATCGTGATCTTACTCTTGTTTAATAGAAATGAATAATGAGCATGAGCAAGATCAAGAGCAAGAGCAAGATCAAGAGCATGAGCAAGACATTGCATTTAACTTGGTAGCAAATTCATCCTTGGGTTGAGTAGAAGTTTCATATTTTTGCGAACGGTTTTATGAATCAACGGAGGAAAAATGATTGACAAAGTAATTCAGATCTCAAAAGAAGCCGGCGAAATTATTCGTGAAGGATTTGGAAAAAATTTCTTGATTGAGTATAAAACTAATCTTTCAAATCTTGTAACAGAGATTGATAAAAAATCGGAAACAGCAATAATCAATTTCATTAGGAAAGAATTTCCAAATCATGCTGTTCTTGCAGAAGAGAGCGGCGAACATAAAACGTCTTCCGAATATCTATGGGTAATTGATCCGCTTGACGGCACTTCTAATTTTGCACATGGATTACCAATCTTTGCTGTCTCAATTGGCGTTCAGAAAAATGGTGAAACAATTTGCGGTGTTGTTTATGATGTGATGAGAGATGAAATCTATTCATCTGAAAAAGGAAGCGGTTCGTTCCGCAACGGACAAAGGTTACAAGTAAGCACTAACGATGACTTAAGAAAAAGTATGCTTGTTACTGGTTTTCCTTATGACATCACTGAGAATCCCGACTACGCAATTGAGAGATTCATTGCATTTTTAAAATCTGCTCGTGCCGTTCGGCGTCTCGGATCAGCCGCGATTGATATGTGTTATGTTGCTGCCGGTGTGTTCGATGGATTTTGGGAAGTTTATCTTCATCCATGGGACGTATGCGCCGGTAAATTGCTCGTTGAAGAAGCTGGGGGAATGGTAACTGATTTTGATGGGACACCTATGAATATATTCAATGAACAAATTTTGGCAAGTAACGGAAAAGTTCACCCCGAAATGCTTAGAGTGCTGAATTCAGTTTTATAATTTCCTTGGTTTGAATTCCACGCTTCGCCTCGGCGAATAGCGGCATCATTCCTATCCTGCATCAAGCAATGCTGTCAACTTAACACGCAATAGAACGCAGATGACACGGATTCACCCCGTGGAATAAATTGATAATTAAATTTATTACAAAAGGTAAAATGTTATTCCATGGGGTAAACGGATTTGCACGGATAAAATCCGCGATTATCAGCGTCATCTGTGTAATCCGTGTTCTATTTCTTTTGTCCTTTTTTTCTTTCTCTTTCTAAGTTGACAACTTGATTTAGGAAGTGCAGGGATGGGCTTTTACTTTCACTCAAAGTATTATATTTTGTCACACAATAAATGAGAGTGGTTATGGCAAAGGTGATTTACCCCGGTACATTCGACCCTGTTACAAACGGGCATATTGACATTGTGAGCCGCGCTATCGAATTATTTGAAGAAGTGATTGTAACGGTAGCAAGAAATCCAGGCAAGACTTCTTTATTCACGGTTGACGAACGTGTGGAAATGCTCAAAGAAGGTCTTAAGGATTACAAACGGGTTGTAGTTGATTCCTTTGATGGATTAGTTGTTGATCATGCCAAGCAGGTAGGAGCTGTAGGAATTATTAGAGGTTTGCGTGCTATAAGTGATTTTGAATATGAATTTCAGATGGCGCTTATGAACAGAAAACTTGCGGGTGATATTACAACGATTCTTTTGATGCCGCATGCAAGGTATACATATCTCAACTCGACAATTGTTCGTAACCTTGCACAATTTCAAGGGGATGTTTCAGAATTTGTTCCGCCGATTGTTGTAGAGAAGTTGAAAATTAAATTTCCTAAAAAATAATAAGGCGACATGTTTGGATCGCCCTTTTATTAAACTTTTATCAAGAATCCAGTATCAAGTATCAAGAATCGTCGTGCATGGATTTTGGATCATTACTGATCACATTTCTTTTTCTGCGGTCAGAATTTTTCCTACCTTAAATTGGGCTGTTAATCGGTGTTCTTCGATAATGTAAATGATACCGATCTCATCATGTGGTTCGCCAAATTTTGAATGAAAAGATTTTAATCCGCCCAAATATTTTCTTGCATCGGAAACATAAACTAAGTCGCCAACTTCAGCTTCCATTCTTTTCATGTCTTCTTTAGAAACGTTTACAACGTCTTCGTTATCGTTTTTAAGTTTCCAATTAGCTTTAATTACTTCGCCTTCTCGTTCGTTAACTTTGCCTCCCTTAAATATTTCTTTTGCACGATGAATTGACCATGCCGTTAATCCATCAAGCTGAACTTCGGGGTTATATTTGATATAATAGTGAGACGTTAAAGAAATTGAAATTGTTATTAAAATAACAGCGGTAAAAAGAATTGCCAGTGAACCTATGTTGAACCAAATTAAAAGAAGAGAAATTACGATCAAAATAATAAGAGCAGTCATTATAATACTATGACTGCCAAGTTTTTTGATCCTCTCAACTACATGCTTTTGCAAATTATAGGTTAATGTAACAAGCACGCCAATGCCAACACAGGCTATTAAATTGTATAACGCACTTATGTAAGTATAAGGATGAATCGGATCGAATGGTGTTCCATGTGCAAAGGGAGTAATTAATAAAGCAGGATAACGGGCGCCAAGAATCATTAAAGATGAGCCGCTGAGTAATGTTGCAAGAACCCCCGCCGGAGTAAATTTTTTCCAAAATACTCCAAGAAAAATTGCCGTTACTAAAGGGGGCGTTAATGTGGAATGAAAATATCCATGAGCTTCGTAAACGGTTGGATATTTACTGAAAGGAATAGTCGCCAAAATACCAAGTCCCGTTATCACAATAGAAGCAATTCTTGCGGCTCGCAACTCTTGCTTTGCCTCGTGTTCGGCAGTGCCGGTTTTTTTATTAAAGAATTTCTTAATCGGATGATGAACATCATTTATATAGACTGCCGCTATTGCGTTGATGAGAGAATCTACCGTTGAAAGAAGTGTGGCTGTTAAAGCCGCTATTACAAATCCGAATACACCTTTACTTGCAATTATATGCGTTACAGCAATAAAGACTTCATCCGGATTAACGTTTGAATTTAATTGAGACGGAATCATTTGCGTAAGCGCTTTTCCAATCCAGCCGGCATTACCAACCACAATTGCCGATAGCGGAAGCATAAAGAGAACATTAAACACGGCTGCTTTTCTACCTTCGTCAACACTTTTTGCAGACATAAATCTCATCAACAAACCCATGTTCATAAAGAGAAAACCTACAGAGCCGGCTACTCCATCCTGCCAAAAGATTCCTATAAAATTAAAATCTGATGGTTTATTAAAATCCGCTAAAGGTAGTCTCCAATCCGGCGGCAATAAATGCCAAAATGATTCAAACCCGCCAACATAATTGATGCCCATAAGAAATATCAAAAATCCGGCAAAGAGCAAAATAATACCTTGAATCAAATCCGTGAAGATAACAGCAGTCTGCCCGCCGAAAGTTGTGTATACACCCGTTATGATAGCGATTGTAATAATTACACCCATTAATGTAACCGGAATGGAAATTCCAATAATGCTAAAAGAAACCGGAAGAAGAGGCGTGAATATTTTGCCAAGTGTAAGCAATCCAATACCAAGATATCCGAGCAAGTATAGTAGTTGAAATACAGTGGCAACGAAACGTGCCGAAGGGCTAAATCTTTTCTGAAAATACTCTGGAATAGAGCGAATCTTTGTATAAACAACAATTGGCAACCAACCAAATAAAAATAATGGCATAAAAAACCAGTCATTCATGTAAGTCATTGTGGATGAAATGCCGTGCTCAAAACCTTTTGCAGCGTATTTGACAAAACTATGGCTGCCCACGCCGGTAGCAACAATGGAAACAGTAATAAGCCACCAGGCAAATCTCCTGCCTCCAAAAAAGAAATCGTTAGTACTGCGGTTATATTTTGCAAAATAGCTTCCAAAAAGCATAATGCCGATAAAATAGACAATCATTACTACCCAATCGGTAGCTGTTCCTAATCCGTGAAGTGATTCCATAATTTTTTCACCAATAAAGAGCTGTGATTATTAAAACGGCATGAATTATTAAGAAATAGAAGAAACCAAAGTATAAAACTTTTCTCCACCACTTATTACGATTAAGGCGTAAATCCAAAGCTTTGCTTTTTTGAATCATATACATACCACTAAAAAAAATGATTCCGCCACCAACATATAAATAAATGAATGGTAACCAAGAATGGCTGAAAGATGGCATAAAACAAATCCTCAAAAGTTGCTGCACAAATTAGGAGGCACTCCCTTTAGACGCAAATGAATTTTCAACTATTTAGCAGGGAATTAGTTCAACAAACAAAAATTGCATTTGAAAGAGGGTTACTCTAAATTTACCCCCTAAAATTTTACTATTTTCTAAATCGGAGGTTGTTTTCTATGCCCATGATGGCCCGTATGAGGAGTTTAGCTCCGTGGTTTATGCTTACTGTAGGCGGTCTCTTTGTTTTGTTTATGGTTCTATCGGATTCCAAGGTGACGGATTTGATAACTCAACAAAAACAGAATGTTGGTTCTATTGATGGAGAGGATATTACTTATCAAGAATATTCCACTACAGTTGATAATTTTAAAAAACAACAAGAACAAGGCGGTCAGACTATTGATGAATCTCAGATGGATTTTTTCAGAGATCAAGTTTGGGATGCACTTGTTGCTCAGAAAATGATGGACAAAAAAATAAAGGAGTTCGGGATTTTAGTGACTGACGAAGAGGTAAGAGATGCTCTGCTTGGTCCTAATCCACCCCAACAGCTTACACAGCAATTCAAAGACTCAACGGGAAATTTTAACAGGCAAGCATATGAAGGTGCGTTAAAAGATCCCCGGAATAAAGAGATTGTAATTACCGTTGAGGAACAAATTAAAAATCAACTCGTCCAGCAAAAATTACAAAGTTATGTCTCTGCTGCAGTTACAGTTAGCGACGCAGAAACTAAAGATCAATACATAAAACAAGCAATTAAAATGAAAGCTAACTATGTAATGATAAACGCAAATACAATTCCCGATGCCGATGTTAAAGTTACCGACGCCGATGTGAAAAAATATTATGATGAACATCCTGAAGAATTTAAGCAAGTTGCAGCAAGAAAATTAAAATATGTTCTTTTCCTAAAACAACCGTCACAAGGTGATTCTATATCAATCCAAAAAAATCTGGAAGCAATTGTTACAAAACTAAAGAGCGATACAACTTCATTTAAGAGTTATGTGGAAATCTATTCTGAACGCCCCTACTCAAGAGACACTGTAGCAATATCAACAATTCCACAGCAAATTCGAGATGCTATCGTTAAAGGAAATAAGGGTGATATTTTTGGACCCGTTGCAACATTTGAGGGCTACGTTGTTTATAAACTGATTGACAAGGTTAAATCTAAGAACGAGCAGGTTAGAGCTTCTCATATTTTGGTTAGAGCAACCGGTGATGATAAGACTGATCTCAAAAAGATCAATGATATTTATAACCAGTTAATGAAAGGTGCTGATTTTGCAACTCTTGCAAAAGAAAAATCTGACGACGGAAGTAAAGTGCAAGGCGGAGATCTCGGATGGTTCGGTCGTGGGCAAATGGTAAAAGAATTTAACGATGCAGCTTTTAACGGAAAAATCGGTGTAATTCAAAAACCGATTAAGACTCAATTCGGTTATCATATTATTAAAGTTTTTGATCGTTCTAATCAAGATCTGGTTGTTGAAAAAATTGTTAACAAAATTCAGCCATCTGCAACTACAACAGATAAACTTTATCAGGACGCTACTGATTTCTCTTATATAGCCAAAAAAGATGGCTTTGAAAAAGAAGCAAAAGTAATGAAATACTCTATTGTTGAAACACTGCCATTTGATGAGGAAGCACAGAGTATTCCGGGTCTTGGTGCTAATAAGGCGCTGGTAAATTTTGCTTTCGAAAATAGCATTGGCGAGGTGAGCGATGTTTATAGAGTTCAAGCCGGGCATGTTGTTGCAATGGTCTCTGATGTTACTAAACCGGGGTTGAAGAATTTTGAGGAGTTAAAAGCTCAAATAAAAAATACCGTTCTATTAAAATTTAAGTTGGAAAAAGCTGTTTCAATAGCAAAAGAGATACGTGCAAAACTTGGAGATAACGGTGATGGTAAGATCGCAACAACCGTTTGGCAATCTGCAAGAATTGATTCGACATCCGAGTTTACCTCATCCGGTAATATACCCGGCATTGGTCGTGATTTTGCCTTCAGCGAATATTCTCTGAAAGCCGAATTGAATAAATGGTCGCAACCTGTTAAGGGTACATCAAATGTTTATCTGATCAATGTAATTTATAGGACTAAGTTCGATCAGTCGCTATTTGAGTTTCAGAGGGCGGCAATTGCAAAGCAACTTTTACTTACCAAGAAATCCAGTTATTTTAATCAGTGGATTCAAGACCTGAAAAAGGAAGCGGATATTGTTGACAATCGCTTTCAATTCTATAGATGATATTATTAGTTAATTTTGAAAGCCGTCCCGGGAAATCTGGACGGCTTTTTTTTGCACTTTAAATTGACGGAATAACTTTTACACTTGGCGCAGTTCTCAACTTCTAACGGTCATACCAAACCGAGATTACCGCCGGTTCAAACCTTCCATCATTTGATTAAACATATAATTTCTATTAAGAGACTCCCAAATCAATTATCATCATTCTATAACATTATTCTAAAACTTCCTTTTCATTTAATTATATTGAGTTCCAGATCCAACTCATGTTAACTATTGATGAAAGAAATAAGAATTTACTTAACCGGATTTATGACCAGCGGGAAAAGCACAATTGGACCGATATTAGCAAACGTGCTTGGGATGGATTTTTTTGATCTCGATAAAGTGATTGAGAATGAAGAGAAACAAACGATTGTGGAAATTTTTGAGAAGAAAGGTGAGGCATATTTCCGGAATATTGAACTTCAGAAATTAAGGCAACTTTGTGAGTTGAAAAGCGTAGTAATTTCTCTTGGCGGAGGAACTCTTACGGAAAAAGCAAATTACGATCTGCTAAAATCAACCGGGAAAGTTATTTATCTTAAAGTATCACCTAATAATCTATATAAGAGACTGAAGAATAAAATTGATCGCCCTTTGATTCGGGATTTAGTGCTGGGTGAGAAAAGCGAGGAAGATTTTTTAGAAAAAATAAAAGAACTGCTTGAAAAAAGGCGCATGTATTATGAAAAAGCAGATCTGATTATTGACACAGATTTACAACCACTTGGAAAAACTGTAGATAAAATTGCAAAAAGGATTTCGGTGCTGTTCAATGAAAAAAATTGAAATAAAAATCCCCGGTAAAGATTATCCAGTATACATAGGAGTCAATACTTTTGATTCTCTGGATAAGTTAATTCGCTCAAAAAAAATATTCAGAAATTTATTTTTAGTGGTTGACCGCAATGTTATGAATGTACACCGGGAGGATGTAAATCGGTTTACATCAAATTTTTCCGGCAAAGTTTTTATACACGAATATGACGCAAGCGAACCGGCTAAAAATTTTGTTTCCCTCTTAAGAATTTTTGATGATCTAATTGTAAAGGAATTCTCTAGAGATACGCTGGTAATTGCAATTGGCGGAGGTATAACCGGAGACATTGCCGGATTCGCTGCTGCAACATTCATGCGTGGTGTTAAATTCATTCAGGTGGCTACCACACTTCTTGCAGCTGTTGATAGTTCCGTTGGCGGAAAAACCGGAATTAATTTCAATGATACTAAAAATATTATCGGCGCAATTTACCAGCCTGAATTCGTCTTAATTGATACCGAGTTTTTAAAAACACTTCCGGAAGAAGAAATCATCTGCGGTATAGGTGAAGTGGTTAAGTATGCTTTTCTTACCGATCAAAAATTTTTCATTACACTTAAAAATAATTTGCCAAAGCTTCTTAAACTTGATTCCGCATTTACATCAAAGATCATCGAAACGTGCATCAGTTTCAAAGGAGATGTTGTTGCCGAGGATGAAAAAGAGGATGGTCTGAGAAAGATTTTAAATCTTGGTCATACTTTTGCACATGCAATTGAAATTGAACAAAATCATATAATTAAGCATGGGCAGGCTGTTACCGTCGGTTTAGTATGCGCGCTTGATCTTTCGAGGCGCATCGGCTTGCTGGATGAAAAGTTATTTGGCGAGTATATTAAACTTCCCCTTTTACTCAAAGACAAAATTACTCTTAAGGTTTTTGATTCTGCACGGATTTATGAAATTATGAAACGGGATAAAAAAGGTCGAAATCATAAAATTAAATTTGTACTTCTGCAAGATGTAGGGAATGTGTTGATTGATGTTGAAGTGGACCAGGATGAGGTTATGCAATCTATCCAACAAGGAATGAATTATTTTATTTAATAGTAATCGT
>Ga0265292_1002026_pt1 | contig 15278 bp, 11 predicted proteins | sample Munlanlewell296A_FD_189080 | JGI IMG/M metagenome (GOLD analysis project Ga0265292, IMG submission 189080) | Leachate microbial communities from a municipal landfill in Southern Ontario, Canada - Leachate well 296A | ecosystem: Engineered > Solid waste > Landfill > Unclassified | place: Canada... | reverse complement strand
GGGGCGCACCTGGGCCCTCAGGACGTAGACGCGGCGCTGGACGTTGGCGCGCCCGTAGATGTCGCGGCCGGTCGCGGTGACCCGGGTGCGCACGGCGGCGGGACTGGCCTGTTCCGGTCCCCCTCCGGGGTAGCCGAGCACCGCGCCCTGGGTCCCGCTGGGAACGTTGCTGCGCAACAGCTTCAGAGGAGAGGCCTTCAGGTTGACGACCCGAAGAACGGCCAGGTCGATCTGAGGATCGAACAGCACGGTGACCGCTTTGAGCTTGCCTGCCGCTGTGATGAGGCTGGTCTTTCGGGCCCCTGCCACGACGTGTGCGTTGGTCAGCACGTAGCCGGGCGCGATCACGAAGCTCGACCCCTCTTGGAGCATGGAGCAGGCTTCGCCTTCGACCTTGAAGGTGCTCATGGCGGCGGCTTTCACTCCCGGGGTCGTGGCGATAGAAGGATCGGGCGTCGCGTCGGGTGCGAAGGGCGCGGCCAACTCGGAGAAGACCTCGGGGAAGCCCGTGGTGGAGAAGAAGCGGCGCATGGCCGAGAACAGGTTGGGCGGGCGAGGCATGACCGCGTCTATCCCGCGCAGCACGGCCGAGCCTTTTACCTGGCGCGACACTGCGGGGAACGGCCCGCCGACGAGGGTCATGGCCAGCAGCCACGCCGAGAGCAACGTGGCTGTGGCGCTCACCGCCGAGCCGGCGACGGAATCGGGAAGATGGAGCGGTCCCCGGTGGGCGATCACCCGCATGCGTGAGCCGATGATGGTGCCGATCAGCTCGCCGACCATGCCGGCGGCAAGGAAGGCCGAGAGGGTTGCCAGCGCGACGATGGAGCCGCCGGAGTCGCGAAACATCGACGCCACCGCGGGGGCGCACAGGCCGCCCACGAATAGCCCGACCACCAGCCCTCCGAATGAGAAGGCTTGAAGCACGGCGCCGCGCCGCCACCCGGTGAGCAGCGCCAGCGCCAGAAGGGCCAGCAGAATTAGGTCGGTGAGGTTCACGCGGCCAATCCTACTTCACCTCTAGTCTTTGCCGAGTGAAGGGCGTGGGCGGTCCGGCGTTGGCGGGTGTGCGGTGGTACCTTTGCTGTCCCGCCCTTGCCCCGCGCGATCCGCGCGCGAGGAAGACCATTGGGCCCGCCGCCCGGCTCGGCTCGCGTGAGGTGAAACGCAATGCAATCGGGATCTCGAGCTTCAGATGACGAGGGATCTCCTTCGGCCCTGCGCGTGAGGGTGAGAGGGATTGTGCAGGGAGTGGGGTTTCGCCCATTCGTGTGGCAGCTCGCCCACCGTCACGGTTTGACGGGCTGGGTGCGCAACACCTCTGAGGCGGTCGAGATCTCTGTTGAAGGAGGTCCGGCCGGTCTGGCTGCGTTCGTGGAAGGTTTGCGCACCGAGGCGCCGCCGCGAGCCGTCGTCGAAGAGGTCACCGCGTCCGAGGCGCCGCCCGAAGGCGCCACCGACTTCGTCATCGTTCCCAGCCGCGCGGTCCCCGGAGGATCGCAACTGGTTTCCGCCGATCTGGCCACCTGTCCGGATTGCCTGCGCGAGTTGTTCGACCCGGCCGACCGCCGCTATCGCCACCCGTTCATCAACTGCACCAATTGCGGCCCGCGGGCCACGATCATCGACGACGTTCCCTATGACCGACCCTCGACGACGATGGCGCCGTTCAAGATGTGCCCCGCCTGTCAGGCGGAGTACGAGGATCCCGCGAACCGCCGGTTCCACGCTCAGCCCAATGCCTGCCCGGCCTGCGGTCCGAGGGTTCGCCTGCTGGATGCATCGGGTGAGCCGGCGGGCTCGAGCGATCCGATTGTCGAGGCGGCCGCACTGCTTCGTGCGGGAAAGATCGTGGCGGTCAAGGCGTTGGGCGGATACCACCTGGCCTGCGATGCCGCGAGCGAAGAGGCCGTGGCGTGCCTGCGGGAGCGCAAGGTGCGCCCCGGCAAGCCGTTCGCGGTGATGTTCGCCGACGTGGCCAAGGCGCGCGAAGCATGTGTGATCTCGCCGGCGGAGGCCGAATCGTTGGAGTCCCACCGCCGGCCGGTAGTGCTGGTCGAGGCCAGGAGGGAATCACGCGTACTTGCCCCCGCGGTCTCTCCCGGGCTGGCCGAGATAGGAGCCATGCTTCCGGCCACGCCGCTGCACCATCTTCTTTGCCGCGAGGCCCGGCGCCCGCTGGTCATGACGTCGGGCAACCGCTCGGAGGAGCCCATCTGTATCGACGAGGCCGAGGCGCTGCAACGGCTCGGCGGCATCGCCGACTTCTTCCTCGTCCACGACCGTGCCGTTCGTTCCCGCTACGACGACTCGGTGCTTCGGGTGGACTCGGGCGGGGAGGCGCTTGTGCGCAGGGCCCGCTCGTTCGCGCCGGAGCCCGTCGTTCTGGCGACCGACGCGCCGGCGATCCTCGCCGTCGGCGCTCATCTGAAGCAGACGTTCTGCTTGCTGCGCGGGGCTCACGCGATCATCTCGCAGCACCTGGGGGACCTCGACACCCCGGCTGCTATGGGCAACTTCACCGCCACGTTGGATCTCTACGAGAAGCTCTTTCGCTTCTCGCCCGAGATCGTCGCCTGCGATCTACATCCCGACTACGCCTCGACGCGCTTCGCGAAGGGCCTCGGCCTGCCGCTGATCGAAGTCCAGCACCACCACGCCCACATCGCGGCATGCGCGGCCGAACACGGACTGGCGGACCCGGTGGTGGGCGTTTCCCTGGACGGCACCGGATACGGCCCCGACGCAACCGTCTGGGGCGGAGAGATCCTGGTGTCCGACCCGACGGGGTTCCGCCGCGCGGCCCACCTGCGCGCGGTTCCCTTGCCGGGTGGCGACGCGGCGGTGCGCCGGCCCTACCGGATGGCGCTTGCCTACATGCGGGAGGCCGATCCCGGAAGCTATGAAGAAGCGGCAGCGCGTTTTTTCCCCGAGGTGGATCGCTCGGAGGTCTCGGTGGTGGCGCGTCAGTGTGAGAGAGGTTTCCTCTCCCCGCGCACCTCCAGCGCCGGGCGGCTCTTCGACGCGGTGGCTGCTCTGGCCGGCCTCGGCCGGGTGGTCAGCCACGAGGGTGAGGCGGCAATGCTCCTCGAGGCAGCAATGGACGAAACGGCGGAGGGATCCTACGAGGTCCCTATCGTGGCCGGCGACGAAGGGTTGGTCTTGGACGGCGTGGCCGCCTTCGCGGAAGCGGCAGGAGGCCTGGCGAGGGGCCTGAGCGCCGCAACGATCTCGGCGCGTTTCCACCGGGGGCTGGCCCTGGGTCTGGCCGAAGCGACGCGGCGTGTGGCGACCGAGGAAGGGATCCGGAATGTGTGCTTGTCGGGTGGATGCTTCCAGAATGCTACTCTGACGCGGCTCTTGTCCGAGCGGCTGACGGCCGGCGGCCTGAGCGTATTCATCCCGAGGCAGGTACCCTGCAATGACGGGGGTATTGCGCTGGGCCAGGCGGCGGTGGCAGCCGCGCGCGTGGCCGGCGGGGGAGATGGCCATCCGGTCTCGTGACGGTGACCGGGTTGGTGGAGCCGCTGGGGTTGCGTGGCCGGCGGGAAGGAGTGGTAAGGATGTGCTTGGGAATCCCCGGGCGGGTGGTCGAGAAGCACGAGCAAGAGGGGCTGTTGATGGGCGTCGTGGACTTCGGCGGCGTCCGCCGGACGGCGTGCCTCGCCTACCTGCCTGAGATAGAGATCGGTGAGTACACGATTATCCACGCCGGCTTCGGCATCTCGCGCCTGGACGAAGACGAGGCGCGTCAGACGCTGGAGTTGTTGGCGGAACTCGGCGAGGCCGAGGCGCTGGCCCAGGTGGACGTGAACGACCGTGGTGAGGTCGTGAGCCCCGCAGTTGGGGCGGAAGGCCGGCAGGCCGGGGTATGAAGTACCTGGAGGAATTCCGGGACCCCAAGGCGGTCCGCGAGTTGGCCGTGCGCATCGCGGCCAAGGCCACGCGCCCCTGGGTCCTGATGGAGATCTGCGGCGGCCAGACCCACACGATCGTGAAGCAGGGCCTGGACCGTCTGCTGCCCGAGAGCGTCGAGTTCGTGCACGGGCCGGGTTGCCCCGTGTGCGTCACGCCGCTCGAGCAGATCGACCGTGCCATCGCGATCGCGCGCCGTCCCGAGGTGACCTTCTGCTCATTCGGGGACATGCTGCGCGTGCCCGGCTCGGACACCGATCTGCTGGAGGTGAAGTCCGCCGGCGGCGACGTGCGCATCGTCTACTCGCCGCTGGACGCCCTTGCTCTGGCCCAGAAGCGACCCGACCGCCAGGTGGTCTTCTTCGCCGTCGGCTTCGAGACCACAGCGCCGGCCAACGCCATGGCGGTGGCACAGGCCAAGCGCTTGGGCGTCGAGAACTTCTCGGTCCTGGTGTCTCATGTGCTGGTGCCGCCGGCGATCCTGACCCTACTCGCCTCCCCGACCAACCGGGTGCAGGCGTTCCTGGCCGCCGGGCATGTGTGCACCGTCATGGGCTACACGGAGTACGAGCCGATTGCCGCGAAGTACCACGTGCCGATCGTGGTCACCGGCTTCGAGCCCACCGACATCCTGGAGGGCGTGCTGGCCGCGGTGACCCAACTCGAGGAAGGCCGGGCTGAGGTCGAGAACGCCTACGCGCGATCGGTGACCCGGCAGGGCAACCAGCCGGCTCAGTCGTTGATCCGCGAGGTCTTCCAGGTGACGGATCGCAAGTGGCGCGGGCTCGGGTCGATTCCCTCGTCGGGCCTGTCCCTTTCCGAGGCCTACCGCGACTTCGACGCCGAGCTTCGCTTCGACGTTCTGGACGTGCGGGCCGAGGAGCCGGCCGCCTGCCGCGCGGGTGAGGTGCTCATGGGAACTCTCCGCCCCAACGCATGCGAGGCGTTCGGGACGCTGTGCACTCCGGAGCACCCGCTGGGGGCTCCCATGGTTTCCAGTGAAGGCGCCTGCGCCGCCTACTACCGATACGGGCGCACCGCGCCGGGAGGAACAGCGCCGTGAGCACCGCCGATCCGGAAGCACTTTCGCAGGCACGTTCGGAGGCAGTCGTGGACTCCGACTCGCTATCTTGCCCGGTTCCCCGCTCCGGCCACGACACTATCCAGATGGGACATGGAAGCGGCGGTCGGATGTCGGCCGAGCTTCTGTCCGGCACGTTCCTGGCTGCCTTCACCAGTGCGGAGCTGGCGGCGTTGGGCGACGCCGCCGTCGTGGACACCCCCGGAGGAAGGCTGGCGTTCACCACCGACGCCTACGTGGTCACGCCGCGGTTCTTCCCCGGCGGGGACATCGGAAGGCTGGCGGTCAGTGGCACCATCAACGATCTCGCGATGATGGGAGCCAAGCCGCTCTACCTGGCGGCGGCCTTCATCCTCGAGGAAGGGCTTCCGATCGAGGACCTGCGCCGCATCGTGGCCTCGGCCGCCGCGACCTGCAAGGAGGCCGGCGTGCCGCTGGTGGCCGGCGACACCAAGGTCGTCGACCGGGGGTCGGGCGACGGGGTCTACATCACGACAAGCGGCGTGGGCATCGTCCCGGCCGGGATCGAGATCGGGCCGGACCGGGCGCGTCCGGGCGATGTGGTGATCGTCTCCGGCGCGATCGGTGACCACGGCATCGCCGTGATGAGCGTGCGTGAAGGCATCGAGTTTTCCGGCGACCTGGCCAGCGACGCGGCTCCACTGCACATTCTCGTGGCGGGGTTGCTCGAGGCAGCGCCCGGTGTTCGCTGCCTTCGGGATCCGACTCGTGGCGGGCTCGCCTCCACGGTCAATGAGCTGGCCGGCGCTTCGAAGGTTTGCATCGAGCTGGACGAGGCGGCGATTCCCGTCCACGCCCCGGTGCGGGGTGCTTGCGAGTTGCTCGGTCTCGACCCGATGTACGTGGCCAACGAAGGCAAGCTGGTGGCCATCGTGGATTCGTCCGAGGCCGGCGCCGCCCTGGAAGCCTTGCGCTCCAACCCGCTGGGGCGGGAGGCCGCGGTGATCGGGCGTGTGACACAGGGGCCGGCCGGCATGGTCAGTCTTCGCACGGCCGCCGGGTCGAGCCGGATCGTGGACCTGCTCGCGGGGGAACAGCTTCCGCGCATCTGCTGACGGGTGCACGGAGGTTGGGGTCTGGACGCCGAACGGCCGGCAACGCCCATGCGCGGTTGCACCGATCGTGGGACCATGGCGGCGGACTCTCGGTAGCGAGGAAGGGGTAGCGATGCGTCTTACGCGGGAGGCCGACTACGCTGTTCGTCTGGTGGTCGACCTGGCGGAGAACGGCTCCTCCTCGACGGTGACCGTGGCCGGCCGCCAGTCGATCCCGGCGGCGGTGGCGCGCCGGGTCGTCCGCAGGCTTTCGGTGGCCGGGGTGGTGCGAACCACGGTGGGGGCCGCGGGAGGCGTGCGGCTGGCCCGACCCGCGGACGAGGTGAACCTTCGCGAAGTCGTCGAGGCCATCGAGGGTCCGATCGCCTTGAATGCCTGCCAGGCCGTGCCTTCCGAATGCGACAGGAAATCGACCTGTACGGCTCACCTGGTCTGGGATGAGATTCAGGCCACGATCGTGGAGAAGCTGGAACACACCACGGCAGCCGACGTCGCGGAACGAAAGCGCGCTTCCGCCGTCCCTTGCCAGCCGGATAGGAAACAACGCAGCTAGTGTGGTGCGTCCGAAGTTCCCCCACATTCAGTCGCGTCCGCAACCCGAATCGCGGCGTTGTGGGGCGAGAAGGAGGGGGAATGAGCGCTTTGCGTAGATGGGTCCTGGTCGGCCTGGCCGGAGCCGTCCTTGCGGCCGGCTTCCTCGCCCTGGGGAGCATGACCTGGCATGTGCGGTCGATGGACCGGCGTCTGGCCAGTTTGAACGGCAGCCTGTCTCCCGTGGGCCCATCGCTGGAGCGGCTCGGCACGTTGAAGGACGGCATCGATCGGCTCGAGGAAGCGATCGCCGGCATGCGCGCGTCGCTGGATGAGACCAACTCGGACTTGGGTTCTCTGGGGAAGCTGGACGGGATGGTCACCGAGCTTCGCTCGATGCGGGCTCAGCTCGAGTTGCTGAGGGGGCTCTTGAACGGGATCCAGTCCTCGAACGATATCCAACGGGCACTGGGAGTCGAGCTGGCCAGGACGGACGCCAGAATCGCGCAGTTGAACGTTCAGATCGACCGTCTCGTCTCGCTGATGGTGGACATACACGACCACGTGGCCAACATCGACCGCAAGATGCCCGGCATCTAGAGCGCTCCCTCCCACGTTGCCGCACGCCAAGATGTCCTCGAAGCGCAGGCTCGCATGAGGAGCCCGTTTTCGCTAGGCTGCGGCCGCGGGACGCGGCCGGCGCCCCGCTTGCGACTACGGGGGTGGTGGCATGGACCAGCACTACGCGAGCAGATCCTTCTGGCTGGGCGAGCGGGACTACACTCCCAGTCCTCCCCTCGAAGGCCACCAGCGCGCCGACGTCGCCATCGTGGGCGGCGGCTACACCGGCCTTTGGACCGCCTACTACCTCAAGAAGGCCGACCCTTCCCTCGACGTGGCGGTTGTCGAGAGTCAAGGCGTGGGTTACGGCGCGAGCGGGCGAAACGGCGGTTTCGCCATGACGCTGCTCGACATGAGCCTGCACCACCTCCTGCGCAACCACGGCAAGGAGCGGGCCAAGGCGGCCCACGTCGCGGTCGCGGATTCCGTCGAGGAGATCGGGCGCGTGTGCGCCGCGGAGAGCATCGACTGCGCCTTCACCCACGGCGGGCTGATGGTCGTGGCCACCAATGCCGGGCAGGAGCGGCGCGTGCGCATGGACTACGAGGCCGCCCAGGAGATGGGCCTGGACGATTTCCGCCTGATGACCGGCGAACAGGCGCGAGCCGAGGTCAACTCTCCCACCTACCAGATGGCGCTTTTCGAGGAGCACTGCGCCATCCTGGATCCGGCCCGTCTGGCCTGGGGGCTCAAGGATGCCCTGGTCCGGCTCGGGGTCAAGGTGTTCGAGCATTCGCCGGTCATATCGGTCTCGACCCGCCCGACCTCGGTCGAGACCGCCCGCGGGCTACTGGACGCGGAGCATGTGGTGCTGGCGGCCAATGCCTATGCATACGCGTTTCCGTGGCTCAAGCATCGCTTGGTTCCCCTGTACACCTACATCGTGCTGACCGAGCCACTGACCGATACCCAGTGGGAGAGCGTGGGCTGGAAGAACTCCCAGGGTATCGAGGACAAACGCAACTACGTTCACTACTACCGGCCCACGCCGGACGGGCGGATCTCCTGGGGGGGCTCGGACGGGATCGTCTACTTCGGAGCCAAGGCTGAGCCGCGGCACGACCGCCGGGCCTCGACGTTCACCCGGCTTGCCGGCACATTCCGCAAGACGTTTCCCCAACTTGCCGGTGTGAAGTTCACCCACGCCTGGGGCGGCCCGGTCGCGATCACCGCCGACTTCCTGCCGGCGTTCGGCAGCCTTGAGGGTGGCAAGATCCACTACGGGTTCGGCTACTGCGGGCATGGGGTGGCGCCGTCCAATACCGGCGGGCAGATCCTGCGCGACCTGGTGTTGGGCAGGGACACCGAGCTTGCGAACCTCGTGTTCGTCAATCGGATGCCTGCCGCGTTTCCGCCCGAGCCTATCGGCTGGGCGGGAGCCGAACTGTCGCGGCGTGCTCTGCTTCGTCAGGACGGCAAGATGGACCGGGGGGAGCCGGTCGGTGACATGGACCCGCTGATCCTGCGGATCCTGAACAAGTTCTCTTAGGGGCACTCACGCCCCGGCGGCGGCACGCCTGCGGGTCCGTCTCTGACTCCAGCGAGTCCGTCCCTCGCCGAGCAGGTCGATCTGGTCGCACTCCCCTCGATCCGGTGCGGGCCCGGAAGACACGGTGGGCGGGGGCAAGCAAGGCAGGAACAGCACCGGGCAGGGAGCGCGTTCCAGTAGAGCCTTCACCGCGCGCGCCCGCTTGCCGGCCAGCCTGTGGCTCCAGGAGATCACCACCAGGTCGGCAGGAAGTAGGTCGGCAGACTCGAGAATCCGCGCGGCCGGGTCGCCGGAGCGCACGCTCATCTCGACTTCCATGGTGGGGCAGGACTGGCAGAAGCGGGCCAGAAACTCCTTGCGCCAGTCGCCCCACTCGTACTGAGCCTGGTCGGCATAGCCCGGCGCGGTGAAGGTGCCGTGCGTGCGGGGACGCTCCGGGGTGAGCACGTGCAGCACAGTCAATGTGGCGGCGGTTTTGTGGGCGAGCTGGACGGCAGGGCGCAGGGCGCCTGCCGCCCCCGGTGATCCGTCGAGGGGGACCAGGATGCGGCGAATACCGCCGCCCAGGTCCAGTGTCCCCGGACGCACGACCAGCAGCGGCGTCAAGATGCGACGCAGAACGACGTCCGTGACGCTGCCGGCGCGGCGCATGAGGTCGGCCGTCGCGCCGTGGCTGGCCATGACGACCATGCGCACCTCGGAAGCCTCGGCCGCGGCGAGGATCTCGGAGGTGGCGTCCCCGGTTGCCAGGACCAGCTTGAGCTTGGGCAGCGGCAGGTGTGTGAGACCCAACCGCACCTTGGCCTCGCGAAGAGTCAGATCGGCGGGACCGACGTGAAGCAGACGCAAGGGCCAGCCGGTGATGGAGGACATCGTGCCGGCGGGCCCGAGCGCGAGACGCGAAACCTCGGAGCCGTCCAACGGAAGCAAGATGTGCCCGCGGGCACGCGCGCGGCTCATGGGTGCACCTCCAGCGGACCAACGGCTTGCCCTGAACGTTCGGCACGGTAGCACCCGGGCTCGAGGGAAACGGCGGGCCCGGTTCCCGTGGCGACGAGCAGAGGCGCCTCGCGTATCTCCAGCATGAGCCGCATTGCCGTTATGTCCACCCGCAGCCAAGAAGATCCCCACCGTAGGGGGAAAGCCAGCCGCGACCAGTCCTCGGGCAGGTGCGGGTCCAAGCGGATGCCCGACGGTGAGCCCGGGCTCCAGGGCAGGGGCATCAGCCCGCCGAAGCCCATGATGGCGGCCTGCCACATACCGCCCATCGCACCGATGTGGACGCCACCCGCCGCGTTGCCCATGTTGTCTCCGAGGTCGACGTCCATGGCGAGGCGGAAAGCGGCCATTGCCGTGTCCATCTCTCCCACGGCGGCGCCGACCGCGGCATGGATAGCCGGGCTGAGTGAGCTACCGTGGGCGGTGTTGGGCTCGTAGTAGAGGAAGTTGGTTCTCAGGACGCCGGCGGGCAGCCGGTCACGGAAGAGGTGCAGCATCATCACCACGTCGGCCTGCTTGATGACCTTCGAGCGAGCGACCCTCGCCGGGCCCAGGTGGACGTCGGCGGTCAGCGGCCTGGGGCCCACGCTCGCCAGGTCGATCTGCTCCAATGAGTGGTAGCCGGAGAACTGCTCGTAGACTTCGGTGCCGGGATCGAAGCCGTCGACCAGTCCCGATGCGGTCTTCCTCCAGTCGTGGGACTCTCCGCTCTCCAGGCCGGTCTTGGATTCCAGGGACCGCCAAGCTTCCGGCTGGCGTTCGCGAAGCCATGCAAGCGTGTCGGCGGCCGCCTCCAGGTTCCATCGGGCCATCACGTTGGTGTAGGCGTTGTCGTCCACGTTCTCGTGGTATTCATCCGGCCCGATGATGTTCCGGATGTGGTAGCGCCCGTCGTTGTCTCGTGAAGCCCGGGATTGCCAGAAGCGGGCGGTCTGCACGAGCACCTCGGCGCCCGCTCCTGCCAGGAAGGCCTCGTCGCCGGTGGTCTGGCAGTAGCGCCAGATGCCGATGGCCACATCGGCGGTGATGTGGTGCTCCAACTTGCCCGTCAGGATGGGGATCTTGTGCCCGTTGAGCCCGAACGCGTATGAAGGGGTGGCCTCCCGGCCGGTGTCGGCCGACTCCCATGCGTACAGTGCCCCCCGATAACCGGCGGCCTCCGCCCGCCTGCACGCTGCTGGCAGAGTGCGGGTCCGGTAGGCCACGAGACTGCCGGCCGTCTCCGGCTGGGTGTGCAAGTAGAAGGGCAGAGCGAACAGGTCGGTGTCCCAGAAGACGTGCCCCTTGTAGGCGGGGCCGGTGAGAGCTCTCGCCCCCACCGATGCCTTCCCGGCCAGAGGAGCCGCGGCGCCGGTCAGGTGGTAGACGCCGAAGCGCAGCGCCCGCTGGGCGTACGCGTCGCCCTCGATCACGACATCGCACTCATCCCAGCGGCGAGTCCAGGCCTCGCGATGTCCCTCCAGCAAGGAGTGGAAGCCCGTTTCCCATGCGCGATCCAGCAGTCGCCGGACGCTGCGCTCGGGGGGGGTTCCGTTTCCGGCGGAGTCGATGCAGGCGACCCGCTCCACCATCACCCGGCGTCCCGGCTCCGCACGCCAGCGCAGCATCCCCGAGGCAGGCGTGCTTGCCGATCCATCCGCCCCGACAAGCCGTGAGCGCAGGGCGACCGCTACGCTGCCCCGGCCGCGACCTGTCACGGTGGCCACAATCTCCTCACCGTTGTGGTGGACCCTGGCCTCGCGCACGGGGCCTCCCGATGGTAGGCGAGGGTGCTGGTCGACGACGACCCAGACGTGGCCGTTGGTCGAGGCTACCTCCAGGAGGTGGCAGAGCACGTGGCGATCGGCGAGGCTCGCGAAGCGGACCGAACGAATGTCGATGACATCGCCCTGTGGTCCCAACTGTCGCCAGTCGCGGAACACCAACCCCTGGCGCATGTCGAGGATCCAGCGGTGGGCCAGCACGCCCGCCCGCCGCGGGTGCAGGGGTTTGCCGGCGACCTCCAGATGGGCGTCGGCCCAGCCCGGCGCCGGCAACAACTCCGGGCCCGGAGGCGAGGTGGGGCTGGAGGCAAAGACACCCGCCACGTACGTGGCCGGCCGGACCCCGCGACCTCCCTCTTCACGTGCGGCGCGGCTGCCGACCAGTCCGTTGGCCACGGCGAACATTGCCTCCGTCTCGCGCTCGGTCATCGGGTCGAGGCCTTCGGCAACGAGCAGCCAGGACGGATCCGAAGTCGGCAAGGGAAATCTCAACTCATCGGCTCCTCATCGAGGGTCTTCGGCATCGAGGGTCTTCGGCAATTCCCGCACCATCTTCCTTCCCTTTCCGTCCTCTCGGCAATGAGATCTTGCCTCTCCCATTATGATTGAAGTGCCCGGAATCAGCCCGGAGAAACACCTTCGGTACCCTTGGGGGAAGCCTTGCGCGTGGCACAGATCGTCCCGCCCTATCTGCCGGTTCCACCGACGGGGTACGGGGGAATCGAGGCGGTGGCCGCGCTGCTGTGCGATGGGCTGGTGGCGCGAGGCCATGAAGTGACCTTGTTCGCCTCGCCGCTGTCTCACACCCGTGCGCGATTGGCGCCGACCTTTGACGAGCCTCCGGCGCCGGAAGCCATGGGCTCGGCCTTCATCGACGTGGTCCACATAATGCGTGCCTATCGCCGTCACGCCGAGTTCGACATCATCCACGATCACATGGCCCTGGGCGCGGCGCTGGGCTCCTTCACCGGCGCGCGGATCGCCCATACCCTGCACGGCGCGGCCGACCCGGACTCCGTCATGGTCTACCGCGCGATTGCCGGGCTGGTGGGGTTCGTGGCGATCAGTGACGCCCAACGGGCGGCCTTCGAGCCGCACGTGCCGATACTGGCCACGGTTTCCAACGCGGTGAACCTGGACACCTACCCCTTCCGCGAAAGCAAGGAGGGCTTCCTGCTGTTTCTGGGGCGCTTCAGTCCGGAGAAGGGCCCACACCTGGCGATAGACGTGGCCCGCAAGGCGGGACGCCAGTTGTTCCTGGCAGGCAAACTCGTTACCGCCGATGAGCGAGCCTACTTCGCCGAGCAAGTCGAGCCTCGGCTGGGGCCGGATGCCCGCTACCTGGGAGAGGTGGATGCGCAGAAGAAGATAGAGCTTCTGTGTGGGGCTTCTGCCCTGCTGTTTCCCATCCAGTGGGAAGAGCCGTTCGGACTGGTGATGATCGAGGCCGCGGCGTGCGGCACACCCGTGCTCGCCTTTCCTCGCGGCGCGGCCAAGGAAGTCGTGGTCGACGGCAAGACCGGCTTCCTCGTGCGGGACGTCGGAGAGATGGCCGAAGCCGTGCGCGACTTGGGCTCCATCGCCCCCGCAGTCTGCCGCCGTCACGCCGAAGAGCGCTACAGCCCGGAGGCGATGGTCGCCGGGTACGAAGCCGCTTACCTCGACCTGATCGAGCGTTAGTGCAGTGCGTCCGAAGGGTCCTGCGCGCGAAGAACCGCGCGAGCCGCAAGGATTCCGGAGGCCGCTGCCTGGACCAATCCGCGAGAGACTCCCGCTCCGTCTCCCGCTCCGTACAGACCCTCCACTTCCGTCTGCAGCCCGGAATCGAGGCGCAGCCTCGCGGAGTAGAACTTTACCTCGATGCCGTACAGCAGGGTGTTGCGCGAGTCCAGGCCGGGCGCCAGCCGATCCAGCGCCGTGATCATCTCGAGGATGTCCACGAGATAGCGATGTGGCAGCGCGAAGGCGAGGTCGCCCGGTGTCGCGCACGCCAGTGACGGCACGACGGTCCCACGAGCCATCCGTTCGGGCGTGGAGCGCTTGCCGTCCTTCAGGTCCCCCAAGCGCTGCACGAGGATCCCGCCGGAGATCATGTTGGCCAGCCGGGCCAGGTGCCGGCCGTAGGCGATGGGTTCGTGGAAGGGCTCGGTGAAGCGCGTCGTGACCAGCAGCGCGAAGTTGGTGTTGGCCGTGCGCCGCTCCGCGTAGGAGTGGCCGTTCACGGTGATCACGTCCTCGTAGGTTTCGACGGCCACCTCCCCATAGGGGCAGACACAGAACGTGCGCACGGAGTCCTGAAACGTTCGCGAGGAGAAGACCAGCTTTGCCTCATACAGGGGCTTGGTCAGCGGCTCCAAGATCACGGCCGGGCACTCCAGCCTCACGCCGACGTCGACGAGGTTGCGCTCCACGGTGAGGCCGAGCCGGCGGGCCTCGGAGTCCAGCCAGTTCGCCCCGTCGCGCCCGGGGGCTGCGATCACGCAGCGCGCCTGGACGAGTTCGCCGCCGACCACCACTCCGCGGATGCGCCCGTCCTTGACCTCGAGGGCCTCGACGCACACGCCGGTGCGAAGCTCCACGCCGGCAAGCTGATCTCTCAAGTTGGACAGCAATCGGGGCAGCCGTTCGGTCCCCACATGCCGGATCGGGGCGGGGTGATAGGTCAGGTCGGCCAGAGAGGCCCGCCGGGCCAGGTCCAGCGCAAAGGACTCGTCCAGCCCGTAGACCTCGTCGGGGGCGCCCAGCTCGCAGAAGGCGGCGTCCACTTCCCCGATGAGCCGGTCGAGGTCGGGGCCCGGCAAGTACTCGCCGAGCCATCCGCCATAGGCGCGAGAGAGGGTCAGCTTGCCGTCGGAATACGCGCCGGCGCCCCCAAAACCTGAAGCGCGGCTCGAGGGGGAGGCCAGCCTCTCCTCGAGGTCCGGCCCTTTCTCGAAGACGATCACCGACTTCCCGTGGCGGGCAAGCTCGCGGGCCGCGAACAGCCCCGCGGGTCCCGCGCCGACGATCGCGACGTCCACCGGTCCGCTCACATGTCCTCCTCGGAAACCACGTGTTCTCCTCGAAGACCCCGCATCTATCTCCGCATGTGCCGCGCTATTCGAGGAGGTTCGATGCCCGCGACTGTCAAGCCACCTCTTGGGGGACGTCTTCAGCCTAACCCCGCGAGCCCCCAGGGGGGAGTGGCGCGACCCATCCGCGAAGGTGGGCATGTTTCGGCAAGGCCACTCGGCAAGACAGGGGGCAGGCCGGGACCCTCCAAAGGAAGGCGCGATCCGTCGCAAAAGTCGGGTATTCCCCTCTTTGGCCGAACGTGGGATCCTCTACTCCTACACCGCGCCGACTTCCTCGGCGCTGGGGGTGGAGTAGGGGGTGGGAGATGCCCAGTCCGTCTACCTACTGTCCGGGGTGCGGGGCTGCAGGATCGATCGATCACGGGGTGTGTCAGGTCTGTTTGGAGCCGGCACTCGAGGGGTCTGTCCCCATTTCGGGCGGCCGCGCCATCCGGATGGACCAGGAAGCCCCAATGGTCAGGCTCGACCGCTGGCGGGGCCACCGGAGCATCGACCGAGTGAGCCCTCCCGGACTACTTGAGCCGAGTTTGTAGCCGAGCGTGCTCGAACGTGTCCGCCACGCTGCGGCGGAGTGCGCGTCGCCGTTTTCATGCGACCTGATGCCGTAAGGCCCGATGGTCTGGCATGTGACGCGCGGTGACGATGAGCTTGTCGCGGCTGGGGGGGGCGCCGGTTCCGCCGGAGCCGACCCCCAAGACCGGTAGTCCGTGGCGGGCTCCTCCACGCCAG
>Ga0265292_1002025_pt1 | contig 15279 bp, 16 predicted proteins | sample Munlanlewell296A_FD_189080 | JGI IMG/M metagenome (GOLD analysis project Ga0265292, IMG submission 189080) | Leachate microbial communities from a municipal landfill in Southern Ontario, Canada - Leachate well 296A | ecosystem: Engineered > Solid waste > Landfill > Unclassified | place: Canada... | reverse complement strand
CGCTATTTTTTAGATCTTTATATGATTTTGCAGCTGTTATTTTTGTTGTTCCTAAGAAAGTCAGGCTATGTTGAAACTCAAGTTGTTCCCCTTTCATTTTATCGGTATCACGATCAAAAAGAACTAATTCCCGGACCGTATTTTTGAGTAACATGGCAAAAGCCGCACTCATCCCTACATGCCCGCCGCCGATTATCGAAACTTTTCCGCTCATGTATTGAGTATACCGAAATTACTTAATGATTCTTATATAAATATTTTTTGAAGCATTACTGCGAATTTTTCTAGATATAAAATTATTTAACGTTTCTTATCCATTCTTACTTTTGTTTATCTACACGATAGTTTGTTACGCTTTTTGTTTTCTTTTTGACAATCTAACTCTCAAAAAACTTTCTTATTTGGTTAAATAGTCTAGAATAATATATTCTCCACCTTCTTTCTAATACATTCATATGAAAAGTATATCAAACATAGAAGGCTGAAATAAGAATGCTTAAATACTCATGTTTATTGTGTTATTTAGATTGTTATGACGCTCTAAAACTTATAAGTCCAGAGGGAAGGATTCGAACCTTCGAAGGGAAAACCCAGCAGATTTACAGTCTGCCCCCGTTGGCCACTTGGGTACCTCTGGTATCTTGATACCCTCCATTTTATCAAAAAATGTTTATTATTTGCGGTAAAAAAATTATGGAGTATAATTTCATATTAAATCATGAATAATAAATCAAAAAAACTTCCTTTTACCGTTGTGATGTTGGGAATGGTCAGCTTCTTTAATGACATGGCCTCAGAAATGATCTACCCCATCATCCCTATCTTTCTCACAACCGTTCTACACACTTCCATTCCTATCGTTGGATTTATTGAAGGTTTCGTTGAAGCTCTTGCAAGTATTTCTAAATATATTTTTGGAACATATTCCGACTATTTACAAAAGCGTAAAGTATTTGTAACTTTCGGTTACTCATTGGCGGCAATTTCAAAAATATTAATTGGTCTCGCTTTTGGATGGCCAATGGTTTTATTCGCCCGTATTGTAGATAGATTAGGAAAGGGTTTAAGAACCGCTCCAAGAGATAGTTTGCTTCTAGAAAATACAACACCGGAAAATAAAGGTTATATCTTCGGGTTTCATCGGGCGTTTGATAGTTTGGGCGCCGTATTTGGCCCCTTACTTGCATTAATCATATTATATTTCCTAAAAGATAACGTCAGACAAGCCTTTTTTGTAGCCGTTATTCCCGCCGTGATAGCTATAATACTACTGGTCATTTTTGTTAAGGAAAAAAAGACAGTGATTGCCCAAGAAAAAAATAAATTTGTAAAAATAAGTTTCAGAAATATGGATTCAAAACTCAAACTTTTTATGTTGATAAGTTTTATATTCGCGGCCGGAAATAGTTCTGACGCATTTTTATTACTGAATGCAAAAAATTTAGGACTGACAACGACCATGGTCGTGTTAATGTATGTTCTCTATAATATCTCCCAAACAGTTTTTGCAACACCGGCGGGAATTTTAGCTGATAAATTTGGGGCAAAAAAAATATTTGCCGGCGGCCTGCTTGTTTTTTCACTGGTATATCTTTTCTTCGGTTTGGTAAAATCCCCTTTCTTCCTCTGGTTTCTTTTTCCCATCTATGGCATTTATATAGCGGCCACTGACGGAATTTCCAAAGCATATCTCTCTGAATTTATCCAAAAAAAAGAATCAGGATCTTACTTTGGCGCCTATTACAGTCTCAATGCTATCGGCACATTTCTGGCATCAATAGTTGGAGGATTTTTATGGCAATTGGTAGGTCCTCAGGCAACTTTTCTTTATGGAAGTTTTATGGCATTGGCCGCCTTCATCATACTCATGATTAGTCAGAAACGATTAGGCCGCATCCATTAATAATATGATTTCCTATTTCATAGGAGATGCGGCACAAAGGGCCGTAATCGCAAATTATAAATTAGTTAATTTACGAACGAGCCCTTAGATTATAATTAGTGTATCCAATGTCAAAACTAAAAAGAGTTGTCATCGTCGACGTAGTCAATCCTTATCAAAAAATAGAAGAGGCGAAAAAAAATCTTGATGAGATAAAATCTTTGGTCTCAACTTATCATGGAATTGATGTGGTTGACGTGATTCAACACCGTACACGACCAGATAAGGCAACATTCATAGGTAAAGGTAAGGTCGAAGAACTTGTAGGTATCGTTAACAAACAAAAGATTGACATAGTTGTTGTCAACGCCATTGTCAATCCAAGCGTTTTATTTAATCTCACTCAGTATTTATGGAATGATCAACCTGAAATTCAAGTTTGGGACCGGTTTGATCTGATATTAAATATATTTGATAAACACGCCCATACCGCCGAAGCAAAACTGCAGATCGAACTGGCCAGAATGAATCATATGGGGCCTCGAATTTATGGACTGGGTGAAAAATATTTTTCCCGTCAAGGAGGAGGCGGTACCAATACAAAAGGCCAAGGAGAAACCAATATCGAGATAATGAAGCGCCATTTTCGAACCCAAATAAGACTAAAAAAAGATGAACTAAATAAATTAGCCCTCCAACATCAACTGCAAATTGAGAGAAGAAAATTTAATCATATTCAAAGCATTTCGATCGTCGGCTATACTAACGCCGGAAAAACTTCCTTATTTAATTATCTGACAAAAAGAAATAAGATTGTTGAGAACGCTTTATTTGTAACTTTGGATAGTGTCACCGGAAAACTTTATCTTCCAACTCTCAAAAAGGAGGTGACGATCTCTGACACGATCGGTTTTATCAAAGATCTGCCGCCCTCATTGATTGATTCATTCAAATCAACGCTCCTTGAATCAATCAACGCTGACATAATTTTACATGTGATTGATATCAAAGATCCGGAAATGGATCAAAAAATAAGTATCGTTAATAATATTTTAAGAGAACTTAAAGTTCGCTCAAAAAAAATAATTTATGTCTTTAATAAGATAGATGCTTTCTTAGGAAATGCAGAAGAGCTGTTAAAAAAAATTAATGAAGTTTACGCCCCCTATTACCCTCAATATATTTCTGTGACGACCGATTACGGAATTAATAAATTATTAACTGAAATAGAAAAGCAGTTGGTCTGCTAAAATATAGACTAAACCTATGATACAAAAGCATAATGTTTTTGAATTTGTATCTTACGAGATACAACCAGATAAAAAAACAATTGATTTTAACTATAAAACTAAAAGTTTATATTTTACTGAAAAAATTATTTTGCCCAGCCAGATTCCCTCTCATGCTAAAAATGAATTAATTGATAAGGTTCTGGAAAGTCTTCATATAATTTTAGGAATAACGTATTTCAAGATGTTCTGTCCAAAAAAAATTACTCTACCCTATGCTCTATCCAAAGCTCAGGCTGATTTTTGGAATACTGCTTACACAAAAGGATTGGGGGAATTTTTTTACAAAAATAAAATCGATTTTAGAGGTTTAATAAATTTCCCATACTTTGATATATTGAATACACCGCCTGTACAACTGCGTCAGTTGGATGAGGCTAAAAAAAACAGATTTCTAGTCGGTATCGGAGGCGGCAAGGATTCAATTGTTAGCGTTGAAATTTTAAAAGAACAAAAAAAAGAAATTATTAGCGGATTTATTTTGGATGCTCAAACTACTCCGCCCAATATTCAAATTGACGTTTTAAGAACAATGGAAATAAATTATTTTATTGTTAAAAGACAGTTAGATCTTCAACTATTTGATTTAAAATATACATATAATGGTCACATCCCCATCACGGCAATTTATAGTTTTATTGCTCTATTGTTGGCTGCAATATATGATTATTCTTCAATTATTATCCCCAATGGAAAAAGCGCTAATTTTGGCAACGTCAATTATTTAGGTGTCGAGATTAATCACCAATGGAGTAAGTCGGAAGAGTTTGAAAAACTTTTTCAAAAATATGTTAGTCAGTATATTACTTCAAGTATAAATTTATATTCCAATCTTCGGCCCTATTCGGAAATGGAGATTGCCAAAATGTTTTCTTCTCACAAGAAATATTTTTCTGTTTTTTCTAGCTGCAATAAGAATTATAAGATAAAAGGAAACATCAATCAAAAAAGGTGGTGCGGGGAATGCGCCAAATGTGCTTTTGTCTTTATTATATTGGCGGCCAATTTACCTAAAGAAGAAGTGGTTAAAATTTTTGATAAGGACTTACTTAACGATTCCAAACTAATTCCTTTATATCAAGATTTAATTGGAAAAGGCGAAATGAAACCTTTTGATTGTGTGGGGACATTTGAAGAATCGATTGAAGCTTTTGAAATGATTAAAAGTAAAGGTGAGTTTAACAACGATATTGTTATGCAGGAAATTAAGTTGTGATTATTAGTCTGGATCCCCGCCTTCGCGGGGATGACATAACAGATGCGAGAAATTATTTTGATTAATATGAAAATAGAAGACTTAAAAAAATATAATAAAATCCTTATCTTGGGCTATGGGAAAGAAGGACAAGCCACAGAAAGATTTTTGAAAAGATATTGTCCGTCAGCTTTGATTGGTATTGCCGATAAAAAATATAGCTCAAATTATCTTGACGAACAAAAAAACTATGACTTGGTAATCCGCTCTCCGGGAATTCCCAAAAACTTAATTACTAGACCTTATACAACGGCCACTAATATTTTTTTAGCCAATATTAATAATGTTGTTATTGGAGTGACCGGTTCAAAGGGTAAAAGTACTACCGCTAGTTTGATTCACTCTATTTTTAAAGAGGCCGGAAGGACCGTCCATTTAATTGGCAATATCGGTAATCCAATGTTGGACAAAATGCTGAAACCGATCGAGAAAGAAGATATTTTTGTCTGTGAATTTTCCAGTTATCAATTAGATGATATTAAGTATTCACCGCATATTTCTGTCATCACTAATCTTTTTCCGGAACATATGAACTATCACGGTAGTGTTGACGCTTATTATCAAGCGAAGAAAAATATTCTTAAATTCGTCGAACCAGATGATTATTACTGTTATAATCCTAAATATTCGATTTTGGAACAATGGGCAAAAAACATTAAATGTAAATCTTTATCTTCAGAACGAAAAATTTACTTTGATCAAATGACTAATCCTTTAATCGGAGAACATAATCTAGAAAATATAGATGAAGCAGTAACTGTGGCAAAAATATTTAATGTTTCTGATGAAATTATTAAAAATACCGTTCGAAATTTTCAACCCTTGCCTCATCGATTACAGTTCGTTGGTAAATTTAGAGGCATTTTATTTTATGATGATGCAATTTCCACCACGCCCGAATCAACAATATGCGCGATTAATAGTTTTCCAAACATTGGCACAATTTTTTTAGGAGGGCTTGACCGGGGTTATGATTTTAATGAACTAACTCAGGTAATTATTGAAAAGAAAATTCCTAATATAGTTTTATTTTCAGACACCGGAGAAAAAATATTTGAACTATTAAAAAAAGTTACTGGAATTAAATTAAGGTTTTTAAAAACTAAAAGTATGGAAGAAGCGGTTAAGTTTGCTTATAAAAATACTCCTGCTGGGAAAATATGTTTATTATCATGTGCTTCTCCAAGCTACAGCCTTTGGAAGAATTTTGAAGAAAAGGGTGATCTGTTTCAGTTTTTTGTTAAAAAATACAAATAATAAATGCTAAAAAACGTCATTATCACTTGCTCAAACGAAAAGTATGGAGATTTTTTAGTCGATCATTGGCTTAAGTCGCTAAAAGAAAATGTTGATCTAAAAAATATTAACATTGTGATTATTGACTACGGACTTAATAATTCACAAAAAGCGCAATTGTTGAAAGAAAAAGTAATCTTATTTAAAGGAACAAAAAAATATCATATTGTTAACAAAAGATTTTTTGACGCCAGAAAGTTTTTGAGTAAAGACAAATATGATCAAATTCTTTTTATAGACGGCGGGGATACTATTTTTCAGGAAGATATTGCCGACGTTTTTAATAAAGATAAAAATACTTTTCGAGTCGTTCCACTAGGCATGGAAGTTCTTTTTTTCGAATGGTTTATTTTCGATAATTTTGAAAAAAAGATTAAAGAAAAAATCTGGAAAATAGTCAAAAATAAGACCGTGATTAACGCCGGAGTTATCTTTGCCCCTTATAATAAATTTTTGTCACTGTGTGATGACATGGAAAAATTAATCAAAGATAAAGATGCTTTCGGACCCGATCAAATAATACTGAACTATTATCTTTACCAGAAAGGGTTTATTTTTTTAGATAGTAAATATAATTTTATGATGAGTACTGAAGAAAAGGGTTTTATAGTAAAAAAGGGTATTTTTTATAAACACAATGGGGAAAAAATTGTTATTGTCCATAATGCCGGACAGATGGACTTTTTTAGACCAATAAATAATTTTGGTTATGGAAAAGAATTTAATCAAATCAAGCACGTAATCTACAACGTCAAAAAAACCCAATACCAAATACTCGGCTGGTATAAGAAAAACTTTAAGGATTAAACCTTATAAACCTCCACTCCCTCATGAACGAGTTTGTCAACTTTGACGCCAACACTTTGACCTTTTGCCGCTTTTTCTAATTGCTTGTGTTCTTCTTGAATTGAGGAAATTGCTTGCTGAAATATTTCTTCTCCACTTCCATGTTTGACAAACTTCAAAGTGTCACCTACAGAAAAGGGGGATTTCACTTCAATGATTGCTACACCTAAATGATTATAATAGTGGGAAATTTTACCTACTTTTTTATCAGCCATAATCATCACCCCCTTTATCTACCTTACAATCATATCAAATTTAATACCCCATTCCGCCCATTCCCGGCATTCCGCCACCACTAGGCGCAGCAGGAGGATTCTTTTCCGGCTTATCCGCAATCAATGCTTCGGTTGTCAAGACCATTGTGGCAACAGAAACTGCGTTTTCAACGGCAGTTCTGACCACTTTTAATGGATCAATAATTCCGGCTTTGATCATATCGATCGTCTCAGCAGTGGACGTTGACTCAGTTTTCAAAATATCAAAACCTTGTCCCTTAGCACTGGCTGATCGGGCTTTAGCAATTAATTCGCCGGGATTTAATCCGCCATTTTCCATCAATTTTGTAAATGGTGATTCAATCGCGCTCTTAACGAGTTCAAAACCAATCACTTCATCACGACTGGCCCCTGATTTTTCCAGTTCTTTTGAATCCATCTTTTGACTGATATCAAGAAGAGCAACAGCGCCTCCTGGAACAATTCCCTCTTCAAGAGCGGCTTTGGTCGCGGCCACGGCATCGATGACTCTTTCTTTTTTATCTTTTAACTCAACTTCGCTGGCGGCTCCAACATTGATAATAGCCACACCCCCGGAAAGTTTAGCTAATCTCTCCTGAAACTTTTCCTTATCAAAGTCAGAGGTTGATTCATACAACTCTCTTTTAATTTTTTCAATTCTTCCGTTGATCATTTTTTTGTCCCCCTTACCGCCAATAATTGAAGTGTTTTCTTTATCTGACTTTACTTTGTCAGCCCGACCACAATCAGCCACTTCAATATTTTCTAATTTTTTTCCCAAATCTTCTGAGATGACGGTACCTCCGGTAAGAATAGCAATGTCTTCCAACATTTCTTTTCGACGGTCCCCAAATCCCGGAGCTTTAACCACTAATGCGTTAAAGGTTCCACGAAGTTTGTTGACGACGAGTGTTGCCAAAGCTTCACCTTCGATCTCTTCGGCAATAATTACCAAATTCTTGGAAATTTTAACAAATTTTTCCAAAAATGGTAATAGATCCGAAACAGCGGTAATTTTTTTGTCAGTAATTAAGATATAGGCATCCTCAATTTCGGCCACCATCTTATCAGAGTCGGTGGCAAAATAGGGTGAGGCAAAACCCCGATCAAACTGCATCCCCTCTTTATGATCAAAGGTTGTCTCCAAACTTTTTCCTTCTTCAACGGTGACAACTCCATCTTTTCCGCCGACTTTTTTCAATGCTTCGGCAATCAAGTTACCTAGTTCAACGTCACCGGCAGAAATTGTGGCGACGTTAGCGGCATCTTTTAAGGTAATGGTTTTAGCCATTTTTTTTAGCTCGGCAACTACATAAGTAGCGCCTTTCATTAATCCTGCTCTCATCACCATTGGATTTGAACCGGCGGTAATCATCTTTATTCCTTGAGAGACAATTGCGCCTGCCAAAATTGTAGCCGTTGTTGTTCCGTCTCCGGCAATATCAGCAGTTTTGGAAGCGGCTTCTTTAACTAATTGCGCTCCCATATTTTCAAATGCATCTTCCAGTTCAATTTCTTTAGCGACCGTTACACCATCGTGAACGACGCTGGGGCCTCCCCATTTTCGTTCCAATCCGACGTTTCGGCCTTTTGGACCTAAGGTCGTTGCCACTGCCTTACATAACTTATCAACACCATCAAGAAGTTTTTTTCGAGCCTCTGCTCCGTAAATGATTTGCTTAGCCATAATATTTATAATTAATTAATAATTCTGTTTAAAACACGTTAACTCGTTAACGCGTTAACAGGTTAACGGGTTATTCAACAACAGCCATGACATCTTTCTGCTCAATCAACAACCATTCTTCGCGACCTACCTTTACTTCATTCCCACCCCATTTTTTATACAAAACTTTTTGTCCAACTTTAACAACCATCTTGCCACTTTTCTTTTCTTCCGCACCACAACACTCGTCTCCACAACAATCTGACCCTGGTCCAATCGCCATAATCTCACCTACTTGAGGTTTTTCTTTAACAGAATCCGGAAGAACGATGCCAGAAGAAAGAACTTCTTCACTTTTTACTGGTTTAATTAACACGTAATCAAAAAGAGGTTTAATATTACCTTGTGCTTTTGACATAAGAAAAAAATTAAAATTTGTAATTAACTTATAATTTTTATATGATGAAATATACCCAAAAAAAATTCCGTTGTCAAGGGGAAGTTATCAAATGAGTGGGGTATCTGCTAATAGTATGGATGAAACCAATAGCTTGTCAGAAATAGAAAAATTAAAGACTCTTTTGCAGACAGCCGATTTGCCTGCTAACCTTCATGATAAGGCGGCCGAGCAAATTGAGCGCATTTATCTGACCTTAAAACACGGTGGCAATCTCTCTCAACTCGATATCACCGCTAAATATATTAATTGGATAACTAATCTCCCCTGGAATAAAAAAACCGATGATATCTTAGATGTTGCTCATGCTAAACAGGTTTTAGAACTAAACCACTTTGGTCTGGAAAAGATTAAACAGCGAATAATTGAATATATTTCTGTTTTGATTTTGCAGAAAAAAGGAATATCCCCTGATAGCCATCATGCCCCTAATCTATTTTTTGTTGGTTTGGCTGGAACCGGAAAAACCACCTTTGCCAAATCGGTGGCTGAAGCACTGGGCCGAAAATATATCAGAATTCCATTTGGTGGACTATCCTCGGCTCTTGATCTGCGCGGTCAGTCAAAGACTTCTCCTGAAGCCGAACCGGGTATGATTGTCCGGGCTTTAAGACGCGCTGGGACTCAAAACCCAGTCATATTGCTTGATGAATTAGATAGAATCACTCCGGAGTCTCGAGCAGCCATCATGGGTGTTTTAATTGAGCTTTTGGATCCTGGTCAAAATAATAATTTTACCGACTATTTTATTGACTATCCTTTTGATCTTTCCAAAGTTTTGTTTATTGCGACGGCTAATAATACTAATAATATTTCAACGGCAGTCATGGACCGGCTTGAGGTAATTCAAATGCCGTCCTACACCGATGAAGAAAAAATCGCCATCGCCAAAAACTATGTCTTCCCCCGCTATATCAAAGAGGTTGGCTTAACTCCGGAAAATATTAAAATCGAAGATTCTGTCTGGTTAAAAATTACCAGACCATTGGGATTTGATTCGGGAATAAGAAGTCTGGAGCGGACTATTGAAGGCATCGCCAGAAAAGTTGCTTATAAAATTGTTAAAGGTGAAGGAACGAGTTTTGTGATCAATGATGCAAATGTAAGAGAATATTTGTAATTAAAATATCAAATGACAAATGATAAATAACAATTGAATAACAAATATCAAATGTTTAAAATATTTGTTATTTATTATTTGAAATTCAATTGATGTTTGTTATTGGTTATTTGTTATTTTTTAAGTGTGGCGATCTGCCACTTTGCTGGCTCCATACGAATAAGGCTTTATTTTCACGTCATACCCACTCCCCCTTATCATGCCGCTGATTTCATTGATCATGGTTCTTGTTTCACCATTCGGACCGATGTCAACATGAATCTGAATATCATAGCGGGAAATTCCATTGGTTTTAAATAATTCAACAAAATTTTCTGAAGTTTGAAGTGACATAATGGCTTCCTGATAGATTCTTTCTTTTAAACCCATTTTTTTGTTATTGATCTCTCTTTTCCAAAAATAAATTCCACCCGCGCCCATTCGATGAATTACTAACGCCGAAACAAAATCATATCCGCCTTTTTCTGTCTTTTGTGAATCGGTCCCGACGATGATTTCATACTTGGCTTTTTTTTCGACGGCCATATATGAAGACACAATATGTCTTAATTTTTCCAGATCAACCTCTCCATGTGTTGGGCTTTGAAACATAAAGCGGAGAGGGCGAGATTCGAACTCGCGGTGACATTGCTGCCACGCAGGTTTTCAAGACCTGTTCATTCAACCACTCTGACACCTCTCCTTTATTTTTTTGAGGTGCGTGCCAGAATCGGACTGGCGCATAACTGTTTTGCAGACAGTCGCGTTACCACTTCGCCAACGCACCGAGTCAAACTCGGCTGGAACGTTTGACGTTCCGCCAAGTCCCCCTAATTTTACTTCAAACCTGTATTTTTAACAATTGGAGTTATAATGATTGGATGAACAAGATATTTTTATTGATTCTTTTTTTATTTACAAAAAGTATTTATGTAGTTCTAAACAAAAGGAAGTCTAAGTATTATTGGAAAATTAAATTTGACGACTTTATTCCTTTAATTCCTATATTTATTATTCCTTATATTGGATTTTATATTTACATAATAGCAGCTATTATTTTTTTGTGGAATTTAAAATATATTAATAATTTCTTTATTACTTATATTATTGCTTATATTCTCGCCGGATTATTTTGGTATTTTATTCCAAATGGTGTAAAACGTCCAACGATTAAAGACAAAAATATTTTTAGTAAATTAACCACTTTCATTCATAAAGCTGATAATGATACAAATGGCTTTCCAAGTGCGCATGTGTTTGCAACATTAATTTGTTCATATTTTCTTGCGCTTGCATTTCCGGAACATTTAATATTGATTTGGTCAGTTAATTTTTTTATATGTATTTCAACAGTTTTTGTAAAACAACATTATATTCTCGATATTTTAGGAGGAATTATTACTTTCTGGTTAAGTCTCATGATAAGCGGTCTATTCTTAATGATCTGAAATCATAATGAGATATCACTTATCTTCAATCGTGTATAATTTTGATGTGTTTTATATAAAAAATCGCTTCAAAAATATCTCCCTTGCTTATCCTAAAATATCATTTACAAAAAAAATATATATGGTGTTTGTGGGAAGAATAAATTTTTTTGTAAGCAGATTAAAAACGTTGCTTTATCTTTTTTTTGGCTTTTTTCCTTATAAAACAAAAATCAATGGGAAAGAAACATTAGATGAATGCATGAGAAAAAATGGAGCTATTTTTATTTCTGTTCATAGCGGTTCGTATCCCATGGCAGGAAAAATATTCCATGATAATTATCCAAGTCATAAAATTATTACTCCTTTCTATAAATTCAATAAATATTCTGCTTATGAAATTTATAAAAAACTTTTTAAAAGAATAAATATTAATATCGTTCAGCTAGGTGGAGCAATGAAAGAAATTGATCCTGTTCTCATAAATGGAGGATCTGTTTGTTTATTTCTTGATGCGGCTTTACCAGTAAAAAATAGAGTTATTGTAAAAATTTTTAATAATCCTGTTCCATTATCGACTGGTGCTTTATGGTTATCAAAAAAATATTCAAAGCCAATCATCCCTATTTATGTTCAAGATAAAAGACAAGAGATAATATTGAATATATTACCTGAAATAAAAATCGCAGGAAAAAATGACGACTTGGTAATGAAAGAAATTGCATTGAGCATCGAAAATATGATCTCAATCACACTTAGACAGTGGCATATTGCTGATAATTTTTTCTTTCAAGATTTAGTCTGAGCTTTGGTAAAATATGACATGGTGGGGTGGCAGAGCGGTTGAATGCGCAGGTTTCGAAAACCTGTATGGCAGAAATGCTATCGCGAGTTCAAATCTCGCCCCCACCGCAGCGTTAAAAGATTCAAAGAACACAACTCTGGCTTAAGTCAGGCTACAAAACCATTCATTCCCTATAAATTAATATTTTATGAAGCATTTTTAAATCAAACAGATGCTAAGAATAGAGAAATATATTTAAAAGGAGGATATGGAAGAAAAACCATCAAAGCAATGCTTTCAAAATATTTTAAAAATACTTAAAATCAGGATCAGGAAGAGCTTTTATAAAAAAATGTTTTTTCGTGAAAAAGTGATTATCAATTTCATATATAATAATTCTCAAATGACTCCAATAATAAATCATATCATCGTAATCCCTGGACTTGGGAATAATATTAAGAAGCACGAATGGGTTATGGAAAGCTGGAAAAAATATGGGATAATCCCCCATGTTTTTGACACCAAGTGGAAAGCTGAAGAGAATGGTTTTCAACCAAAACTTGATAGCGCGCTTAAACTCGTAGACTCTCTTTCAAATAAAAACACAAAAATCTCTATCATCGGCAATAGCGCCGGTAGTAGTTTTGCTCTTAATATTTTTGGGGAAAGAAAAAAACAAATACATAAAGTGATAGTTAATTGCGGTCGAGTTCGCGATGGTGATTGGCCTTGGTTTACTTTTGATCAGGCAACAAAATCAAGTCCTTCATTTAAAGAATCCGTTTTAAGAGCGCAAAAACTAGAAAAAACATTTACAAATACCTATCGAAAAAAAATTTTAACTTTAAGGCCACTTTTTGACGAAGTCGTACCCCCATTTACTGTTCCTATTCTTGGAGCAAAAAATGAAAATATGTTGACTCTTGGTCACTCTCTAAGCATCGCTCTAAATTTAACCCTATTCAAAAAACGATTAATTAATTTTGTTTTAAAATGATAAATATTTTTTTGTTTGTAATTATTTTTCTAGTTATTGTTAATTGGTTTCAAATAATCCATTTTTCAAGTTTATTTGTAGGACCAAAAATAAAAACAAGCATACTCAAAGACAAATGGATAAATGATATTGTTAAGAAAAAAACAGGATTGGCACCGCTTGATATAACTTTATTTCATGATAAAAAAATGTACGGAATGATGGCCGGCCTACCTTTCTGGCCGAAGATGATTCTTTCAACCGGATTATACAACAACTTAAATAAAGATGAACTTGAATGGGTCATTCTCCACGAAGCCGGCCACTGTCTCTTTTGGCATAATCTTCAATCGTTTTTTATCGAAATTATTACTTTATTTATTGGACTTTATTTAATTAAAGTAAATAATTTAAATATATTTCTAGTACCCATTCATGCAATTTTATTAAGTATAATCTCAATTCATTTGATCAGATGGTCGACAGAATACGTTGCAGACAAATATTCAATAAATCTAGTTGATAATCCAAAAGGAGTAATTACAGCTCAAGAAAAATTTAGAAAAGATTATTCGAAAAACTTTATGAATGACGAAAAAAGTATTTTCCGATTTTTATTTCATTGGAATATATATCCGTCACAAAGAATCGAAATGGCAAAAAGAAGATTAAAAAAATTCTCAATTGACAAATAAAATTTGATGGATTATATTTGGAAACGTATTGTTTGATAAAGGGGTCGAAAGACTTAAAAGGAAATCACGGTGACAAGTCCGTGGCTATGCCGTAACTGTTAAAGCCAGAAAACTTACCTTTGTTTTTACCGAGTTTTGACTTTCGAGCGAAAAGTCTATGGTCTCACTAAAAGAACTACAACATCATGCTTTTGTTGGCGAGGCAGAGTCACTGGCAAAATTTGGATTTAATCCTCGGGAGCAAATTTCTTCGCTTGAAAAATTTTCTCAACAAATAGAATCTCATGCATTACACGTCATTGAGGATAGGCCTGTTTCCAACGCCTACACATATTTTATTGATAGAGGAGAAATTTATATTGACGAAGAAAGAAAGACAAAACTATTTGTTGACCCTGAAGAGCGTGGTGGACTATCTCTCTACGGAACTAAAGAGGCGATTAAAAATTCGTTGTTTCATCCCGGGCAGATCATATTTTTATATAGCCCACCCGGACAGGTTGCGTTTGAAAAAGGGACAAAGTACGACAAAGTAAAACCTTATCCCGACGGACAACTTTATCTGCTGGTCGGTAAGAATGATGATCAGGTGGATGCGATGGCGATCTCCATTTCAAAAGAACAGGAAAGACAGATATTGTCAACTTTTTTTGGAAAGCAAAATATAAACCATGGAGGTTTTTATGACGAGGTTCAAAAAATAAAATATTTTCTAACTACCCCAACCGTGACAGATTTTAACATTGACGGTTTACTGGCATATCTGGAAGGCGTTTCTTACCTGAACGATTTCCCTGTTTATAAAAACGTCCATGATGAAGAGTTTTTATTGTCCGATGTCCTTTACGACCTGCGGCGGAGTTGGATGAAAGAAATACGACCTAAAATAAAAATAGACTATCAACTGGCCTTTGAAATGATCCAAAACGGCGGCGTCGAAAAAGCTTATTTAGACCAAATAAGAAATTATTTTCCTATTTATAGTAAAAATGGTAAGATGCCTTTGGGTGGAGGCTGCGGCGGAAATGATAGTGAGAATGAGAACAACGATCCATTATCAACTAATTACAGACTGTCAACGCCATCAATCAAAGATATTATGAAAAAAAACAATGATGATTCTGATGAATACGGCTCCTTAAAATTCTCCCCTTGCCCGATTTGTAATGGAGAACATATCAGGCCTCGTCATGTATTATTAGAAGTTTGTCCTGATAAAAAAAGCGAAAACGGAGAGCCAATTCCAATTCCTAAATGTTAAAGGTATAATATAGTCAATGAAAAAGTATTTGTTACTGATTTTGTTAAGCTTACTTGGAACCGCTGATGCCGGATACTTAACTTATGAACATTATCAACAGGTAATCTCCC
>Ga0265292_1002024_pt1 | contig 15283 bp, 13 predicted proteins | sample Munlanlewell296A_FD_189080 | JGI IMG/M metagenome (GOLD analysis project Ga0265292, IMG submission 189080) | Leachate microbial communities from a municipal landfill in Southern Ontario, Canada - Leachate well 296A | ecosystem: Engineered > Solid waste > Landfill > Unclassified | place: Canada... | reverse complement strand
TTATGTTGTTTGCTGCGCAAAGTATTTCGTACTATCGGGTACCATTGTTGCGCCACAGTATCTGCTGCTGCTTCACACAATTCACCACATCATTACATTATGGAGGTTTCATGAAACACGTATCAAATCTGTTTACCTTGTTTGTCCTATTCATTGCGCCGACGTTGTTTGTTGCAGCAACTCCTGCTCCGACAGCGGAAGAAGAATATGTCTCGTTATACGGTGTTGTTCGGTACAATGCTTTTCCGGAGGTCTTTAAGTTATGGAACGGTCCTGCATACGGCGGAACGGTGTCCCTGGTTCAAAATGGCGTTACGTTGATGTCTTGCCCTATCGGAGCTGGAGGAACATATAATTTTACTACCGATTTACCTGATAATCAGAATTATGAATTAACGGTAGTTACCAGTATCCTCGACAATGGTAGCGGACCCTGGTCTGGTTCCACTGCGTTTACCCATGCACAGGGAACCGTTGATGTTGTGGATATTAATGCATTAATCATTGTTGAATAATTTTTCGGCGACGGCAGTTGCAGAAGTGCTCGTCATGATGGTTTTCTTATGGCAGTACTTTTTCAAAGAGTTTTTATTTATCTAACGTGACACTCATGACAATTTATTAAGCTGTTGTGTCAACAATGAATAGAACAGGATGCCTTGCAGCATCCTGTTCTGTTTTAAATTCCTTTTTTTTATAGCATAGCGTCATTGTATTGCGCTTGAGACAGACAATTAAGAACTTTGCGAAGCAATTAATTCTTTTATATCCATTTTCATTCTTTGTCTCGTTTCAACGAGGAAATGAATGCCGATACGGAACGCACATGATCACGGAGTCATTCTAACAACGTTGTCGGAAACAGTGACCAACGAAAAACTTTTAGAATATTATTTGGAAATGGATTATGCTAGAATCAACCTTCCGTGGCGTGAGGTGATCGACGAACGAGAGATTACAACAATGGACATTACTCCAGACGGACAACGGAGGTTTCCAGAGTTTGTGAATTCCAAAGCGGAACTAATACGTGAGGGGAAGGTGGCAATGGTCGCTACTGCCAATGTAGTCTATGGGATGTTTCGAATGTGGGAAACTCAGAATAGCGAAATTGATTATAAAGTGTGCCTATTTCGGGATATTGATGCTTCCCATCAATGGCTTGGTACTCAGCAAAGAGCGCTATACATGACCCTCGCCAGTGATACTGCCGAAATAACTTACAATCCTTCCGTGGGCGCTTTCTTCTGCGAAAAAATAATAATTGAAATAATCAGAATTCCCGCTGAAATAATAATCGGCAAATATCCCTGCATAATGGAAAGTTCATACATCGGCGCGTCGGGCTTTGGAGGGCGTTCATTCACCGGCGGCATGACGCCGAACGGAAGGGGCGTCGCAGCATCAACTTTAAAGATAAAGGTATAATCCATCACAAGTTTCCCGATGCGGATGGGAAGTGTTAATGTGATTTCGCTTCCCGCGGTCGTTTCAATGATCTCTCTGATTGTAATCGAGCCGCTGTCGTTCGTCGGAAAAAGTTCCTGTTCAATCCACTTCCCTTTTTCATAATTCACATGCTGCCAGGGAATCACCGTCTCGCGAAGAAATCCCTGCGGCGGAACTCCGAGCGGCTGCGGCGTGGCGTGTCCCATGGTGTAGAAGGTGGTATTGTTGCGGACCGGATACATTCTTTTGTTCACGCCAAGCGATACTCGTTCCCAGGCAATCGAGATCTGCTGCTCCGACATATTATACAGTTGGAACGTAATCGCCGATGCATCGAAGACGAAACTGATTTCAATATTGTCGTCGCGGAACTTCAGATCGTCGTTTTGCGCCGGTTGCTCCATTGTATATGTATAGACATACTTCGTGCCGGAAGGAACAGATGAATTCATCAACCCGGAACAGCCGGAAACGATAAGCAGCGCAAAGAGGGGCGAACAATGTGTCAGTAGCCTGATCATAATGTTCAACAGATAGCGAAGTATGCGGAAGGAGTAATTCGGCAGGACGGTAAAAACCATCCTTTCCCCCATTGAAATTTGCCAATTTGTACACCGTAACGCAAGTCATCTTTTTTCATGGAAACGTTATCGTTTTGTGAGAATTTCTTCCGATGAATTGACGTTATTGTATACGGAGGTGAAAAATGAGATATCTTAGTTTATTATTGATCGTTGGATGCGGCATTGTTTTCGCTCAAAATCCATCGACATCGAAAGGAACAATACGAATGGAACAGAAACTGGAAGTGGCAACTCTCGGAGCCGGTTGTTTTTGGTGTGTTGAAGCGATCTATCAGCGTCTGGATGGAGTGGAGAAGGTGGAATCGGGATATTCCGGTGGTACGGTGAAAAATCCTTCCTACGAACAGGTTTGCACCGGCAGAACCGGACACGCAGAGGTGATTCAAATAACGTTTAATTCTGCAAAACTTTCCTACAAGGAATTGCTGGAAGTTTTCTTCAAAACGCACGATCCGACCACGCTGAACAAACAAGGGGCAGATGCGGGAACACAATACCGTTCAGCAATATTTTACCACAGCCCGGAGCAAAAAGCGATTGCGGAACAGGTGAAGCGGGAAACCGATGCAGCGAAAATCTGGGATGATCCGATTGTCACAGAAATTTCAATGTACGGTACCTTCTATAAGGCGGAAGCATATCATCAGGACTACTACAACCAAAATTCTTTTCAGCCATATTGTATGATGGTAATCAATCCAAAATTGAGTAAATTTAAAAAGGAGTTCGGCAGCAAGCTGAAGAAACAATAACACCTTACCTCAACCTGTATGAATCATCGACAAACGAAGAGAGAGACAACAAGCGAGAAGCGTTGTCCTTCTCTTCGTTTTTTATTTGCCGGAATTTATTTTTTATCGTTTGGATTTATTTTTCAAGGATGTTTTATTCTTCGTCCGTTCACCGGCGCCGATTTTGATCTTGCGCAGCTACAGAGAGCGCGTGAAGCGAGGGTGATGCAGATTCGGCTAAGCGGAGCACACTCGCTCGCCGACCGGATGGCGAACGGCGACTCTGTCGGCAATGCAGACATGTCGTTCTACTTCTCCGAAGTGCTGCTGAACAAAGCCGCGTCACAGCTTGATTCCACGACAGGCTGGCTTGATTCGCTCACCTCGTTTAATATCCGCTCTATTCGTATAAAACTGTATAACGGATCGGCTATTGCTACCATCTCCATGGCAGCGTATCACCACGGGTACGACGTGAATGTCAATCTGTTGATGGATTGTATTCTAACATTTGGCATCGACAGCGGAAAGTTCTATGCCACTCTGGAGCCGTTTAACGTTGTTCCTAATGTGAAAGCGTCCGGCATGATTGCATCAATGGAAGGAATCATCGGAGATATTCTTACCATGAAACTTTCCACGCTCAGCGACAATCTTCCCCCCATCCAGTTTCCGGTCGATTTTAATAACCAATTTCCGGTGCAGGCGAGTGCGGTACAGGTGCGAACCGGTTTAAATATGGATATCTCTACTCCGGCACAAATGCTGAATTACTCTCTTGCATTAAAAGAAGTGCTTATCTTTAAGGAAAAATTGTTCGTCGCCATGAATCTGAAGAATGTGGGGGTAAAAAAATGAAACCCTTTTCGTTCTTTATACTGTTGTTGTTCGCAAGCTGCGGTTCATCCCTGAATATTCCACCAATCGAAGAATCACGGCAGATCATTGACGATAGCAAACCGAAGCTGGATTCGTTGGATATGGTGATTAATGTGCGCACTCGTTCTCTTCCCCATGGACATGATCTTATTACGCAAACCCGCGCTTCTGCCGTTAACACTCTGCTCGGCAGAGTTACGAACAGTACGATGAAAGATATCCATATCGATTTTCTTCCTACCCGTCCGCTTTGGAAAGAGGAAAAGTCGGTTCTTGGTATCGGCTACACTAATATGGTGGATGTCGATACGGGAACATTGGATATCGATTTAAAAAAATTTGCGTTTACCGACGTTTCCAACAACACCATCTACGCACAACTTGAGATTGAAGGGACGGGAATGATTAAAGCATCCGGAACATATACCGGCGTCTCCGCCCATGTCTCTCCACAGATCCATTTTTATCTGAACGAACAGATTATTTTTACTGTAGCAGCGGCGGATTCGGATTACATTCGGTTGAATCCGGTTCCGAAAACCGTCCGCCTAAAAACAAAGATCACCATCAATCTCTTGGGATGGAACATCCCGTATTACAAAGAGATACCGTTGTTGACCACCGATTTAATCAAACCGGTGCTTATTCCGTCCGCCGTCACTTCCGAGATTGTCTTTCCGATCCCGGAAGCGCGTTATGGCTCACAGCGTTTGGAATTTGTGAAGCGGTATTTACGATTTTCTCGATCGAGCGTACGGGCGCAGAACAATATTCTGGAATACCGCAGCAATATCGATTTTGACAAACCGTAATTTTTTTTCCTTTTAAACTTAACGATACGAGTCACTCATGGTCCCAATTTCCATTGCTTATCACGGTCATTTGCGCTGCAACGCTGTTCATGACAACAGTGGCATGCGTTTCGTTACCGATGCGCCAAAAGATAATTTTGGCATGGGAGAAAGTTTTTCTCCAACCGACTTAGTCGCTACTGCGCTCGGCAGCTGCATGATTACCACCATGGGGATTTTTGCACAAAAAGAGAAGATGGCCGTGGTACTGGATGGAACACATATCGCGATTGAAAAGCATATGAGCACGGATGCACCACGTCGTATTTCAAAGATCATTACGCGTTTTTCCTTTCCTGCGGGAATCGCCCAGAAATATCGTCTCCGCTTGAAGGAGATCGGGGATCATTGCCCGGTGGCAAAAAGTCTTCATCCCGATATTAAGTTGGAAATCGTCTATAATTATCCGGACTAATGTTGGTTGAGTCAATGTTAATGTAACGCCATGCTGAATTTCTGCCCGTTGTATATAAAAAAATAGTTGGCGGGCAGGTGTTTTCAGCGTTTCGTTACCCCGAAACACGTTCGGGGTAACAAAACAGAGGCACCGCAAGATTTCTGCTGTCCTTTTCTCCCAAAAATCTTATATTCCCTCAGTATTTTTTCTCACTGTCGAAGGTTCCTGCTATGAAAATTTATATGATACGCACCGTTATTGTTTCTGCTTTTATGCTGCTTTCAGGTTGCGGCTTAGGGGCTCCCGATTCTTTTATGCAGATGAACAAGCAGTACTGGGAAACGATGGATATTAAACAATCGGTTAAGTATGAAGACGCGTGGCAGCGGGTCATCTATATCGTCACAAAGAAGTTCGAGCTGGATATGATTTCGAAAGAAGACGGGTATGTGCGCTCAGCCTACTGTCAATCCTATTTTTCAGAGGATATGCAGAATGAGCGATATCAGATTCGAATCGTGGCAAAATTTACACCGGATAGAAAGAAGTTCGAATTCAAAATAGAGTCCCGTATTTGGGACGGCAAGATCTGGCATAACGGATCGGATGTACGAGTTGCGGCAAACATGCGGAGAGATTTTATGAATTCAATTGGCGATGGTTTTGTGAAGAAACAAGGCGTTGTGGCACCGGCAACAGCGGATTCTCTTCACGCTCAATAAGAGATTGAACTATTCCGACGAACACAGAGATTGCCTTTCCACTCTTTTAATTTAACCTCGGGGAACAGTATGACATATGCAGTTCGTTGTATCGTTGTGATCTTGTTTGCACAAGCGATCACGGCGCAAGAAAAAGTGGATAGCGCTATGATGGTGAAAATCCGGGATGAGGGACTGAATCGTTCGCAGGCAAAAGAGATCCTTTCTTGGATAACGGATGTGTACGGTCCGCGTCTGACCGGTTCGCAAGAATATAATATTGCGGCAAACTGGACGAAGAACAAATTCACCGAGATGGGGATGCAGAATTCGCATCTCGAATCGTGGGGTCCGTTCGGAAAAAGCTGGAAGCTGAAAGAATATTCTGCAACACTGATCGGGAGACAAACTCAGCCACTCATTTCGTATCCGAAAGCATGGTCACCCGGATTAAAAGGTAACGTTGTTGGTGAAGTGATCTACTTTGATGCTGATTCTCTTGATCAGATTGATGCATATAAAGGAAAGTTAAAAGGAAAATATGTTCTCTTCACCAAGCCAAATAAATTGAATGCATATTTCAATCCGCCGGCTACACGCACTGCGGATTCATCGTTGCTGCAAATGGCAAACGCAGAGCCGCCAGTTCCGGGGAAAGGCGGATTTAACTTTCGACAAACGCCAGAACAAAAGCAAGCCGCGTTGGTAACATTCAAAAAATGGGAATTGATCTTGAAAGAAAATCCCGCCGCAGTTCTTACCAGCGCGCCCGCTCAAAGGAATGAAGGCGGAAGTGTGTTTGTAATGGGGGCAACGGTTCCTGTTCATCCGGACTCGACCCGTATCGGTGCATTCAACTCCAAAGCACTTAAGATTCCGACACAGATTGAAGTAGGAGCAGAACATTACAATCGCATGGTTCGCATGGTTCAAAAAGGGGAAAAAATAAAACTTGCCGTTGAACTTGATGTGGAGATGTCTGCAAAAGATGATTCGAGTTATAACGTGATCGCAGAAATTCCAGGGGGAGATTTGAAGGACGAGATTGTTATGATCGGCGGTCATTTGGATTCGTGGCATGGCGGAACCGGAGCGACGGATGATGGAACCGGTTCAACCGTAGTGATGGAAGCTATGCGAATTTTAAAAACGATTGGAGCAAAACCGCGCAGAACAATTCGCGCTGCGTTGTGGGGAGGCGAAGAACAAGGGTTGCTCGGATCGCGCGGGTATGTGAAACAGCATTTCGGTGTTAAAGATACACTGAAATTCGAAGCAGAAAAGTTTTCCGCGTATTTTAATAATGACAATGGAACAGGAAAAGTCCGCGGAATTTATATGCAGGGAAACGAACAGCTGCGCCCGATCTTCCGTGCATGGCTTGCACCATTCAAAGATCTTGGAGCAACGACCATTACGCCGATGAACACCGGCGGAACCGATCATCAGGCGTTTGACGGCGTGGGATTACCCGGATTTCAATTCATTCAGGATCCGATCGAATACGGAACACGCACATGGCATTCGACAATGGATGTTTTTGATCGGGCGCAGGAAGACGATATGAAACAGGCTGCAATTCTGATGGCGGCGTTTGCATACAACGCAGCAATGCGAGATGAAAAATTGCCGCGTAAACCATCCATGCCATCAACACCGCAGGGAACAGTGCGCGGCTTTGAGGATGAAAACGGACATTCACATTGATATGTTTTTCAACTACTATATCGGCAGCATCTTTATTTATAAAATGACGCCATGCCGAACTTGTTTCGGCATCTAAAAATATCATGACGGATGCCGACATTCGTTAGCATGACGAGGTTGTTACGTTTCAAATTAAGAAACTCCCCAAAGACGTAATGGTGAAAAGTTTTGTTCCTTCGTAGCAACGTTGCTGTTTTTTATCCCCTTGTGCGTTTGTATGTGCATCCGGAAGGGGGGGATAATGGGGATGATAAATATTGCATGCCGATATAAAAATATTTCCTGCAACAACTCCTGAACAGATAGAAACGATCCGCACGTTATTCATTGAATATCAGCAGTGGCTCAATGTTTCTCTCTGCTTTCAAGGATTCGATCAGGAGCTTGCGACTCTTCCCGGAAAATATTCTCTGCCGAACGGACGATTATATCTTGCGGAGTGTAATGATACTATTGCCGGTTGTATTGCATTGCGACCGATGGAAGAAAATGGTACTTGCGAAATGAAACGTCTGTTTGTCCGCCAAGAATTTCGCGAACTAAAGATCGGTAGAATTCTTACTGAACAAATAATTGCCGATGCAAAAGAGATCGGATATCACACGATGCGATTGGATACACTTCAACGGATGGAAACTGCCCGCGCTCTGTATACAAAACTTGGATTCACTGTTATTCCTGCGTACTACAATAATCCAATGGATGAAGTGGTGTATATGGAACTTTTATTAAATGTTCACAATTTACCACGTAGTTTTCCTGCTTCTTTATAACTTCTTTATAATTTTCGGCACATTTTTTATGCTTGCAATATTTTTCTTCCGGCGAATATTCGGCACATTAGAACACTTTTTTCATAGTGTATTCGGATCCTAATGTTTAATCAGCAATTCTATTTTACTCTGCTCCTAAATTTTTTAGTCGTCGGTACATTTGCGTATTTACTGACTAAAAAAGATCTACTCTCTTATTTTTCGGGTGGTAAGTGGTGGCTGACCTGGCTCTCCATCGGAATTATTACGCTGATGGACGAACTGACATCGATTTTTTATGCTCCCAGTGAAGCGTTTCGAGTAATTGGACTGAACGCAATTGCATTCCTCATTCTTACTTCTGTCCTCATCCGATTTCTTTCGTTGCGGATGATTGAAATTGCAGAAATTCTGGAAGTGAATGGAATTCGTGGAGGGGGGGTGTATTCCTTTTCTTACTTAGTGTTAGGACCGACCGTCTCATTCATTGCGGTTGCTTCTATTATTGTCGACTACGTTTTAACGGCGTGCTTATCCACCGTAAGCGCCATTGAAAATGGTATGGCGTTTTTTCCTTTATCGGATACCGCCAAATTTATTTTTGAAGTAGGAATTGTATGGCTCATCGCCGGATTGAACATCTTGGGGATAAAAGAAAATGCTAAATTCACCTTCGGTATTTTCGTCGTTGCGGCAATCATCCTTATCAATCTCTTGTTTGCCGGAATTTTTCATGCCGATATAGCATCCATTAAAACAATATCGAAGAGTTTTACGGATGTTGCCGGCACAATGTTAACCGGCAGCTGGTTTAATGGATATTTCTTGGTGATTGTCGGAGTTTCAAGTTGCATTCTGGCGTATTCCGGAATCGAATCCGTTGTGCAGACTGCCAGTCTGGTAAAATCGTGGAAAGAGATTCGAAAAGCATATACATTTCTTGCGTGGACCGTTGGTCTGTTTACCCCGGTGCTTGCCGCCATCGTGCTTTCTTCCAAAATTAATATTGCGCACCACGAAACCGACCTCATCACACAATTTGCGAAACTGGTCGGAGGTGTACCATTCGGATACATTGTTGGGATTCTTGCAAGTATTTTGTTGATGATGGCTGTAAATACAGCATACGTTGCTTCTAGTGAATTAATGGAGCGTGTGGCGCATCATTATGGATTTCATTGGATTATTAAAACAAATAAACGCCAATCGCTGTACAGAATTCATATTGGGAATGCGATTTTCTACACATTCATTATTTTTCTGACCAATGGAAATCAGATGATGCTTGCGGAAATGTACGCGATCGGTTTATTAGCAAGTTTTACAATTAATATGGGCAGTTTGCTGCTGTATCGGTATAAAATCGGAACGAAAGAATCGCTTGAGTACAATACATCTCGCATTGGAACACTCATTATTTTTTTCATTATGCTCAGTTGTTTTCTTTATTTAGGGTACCATAAACCATATGGCACTATTATGTGGTCATCCGTTACGGCAATCTTTCTTTTTGTTGGATTGAAATATGCGGAACGATGGGCTCCGGAAAAGAAGGAGATTCAACAGACGGATTCTCCGCTGCAAATGTTTTTCCATCTGGGAGAATCTGACGCCGAAGAGGTCAACATCTATTTTCGTCGTCCTAAAGAATCTGGTTATCAAATAACAGATCAATCATCGGTGTTTATCAGTCTGTACCATCCTCGTCAAGGAATTCCCGAAAAGATTGCACAGAACCATTTCCGGTTTGCCTATCAGGGAAAATCACTCTTTGAGGCGATTACGGAAATATTATATGCTCTTCAGTATGAACTTCCTCATAAAAAGATCGTTGTCCATCTCGGCTGGCCGACATCATCCTGGATCGATCGCCTTTCGACCGGTGTGATGATTTTCAGTTTGACGCATTTGCCGAAATATTTTCCGAGGCTGCATTTTGTGTTGGAATATGGTCCACCGGGAAACACCAAGACAAAAGAAACATAGAGATCTGTTCATGTACACCGATGTTTTTAATTGTTCGGTTCGACGTGGAAATAATATCTGAGCCAATTTAAAAAATCCTTAATCATTGTTATTGCGAACTGATTTTTGGGGTGATTTCTATAACCATCGATTAATTGTTAAGGATTGAGAAGGATTCGTATGCTATTTTGCATCGAGTCATTTGCACAATAAGTAGTTGTCCCTTAAAAAATATAAAGCCATGCAAAGGTTTTATGGGTTTTGCAAATAACCTTCGCAAGGTTACGTGTTGTAATCTCTTTTTTTAGGTTCGACTAAATTAGGGCATACCAATCTTTCTTTACAACATTTTTATATTTTCTCTCTCCCTTTTTATCCCCTCTGTATTTCCTTTTTGAATCCGCTTCGGCAAATTGTTCCTGTCAACTTTAGAAAGGAACATGATATGATCATCGGATTAATTATTGCAGCGTTTCTGCTCTGCTATCTTACGTACACGCTTATTTACCCTGAAAAGTTTTAACGGGCGGCAAGCCGGCATTTTGCACAGTAATATTTTTGACATTTGCCGATCTACACATTGAATAAAAAAGAAAGAAAATTACTATGATTACTATAGCGGAAATTGTTCAACTCGTATTCTACGCAGTGGTGTTGCTGCTGCTTACGCCGCCATTGGGAAAACTGATGGCAAAGATCTTTGAAGGAGAGAAAACATTTCTCTCTCCCGTTGTTGGCTGGTTAGAACGGCTGACGTATAAACTTTCGGGCATCGATCCGAACGAAGAGATGAACTGGAAAACATATATGTGGGCTATGCTCGCATTCAATTTTTTTGGATTTACAGTTGTGTTTCTCCTGCAATTTTTTCAATCACATCTCCCTCTCAATCCGCAGCAGCTGGCGGATGTATCGTGGCATCTTGCGTTTAATACCGCCGTCAGTTTTATGACGAACACGAACTGGCAGTCATACGCGGGTGAAGTGACATTGAGTTATTTCGTTCAAATGATCGGACTCACCGTTCAAAATTTTGTGAGTGCAGCAACAGGAATTGCTATCATGCTTGCACTTGTACGTGGTATCGCACGCAAAACGACAACCGATATTGGAAATTTCTGGACCGATCTTGTTCGTTCAACTGTGTATGTTCTGCTTCCTCTTTCTATTCTTTTCACGATCGTACTTGTAAGCGAAGGAACAGTACAAACATTTTCCGGTTACCAAACTATTACGACGCTTGAAGGCGCGCAGCAAACAATTCCACTCGGTCCGGCGGCTTCACAGGTTGCTATCAAACAACTCGGTTCAAACGGCGGTGGATTTTTTAATATGAACAGTGCGTATCCGTACGAAAATCCGACTCCATTAACAAACTTTTTAGAAATGCTTTCACTTCTTCTCCTTGCCTCTGCCCTTGTGTACACGTTCGGTATTATGGCAAAAGCTAAACGCCATGCGTGGGTTGTGTGGGGAGTAATGTTCTTTATGTTTGCAAGCGGGCTTACAGTTTCGTTGTGGTCAGAATATACAACAAACCCCGTCACGGGTGTTGCGGGGGGAATGGAAGGGAAAGAAACGCGCTTTGGTGTTGCAAACAGTATTCTCTGGTCTGTTGCAACAACAGATGCGTCAAATGGCTCGGTGAATGCAATGCACGACAGTATGTCGCCGCTTTCGGGTGCAGTTGCAATGATCAATATGAAACTAGGAGAAATTATTTTCGGCGGTGTTGGCGCAGGAATGTATGGAATGATGATTTTTATTTTACTCACGGTCTTCATCGCCGGATTAATGGTTGGTCGTACGCCGGAATATCTCGGTAAGAAGATCGAATCATTTGAAGTGCGAATGGCGGCTATTGCAATGCTTCTGCCAAGCGTGGGAATCCTCATCTTCACGGCAATTGCATGTATTTCGGAAGCGGGGTTAGCCGGATTGAATAATCAAGGTCCTCATGGTTTCTCAGAAATTTTATATGCGTTCGCATCAACTGCCGGTAACAACGGAAGTGCGTTTGCCGGACTTACTGCAAGCACACCGTTTTACGATACGCTGCTCGGAATTAATATGCTGATCGGAAGGTTTGGTGTCATCATTCCGATGCTTGCCATCGCAGGATCTCTTGCGAAGAAAAAAATTACACCGTTCTCATCAGGAACATTTCCGACCGATACGTTTCTTTTTGGTCTTCTGCTTCTCGGCACTATTTTGATCGTCGGTGCACTCACATTTTTTCCGACACAGGTGCTGGGACCGATCGTGGAGCATTTTCTGATGTTGAACGGACAGGTATTTTAATTTTTTAATCTTGCGAAGGTTTCAAACCTTCGCAAGGTTTTAACAAAAAGGAAAATAATATGAACTCGAAAACATTATCATCAACTCTTTCATTTCTATCGGGTGAAATAGTTATTCAAGCGCTGAAAGACGCTTTCAAAAAATTTCACCCAAAGTTATTGGTTAAAAATCCGGTGATGTTTGTTGTTGCAGTCGGTTCTGCTATCACAACATTCATCGTATTTCAAGAATCCTCGTCATTCAATATTCAGATAACGCTCTGGCTTTGGTTTACCGTTCTCTTTGCAAACTTTGCCGAAGCGATTGCTGAAGGGCGTGGCAAGGCACAAGCGGAAGCGTTAAAGAAAAACCGTTCACAGCTTATTGCCCGTCTCCAAACAGCCAACGGCGGTGAAAAATCAGTGTCCGCCACACAATTAAAAAAAGGGGACAATGTTATTTGTGAAGCAGGAGATGTTATTCCTGCAGACGGAGTGATTATTGAAGGAATTGCAAGTGTCGACGAGTCTGCAATTACCGGAGAATCTGCGCCGGTCATCCGTGAAAGCGGCGACGACCGCAGCTCCGTAACAGGCGGAACAAAAGTGTTGAGCGACAGAATTGTCATACGAGTTTCATCGGAGCCGGGCAGTTCGTTTCTCGACAGAATTATTTCTCTTGTTGAAGGATCGAAACGGCAAAAGACACCGAACGAAATTGCATTGACGATTTTACTTTCTGCGTTGACTATTATTTTTCTGCTTGTGGTTGCAACGCTGCCTGCATTTGTACAATATAGTGAAAAGGCTTCAGGTCAAGCAGGCGGTGCATTAACAACATTGCCGGTACTTATTGCACTGCTGGTTTGTTTGATTCCCACTACAATCGGAGGATTGTTAAGTGCGATTGGTATCAGCGGAATGGATCGTCTTATCCGTAAAAATGTTATTGCAACAAGCGGACGCGCAGCGGAGGCTGCCGGTGATGTTGATGTTCTTCTTCTAGATAAAACAGGAACGATCACACTCGGCAACAGGATGGCAACAGAATTCTTTGCCGCTCCAAAAATTTTGGAAGAACGTCTTGCCGACGCCGCACAGCTTTCTTCTCTCGCGGATGAAACGCCGGAAGGAAGATCGGTCGTTGTTCTTGCGAAAGAAAAATATCAATTGCGCGGCAGGGATGTTGCGGATGTTGCCGGACATTTTATTCCATTCTCAGCGCAGACTCGAATGAGCGGAGTCGATTTTCCAAAGGATGGAAAAAAAGTTGAACGTTCCATTCGCAAAGGCTCTGCAGATGCGATTAAAAAATTTGTTACGGAACAAGGAGGAATTTTTCCAAAAGAAGTTCAAACGGTTGTCGATGATATTGCTCGAAGAGGCTCTACGCCCCTTGTCGTAGCAGAAAACAAAGAAGTGCTCGGCGTTATTCAGCTTAAGGATGTTGTGAAGGGCGGAATCAAAGAACGATTTGCACAATTGCGACAGATGGGAATCAAGACAGTAATGATCACCGGCGATAATCCGTTGACTGCGGCAGCAATTGCAGCCGAAGCAGGTGTTGATGATTTTATTGCCGAAGCACGACCGGAAGATAAACTGAAACGGATCCGTGATGAACAGGCAAACGGTAAACTTGTCGGAATGATCGGCGACGGCACGAATGATGCACCAGCACTTGCGCAGGCAGATGTTGGCATTGCGATGAATAGCGGAACTCAAGCCGCGAGAGAAGCAGGCAATATGGTTGATCTTGATTCCAATCCAACAAAACTGATCGAAGTTGTTGAAACTGGAAAACAATTGCTGATGACACGAGGTGCGCTTACAACATTCAGCATTGCCAACGATGTGGCGAAATATTTCGCCATCATTCCTGCAATGGTCGGAACGTTATATGCAGCTTCTTCTTTTTCCGCAGGACCGCTTTCTGCATTGAACATTATGAACCTTGCGTCGCCGCAAAGCGCAATACTCAGTGCCGTGATATTCAACGCGCTAATTATTGTTGCATTAATTCCGCTCGCGTTACGCGGAGTGAAATATCGCGCCGTGGGTGCAAATTCTGTTCTGCAAAGGAATTTACTTATCTACGGAATCGGCGGCATCATCATTCCATTTATCGGTATTAAACTGATTGACATCATTATTGTAGCATTGAGGTTAATATGAAAACTACTATTCTCCAGGCATTACGCATGTTATTGGTTATGACGGTGTTCACCGGAATTATTTATCCCGTGGCTATGACGTTTCTTTCGCTTGCTGTGTTTCCATATCAAGCAAAAGGCAGTATGATCGAAAAAAACGGAACAATTATCGGTTCAGAACTTATTGGGCAACGATTCGTGAGCGATAAATATTTTAATTCGCGTCCTTCGGGAATAGGGTATAACCCTGCACCTTCCAGCGGAACGAATTGGGGCCCGACCGATAAACGAATGCAGGATTCAGCGAATGCTCGCACTGCTCAATTTAAATTACAAAATAATCTTTCGGCGGCAACGGTCGTTCCTAAAGATATGCTCTTTGCTTCTGCCAGCGGAGTTGACCCGCATATTTCTCCGGAAGCAGCACAACTACAGATCGAACGTATTGCAAAAGTGCGCGGTTTCAATCCGATGCAATTATCTTCATTAAAAAAATTAGTAGAAGATTTTACGGAAGGTCCGCAGATGAAATTGTTCGGCAATCCGCGCGTGAACGTGCTGAAATTGAATCTTGCGGTTGATGAGTTGCAAACTAAATAAAAACAACAACCTTCAAAGGTTTAAAAACTTCGGAAGATCCATTCACAGAGAAAGAAAAGCAATGAAAATTATACCTAGTACAATATTTACGCTTTGCTTGTTTACCGTTGGGAAGGTATTTGGACAAACACCAGCATCGCCTGTAGCTGTTTCAGGATTTGTTGACGCGTATTACATCAAAAATTTCAATCAACCGGGAAGTCGTATAAACAAACTACACAACTTCGATATCGCA
>Ga0265292_1002023_pt1 | contig 15285 bp, 19 predicted proteins | sample Munlanlewell296A_FD_189080 | JGI IMG/M metagenome (GOLD analysis project Ga0265292, IMG submission 189080) | Leachate microbial communities from a municipal landfill in Southern Ontario, Canada - Leachate well 296A | ecosystem: Engineered > Solid waste > Landfill > Unclassified | place: Canada... | reverse complement strand
CCGCTGCCGCTATTTCTCCACCACCACCAATGAGCCGGGATAGTAGAGCAAGCCGGGATATTCAGGGGGAAGGTGCCGGTGCAACTAATTTCTTTGCCAATGTCATCTTCGCCGATGGTATATTCGGCAATTACTTCAATACGTTCCCGGTAGGGCTTCAGGGTGGATAATTCGGGCAGGCTGGGGTTGTTAAGGATGTAGCAATCCTGGGTTAAAGAATATACAAGAGTGGCCGGAATATCCTGTACCATGTCCCCGCCGTCGAGGGCTACCAGAGTTCCAGCCTCATTCTTATAAACGATTTTGTTACCCAAGGCACAGAAATTAAAGCGAACCGGCGTCTCTACTGTTTGCGTCCAGAGGTCGTTTAGGGTATGCCCGATTCTCTCAGCAAAGGTTACCTTGATACCGTTCTGGAGGGTCTGCGCCGCCGCGGTAATTGCTACTCCTTCAGTCCATGCGCCCGCGTCTATACGCCACTTGAAAGTGTTGACGTTATTCCAGTATTCAGTAGCGGTATGGCCGGTAGTGGCTGCAAAGAGAACTGTTACCCCATCTGTCAGGGCTTGGGCTGCGCCGGTCATGTCGATTTCTGCGCTCCATGCCCCGCCGTCCTTGCGCCACTGGAATTTATCGGTAGCTGCCGCGGTGGAACAGATGACCGTATAGACATGGCCCAGGAGCGGAGTGCCACCCCAAGTTACGTCGCTTAATCCGACCCCATGGAAGTTAACGCCGTCTATTTGGACCGCGAAAACTGCTCCGGGGGTGTTGCCGGTATATGGGCCTGAGAAATTGGCATCATTGACACCTGTCCCCGTGAAGGTGTCAGAGGTCATGGTATCGGCGTTGGTCGCGTCCGGGGTCAGCAAAATCATCTGCTTGTCGGCGATAGAGGCCGCTACCGGAGTGGTCGTGCCGACGTAATTATTATGCGTGGTGCCGGGGGTGATCGTGGCGAGAAGAGGGGGAAGTCCCTCTTGGTAGCCGACCTTGTATGAAACCCAGATAGGCGAACTGATGTCAGTCGCGGTAGGAAGCGTAAAATAGAAATCAGTGCTGACTTTGACGTAAATCGAGGCTTCACCCCTGGCGTTTAGTACCACGGGCCAAGCATTGGCGGCAGTGCAAAGAGCGTCTGAATAGCTGATGGCCGGGGTTGCAGTACCATCCAGATATGCCCAGATTTTATAGGCTTCCGCGGGCAGACCGGCATCGGTCCATGCAGTAAATTTCCCGGTAGTAAATTGAACGATCATTAGTTACGGCCCCGTTAAAATATTCTTTCGATTACTGGAACTGGAAGCGGTGAATAACCCCAGGTCAACCGGCTCGTTCTTAGACACCGCGTTAATCCGCTCCACCACTGTCTTGCTGTCATCGGCCATTTTCATCAGGAAAGGCGAAACCTCTTTGTTATAATGAGAGCAGAGGCGAATCGCCAAGTTCCATTTCAGGGCCTCCAGGTAATGCCCTGGAAGCGCAATGGCCGTGGTCAGGGTGGAGAAATCAATCAGGTCTTTCTCACTGTCCACATGCCAGGCGTAATTAGAATCGGGGACATAGTAGAACTTCACCGCGGCCAAAGGATACGCGAAATTGCACCAGATATATTGAGGTCTGCCGGTGTCAGTCTTGGAGGGAATGGCCTGAAACTGATCCCCCTCAATGATCTCCACCGGATAATCAACATCGGATTCCCGAATGAAAGACCGGAGCAGTCGGTTAGGTCTGGCGCTATTCAGGGTGCCGCCTGTGCCCCAGGTATAGGACGCGGTGCCGGAAACCAGAGTAAAAGATTCACTGGTGGGCGCAACGATCATCAGGCCGTCCGCGTTCCAGGAATCCACCAGGATATTTAAAGCGTCTTTAGCCGTTCCGCTTTGAGTCGGGGAAAGCACCTGAGCGGGCCGGACCACGCCGATGGAGAGCAAGGATTGCTGGAGAAGTTCGTAAAGGGTCATTTAGCTAAGCTCCACATACCAGATGGTATCAATTACTTTAGGCACCCCAAACTTCTCCATGACTGCCTTTTTAACTCCCGGAAACTGGTAATCATGTCCACAAAGCATCTTGGTAGCCTTCGGTGTCCATGCTTCAATGTCTTCTTTAACCTCTTCATATTCGTGCCCGGCATCAATAAAAACCATTTCCGCTAAACCTACTTGATTCGCCGCCTCTACACTGGACATTTTTAAGACCATCAAGTTAGAAAAATGCCCCAGATTAGCCATAAATATGTGATAGATGTCTCTGTGTGCCACTTCATGGAAGAACTTTTCTTGTCCTTTTGCTCCTTGGAAATGGTCAACTACCATTACCTGTCCTTCGTTTTTTAAGGCTCCGGTCAAAAGGGCATGGGTGCTTTTGCCTTTCCAACAGCCAATTTCTATAATAGATTTATGCCGTTGCGCCATGCGATAAAGCCACTGCAATTCCGAAACGCTCATCCATCCTGTAATGTGATTGGCCGGATACCTATACCACATACAGTGCCCCCCCAACTTCGCCCCGCCCCACATGCTTGACTAAGGTTTCGGGGTCACACCAGATTTCGATACCCAGAGTCTTGGCTTTGGCGCAAAAGCTTAAATCTTCCCCCATGTAATAACTACCGGCAACGCCAGGAGATTCAACCTTAATGGGGTCAAAAGGCAGGCCCCAATCAGCCTGTAATTCTGGGCTTTTAAACTTGTCGATAACGCTACGGTGAATAAGCAGGAAGCCCGTGCCAATTCCATCGCACTGAAACAATCTTTCAGGAACGCTTTTTAATGGGTCAAAGGTGCCCTTGCCGCCGTCATATCTATAAACGACAGGACCGTAAGGAAAGCGCCGCTTATAGTAAAGTCCCCCAATGATCGGCTTTTCGGCCCTAATCAGAGAAACAATGTTAGACGGGGACCATTTCATGTCGCTATCAATAAATAAAAGGTAGTCACCCTTAGCATTTTCCATCAGGAGATTTCTCAAACTGTGAACATAGCAACCCTCATAATGCAATATTTCAAATCCGTTTCCGCCTGAATCCATGAGGGTTTGACACAAGCTCATTATATATTCTGGAACCATGATGCCGCTGTGCGGGGTGCCGATGGTAATTAACATGAATACCCTTTCTTAATTGATATAAAGGGGGCCTAAAATGGCCCCCGGCAAAGGTTTAAGTTCCTACTGCTTCCCACTGGACATTGACGCTGGTTTTGGTCGCCGCCTGCGGGGTGACATTGTTGGTAGCTGTTGGTTGCCAAAGTTTCATCAGGATATTGCCCGCCGTGGTAGAGGCCGCAACGGTCGCAAACATAGCGGTAATATTCGGGTCATCAATCAAGGTCGCCACGCCAGCAACAACCGTAGCCAGCCCGGTAGCTATCTCCGAAGAGGTAGTGACAGAGGCCGTGCCTCGCGCCAGCTTATAGCCCGCCGTGGTAGATTGGAGCATCAGGTTCAAGGCGGTGCTGGTGGGAGTCAGGGCCTGGAGTTTGGCGGTCGAGGTTGTAGTTAAGCCAGACCCCACCAACGAATTGATTTCCGTGGCCGTGGCGTTAATGGCTTGCAACTTGGCCGTGGAAGTCGTTGTTAACCCTGACCCAACGAGAGAGTTTATCTCTGTCGCTGTCGCCGTGATTGCTTGGAGTTTTGCCGCAGAAGTCGTTGTCAGAGCGGAACCTACTAAAGCATTTACTTCTGTCGCGGTTGCGCTGACAGTAACACCCGCTATCTTCAAAGTGCTGCCGGATGCAAAGTCTATGCCGCCTCCACTCGCCACGGTCATCGCCACTTCCTGAGTATTCGGTGTGTAATCGTTTTGCATCGAAGGATAAAGCAGGATCGCCGTAGCAGATAAAGCCACCGCAACGGGTAAGATGTAAGTGGTGGGGGCGGATGCGGTCAATGCGCCAGCCGTGGCCGTGCTGAGATACAACTTATTCCCAGCCGTCCAAGACCAGTCTTTATTAACCACTACGCCCCAGGGCCGGAATCTACCGCCCCTGTTTGCTTCGCAAGCATCCACGGCGCATAGCACCGCAGGTATAGTCCCGGTCCCGGTAGCCAGAGCCAAGGCGAACATTCCGTTGGAGTCAATGTATCCAACCTGACCTACGGAAGTCGCCGCCGCCGCAGTCAAGCCAATATCCTGCGGTTGCTCCATGCCCTGAGACCATTGAATTTGCTCTAACAATGTTGGCCTCCTTTATGATCCACAGGGGGCGTTGCGGCCCCCTGCAATCGTATCAATTTAGTACAGTTGGGCCGCTTCCCACCAGTTCATGTCCAGGTTGAAGGCCGAACCCGCGCCGGTCTTAACCGCGAACTGCGGAATCAGGTACTTATTCAGGGGGTAATTGGTTCCCGAGGTGAGTACGGTGTCAGCAAGGGCCAAGCCGTCAACATAAAAAGTCACGGTAGCCACGCTGCCCGCGGCATTAGGCACGGATTTCATGCCCAATTTGACCCAACTGGTGGAACAGGTAGCCGCGGCCTCACTGATAGCGGTCCTGGCAGCCAGTTGGTTGATGGTGCGCCAGACCATTGACGCCGGAGCGGTCGCTTCCACAACCTGAAAACCGAGATAATCCAGGGTCGCGGTCAAGACCATAGTATTGTCGGCGATAATGGCATCCGCCGACGCCGCCTGTTCCAACAGGCCCACCAGGACCCCGCCTTCCACGGTGATTTGGCTCAGTTTTACCCGAGCTTCAAACCACCACTTTTTAGCGGCATCACACTTGATCAGCCCAGCTATATCGTTGTTGTAGGCGATATGGCACTCGTCGTTGTCGGTGCCCGGCGCACTCAACCGCGCCAAGCCGGGATTGTCGGCTATGGGAAGAAAGGTACCGTTGGTGCCGGAGATTTCATAGGGATAGCCGGTAGCTTGAACCGCAGTGAAGCGGTCCCCGGCCATAATCCCCATGGTGGGGTCTAAAAGAATGTCCAGGCGGGGGCAGTCGTCCCAAATGTCAGGAGACAGACCCACCCCAGCCGCGGTGCCTTCAGAGGTATAAATCTTACCCTTAAGTTCATCGCCGTCAGGACCACCAAAACCGATCTGGCCTTTGGTGGAGGAAGTGGTAGAAGTCGCCATGTTGTTCTCCTTATGTTATAAGTAGTTGTTTTACCTACTTATTTGGTCACTCTTCCGGCCAAGGCTGGCCGAATCGTCTTAAATCCGTACAAAAGGTCTAAGCGGCTGATATTGCGGAAATTCACAATATCCCCGCCCCGGCTCAACATCATGGAAAGGCCGTCCAGCACCTTCCGGTCAGTCTTGCAACCCTCCAGTTCCGCAAAGTCGGCAGTCACAAAAGCGAATGCGTCTTTGTGGTAGGTAAGGCATTGCTGGTAGGCAGTGGAGGCCGTGCCGGACCCGGTTTTCACCGCGGACACCTGGAAGACGATACCCGACAGAGGCTGCGTGGAGACGTTTTGGTAAGCCCCGGTGTAGTAGCAGGCCGGGGAGAAGTTGACAGTCCCGGCACCGGAGCCATTCAGGGTCACATCTGCCGTAACTACGAACTGCTGTTCGTGGCTATACGCGGTCTTGGTTTCGGGGTGAACTCCATAAACCAAAGCCAAAGTAAAGATTTCACCTTTCTTCAGGGTCGCACCTGCCGCGAAGCCGGTGACACCCAAGGAGGTCGCACCGTTGGCGATATTGGCGCTGATGGTAGCAGCGGTTGCCGCGTTCCGGGTGCCGGTAGTCAGGCTGGGCATCAGGTCGTTTTCAGCCCAGGTAAAACCCGCGCCCTTGGAAATCACGCCTTCCCGAAAAGCCATGGCGATTTCGCTTTGGTCCTGAAACAAATCTTTAAGGCCATTGTTCATTACCGCGCTGGTCAGGGAATCCATCAGGGCCACCCGGCGTTTATCAGTGGGGGCCAAATACTGATTAAGTTTGGCCCGCGCCTGGCCCCAAACCAGCATCGCCGCGGGCGTAGTGCCCGGAGTACCCACCATGTTATAAACGTCCAAAATCATGCTCAGAGCATCAGCCTCGATAACAGAGGCCATAACACTCATGGCGGGAATGATTTTACGCTCGGCGAAGTCATCAATACTCAAGGCCAAATCCCGCAGGGAGAAGGCCATATTGACGGTCTTATGTTTGGAAATCGCCATGGTGGTGGACTGCTCCGTGCTGTCCTGAAGGGCCAGGCCGGGGCCGTCTCCCACGGTGAAGGTTTCCGGAAGCCGGATACGCAGTTCCTCACCGATCTTCGCCCCGGTTTGGGCGAATTGGCTATCGTAGTTCCGGTTGATGGAACCTATAAAGTTGCATTTTGCGTGAAGCACTTGAAGCGTCTTCAGCAAAATTTTGTCAGTTACCAAGCTAACATTCGGCATCTTTAACTCCTCTTAGTACAGCCGCCCCAATTTCTTTAATCGTTCCCGTTCCTTTGCTATCCAAGCCTCATCATTCAACTTGTCGTCCGACACTTCGGTCGGGCCAGAGGCAGTCACGGGTTTGATGGGGTTAGGGGCAGCCGTTACAGTTTTGGCTGCTGGTTTGTTTTTTAGCCGGTCCTCGATCTTCCCTATGGCCGCAGCCTGTAGGTAGGGATCGTCTATTTCATAAATTCGCTTATATTCCTTGGGGTTGCCCCCCAGGAAATAGGCGATTTCATGGGACATTTCAGATTTCCAGATCGTCATTCGCATGGCTTCGGTCAGCATGATGGTGTCGGGTTGGGCCACTTCGAGGAAATCAGGGAATTTTTCAGCCCCCTTTCCCTTCCACCGCGCTACTTCTTCAGTGGCCCGCTTCCTTTCCCTGTCAGCTTGATCCTGGGCAATGTCCGCCTTGGCCCGATGATAAGCCCGATGTTCCGCCCTTTCGCCGATGTATTCTTCCCTTGCCACCTGATAGTCGGCGTAGTCCTCAAAATCGGCTTCACGTGGCGCAGGCTTAGTGAACTCCGGCATTACATAAGCCGGTTCATGTTTCGCCTCTGCGGGCTTGACTTCGGGTTTACGGGCCTCGGCCAGCCCTTTTTGATAGTGGGCATCCTTGATCGCCTGGAGAGCTTCGGCCTTAGAATCTTTGGCCTCCCGGCGCAGTCGGGCAAACGCAGTGTTTAACTTCTTTTGCTGCGCCGCCTTTTCTTCGGGGCTATCCGCCGTATCAATGGCCGCTTGCAGATCGGCAATCTCCTGGTCGTGTTCATCTGAGGGGGCTGGACCCTCTATAGTCGTCTCAGCCGGTTCAGGCGATACCGCCTCGCCTGCGGGGATAATCTGTTCTTGGTCGGTTACTTGGGTCTCACGGTTCATGGTTTACACTCCTCAGTGTTGGTTTCCTCAGCCGTTTAAGGTCTGGCTGGTGGACCGAAATAAAAAAGCCCTGCCGGGATTGCTCCCAGGGCAGGGCCGCTAAAGCCGTTACCTGTCAGATTCAATTTTAGTTACATCGTGCTACATAGCCAAACACCTGATTAATGACATTAATTGCCTATAAACTTCCGGCATTTTGTCTCTGATGATACTTAGCAGGGTGATGATTTCACGATTGGTCAAATCAGCAACGCCTCCACATACTGATCTTCCACGATCAAATATTCTTCTTCATCCCGGCCCGTGATCCATTCGCCGGAATGAGGGTGAATCCGCACTAGGTCCCCAGGCTTCGGCACAGGCGGAGAATACCCCTTGAAAGCTCCTCCACCGACCGCCAGGATGACGCCGTTGACGAAGCTGTGCTTTTCATCAAACTTGACCGTATCGGGTAAGGCAATGCCTCCAGGCGTCTCTTGCCGGGTGGCTTCGGGTTTAAGGATAATCTTCTTGCCTACGGGTTGGAGGCCGGAGGGGTTAGTCATTGCGCTTCCTTTCCTTGCTGATTAATTTCATTTTTAATAGCTTCAATAGCTGGCACTATCTGCCTTTCATAATCAAGTTTATGTCCACAAAGTGCAACAAATTTATCGTACTTAGGAGCAATAATATATGTAACCGCCTTCATTGTTCTTATGTCAAAATCTTCCGTTATTTCAATATCAATTTCCTTAGACATTTGCTGGTGCCTTTCTTTGCTGCGGATTCTCATTCTGTCCTGCACTTGCCCCGCTCAATATCCCGTTCATCCGGTCGATGATCGCCATTAGACCTTGAACGGTTTCCGTTTTCAGTTTCCCGGTCTCCTGAACCGTCTTCTCCGCTTCGGCCATAAACTTGACCCCCTGAGCCCATTCCTTTTGCAGTCGCGCCACCATCACCGGGTCGGGCGGGGGCGGCTGGAGTTTAGGTTCCAGTTGCGGGTATTTGCTCAACAACTCTTTCATCTCTTCTTCGTTGAACAGCCAGGACTGGCCCCGAATCACCATAGAGGCCATGAGCCGGAGCCTCATCTTCTGCGCACCGGGGTAATCCATGTTCCTCAAGATTTCATCACCCAGGACGCTCCAGAGTTCCGGGATGCCCTGAGTAATTTTGGTCATCACATCGACCGATTCCATCCGCTGTGTCGGATAGCTCGGCCCTACGGTGACGGTGACGTTGTAGTTGCCCGCTTTCGACAGGTCCTTAAGAACAGGATCGGTGCCTTCCTTCATCTCTTTGTTGGGCCAGTTGATTTTCTCGAACTTAACCGCGCCGTTTAGGTCGCGAGTCGGCACTTCCCTTTTCGTATCCTCTATTTTGGGCAGAATGTCCAGTAAAATCCGCCAGGTGAGGCCCCTGGACCGGGCCACGTTGTCAACAATCTCGAAGTTAGCCACCCCTGACCGACTAATCCGGGTCCGGGCTGCGACTCCGCTAATATCCGGGTCAAGCTGCATCATCGAGGGGTCAAATACATTGGTCATCGCCCGCATGTCATCAACGGCGCGCATGGCGATTTCAGAGATGGCGGTAGAGGCTTGAAGCCGCACGGTGCGTTGAGGCACCCCAGGGTTTTGAGGGTCAGGATTAAACAACTGATAGGCCCTGTTGCTTTTGTTCATTTTCTTTAATTCTTTTTCATGCCCCTTAGCTTGGGTTGGCGTCAACCAATATGGCATCCTGGGAGAAAGGGCTAAATCTTCAAGATTAACGTTCCAGGCAAAGTTGTATGCCTTCTGCGCCCCCTTAGCGTCCCGGAGAACGCCTTTGCGCCAAATCTCCCCGTCGATATTGGTGATCTTCCCATCTACCGGCACGATGGGCCAGTATTTGTCAGACACCCACTCCTGAGCGTCTTCTAATATTTCATGGCCGGAAAGAAGATAGCGTACGATCTTAGTTCTCTTGATTGTCCTTTCCCGAGCAAAACCCTCTTCCATAAGTTTAGGCCAGACATCTTTAAATTCAGGTGGGAGACTATCAACCGCCATGTCCAGCATATATTCAAAGGTCACGGCTAATTTCACCCATTCCTTAGCAGTCACTTCATCCGAGATACGAATGTCTGCTCCGGGAATCTGATACAAGTGTTTATTTCCCGCTGGCTCTTTCCGAATATACTCACAGACCGTGTAGGTATCATTTAGATACCAGTTGTTTCCTCCAGGGTCTGTTTCAAAACTGGCAGGGTCTTTCCCTTTGAATTCCCTCTTATAACGGTCCTTGTGAATCCTGGCGATTACCGCCACCGCACGAGCATCGGTCTTGTCCCACCGCTGCGCCAAGGCGTCCCAGATCACGGCGAATTGATTCTCGATGGGTTCCAATCTAGCCGTCTGGTCAAAAGTGTCGTCGTGGATATAATCGGTAACTACCCGCCAGTTGCCGAATCCCCCATCAACTACCTGCTGTGCCCCTGTGTCATAGATAGTGTCAGCATTACAATCGGCTTCAATCTGCCGGATGCGGCCCTCATAGTAGGTGGCAAAGTCAATGGATGCCTGGCTGTCGGCGGGGTGAACTTGACAGGAAGGTAGGTTCTCCCGGAGATCGCCGATAACCTGGGAACTAAGGCCCGGCAGCCGGTTGAACTCAATGGCTGGCCTGCCTTCATCTCGGCGTTCTTTTTTAAAATCAACATCGCCGTCTTTCCAATGGTCTTCGCCTACTTTCATCCGCAGATCATCCAGGGCCGGGACGCGGTTGTGGCTGTCCAGAGTAAGATTATCGTCCACAAACTTGCGCGCTTCGGAGATAAGTTCTTCTTCTCGCGTCAGTTCTGGCTTTTCAGTCGGCTCTTTGGGTTTGCGGGCCATTTACTTTACTTCTTCTCCCACTCGCCACACCAATCTGAAGCCCCTACCACCGGCCACTTGGTTACGAACTCCGGGGGAAACCTGTGACATTCCTTAATGCCCAGGTTGGGGTTTTGAACGTAGAATTCACAGGTGCAGCATTCTCTGATGGGTTTGGGACCTTCGTTGTCAGTCAAAATTTGCTCCTTCGGTATGGTAATTATGTCTGGCATTTCCCCAGGCTGATAATTTAATACCGCATCGTTGATAAGTTTAGTGGTGTCTGTAATTTTAGGACAGTTTTTTTTATGAAATCTCTTCTTGCTCCCGCAGTGGGGGCAGGGGAATTCTTTTGCGTCACTCACGACTTTGCCTCCTGTGTGAGCCAATCAGGTAACGGGTTTATTACTATATATCCATTAGGATTTATCTTATTTTCTGTTTTAAACAGGTATTCTTTTAATTCTTTTAAAGCGAACACTGTCCCTTTAGTGAATCTCGCACTCTCTTCTGCTTGTTTTCTGGTGTTATAAACTACATCAGCCATGTTCCACCTATCTTAAATGAGATATATCAATGCGAACAATGTCGCCTTCTTGAACTTTGGTGTTTTTATAATGCTCTTTTAATGTTTTGGTCATTAAATTAATCGCCTTTATCATCGTATTGTCACGCGGATTGATTCTAATGCTGGCATATTTATGGCTTATCGTTTCTAACGATTCCAAAGGTGGTAGTTTTGTGTCAGCCATTTTCGTTCCAGTCGTTCCAATAAGCACCGCGATTTTCCTCAATTCTTAGCCGTTCCAATACCCCGTATTTTAGTTCTGTTTCTTTTTCAACGAATATAGTCGCCATGAACTGAACAAGGCCCATGAATACCGGGCCTGAAATATACTTGAGCGATAAGTCCATGAAATTTTTGGCTACCGTTAACTGGTCTATGGTTTTGCAAGATTCAATAACTCGCAGTACCTTATCGTATATTTTACAGGTTACATCAGCCATGTTTGCGGCCCCTCGTCGTCTTGGGATGCTTTTATCAAACTTTGAAATTCGTGAGCAAGCGATAGTGTCTGTAGAGAATCTGCGGGGTGACTAGCCCAATCGTGAACAGGGGTCCGCTTCAACACCTTGTTGGCCTCGTCGTATTCGCTTCGGTAACTTGCCAAGCCATCAAGTCCCTGCCTACAGTTCTCTTCGTCGAAATAGAGGACTGAGAAAATATTTCTTACCGCCTGAATACCATCTTCTTTCTGTGCTGGCCGTTGGGCCACTTCAAATTTGATACCCAACTCACCCGCAGTTAACAACCGAGTCTTGCCGCTACCAATTTCTCGCACGGTTATGTCGTGGGGGGCGGTGTGTTTGCCATAAAAACCACCCCATTTCTTAATTCTTTCGTCTAAATACGCGGCGTAGTGCATCAACCCTTCCCCGCGATTCTCATAATACCAAATAACATGAATCTCTCGGCCTATATCCTGAGTAAACCAGATGGACATAGAATCATCAATGCCCAAGTCCCACCAAGTATCAACAGGGACTGTGTTTTGATAGGGGACTCGCGTTATGCGCCCCTCTTCCCTGGCCCTCCAGAGTTCTTTTGAATAATATGCCCCAGGCATGGCAGCTTCAAAACTACAATAAAATTCTTGTTGGATCATGTCATCCGACATGCCTGATCGCCGTTCATCTTCGATGTCTTCCTTGCTGACAATCCCCGTATCGGCCACCGTGAGCACCTGGCTAAACCAATCAGGATTTCTTTGGGCCATAACGTGAAGGTCGTAGGCGTGATTACGTCCACGAGGGGTATAAAGAAAAGCGGCCCATCCCCCGTTTTCTCGAAGGATCGGCCTGAAAAAGTCCCATGATTTAGGATTGCAAAGAGAATATTCCGATAGCGTCAGTCCTACCGGGTTAGTACCCATTAAATTATCAAAGTTGTCAGCCCCCACCAGTTGCCAGATAGACCCATTGTGGAATTCTATCTGCATTTCCGCTTCGTTGCGCTTTCTGATAAGGTCTTTGGGGATGTAATCAAGAAACGCCCTGCCGGACTTGTCCATTCCATCCCAGACAACCTTCCTGGCTTGGTTGAGCTTGGGCATCATGTGATAGTAGGTGCCTATCCTTTTGTGTGCCTCTACGGTCGCCCGGTTGATGAATGTCAAATCTTTTCCCGCCCGTCGATGCCAAACACAATCAACACGCCTAACCCCCGCATCCATCGCATCCCATACATCCATCTGGTAAAACCGGGGGTCCCAATTATAGGGTATCTCAACCTTTGTTTTCTCTTTCGCCACGTAAATCCCTAATAGTTATTTCTAATCCGCCTTTTTGTTCCTGTTCTACGCGGTCTTTGTATTTGTCTGGTCGATGTCCCTTTAGGAAAAAAATAGCAAGGGTGTCTGAATATTCCTGAACTTCTGACCTTACATTGCCGTCTTTACCATAAAATGTTTTAGGAGTTCCTTCAAATCCCCGCCTTTGAATTTCCGCTTCTAATAAATCAAGAGCTTCGTCTCTTGCTGCCTCGAATTTTGTTTTAAAATCTGGGTCTTTCTCAATCCACTCATAAACCGTCATCCGTGAAATTTCCATCTTTCTTGCTGAACGTGTAACATTTCCGGTATCGGCAAAGTCAGCCAAAAACACCTCCTTTTTTTTAGGTGTCAGACTTCGTTTCTTAGCCTTTGCCGCCGCATCACTCATTCTACTCACCCCCATCATCATTAAGCAAACTATCCATCGTGGGATCGGGCCTACCGTCACCCAACTTCAGGTTCCAAGTATCGCCCATATCGTTCTTCCGGGAGATACCGATTTCGCCGGTATCGAGGTTGAACACCCGCTTAGTCCCCATAATATCTTTATCCACGATGTAGGGAGTAAGACCGCGGTCATCGATCTGATAGACCATCCTGCGCTCGGCCAGGGCGGAAGTGAGTAGAGAGAGGAAAATCAGGGTGAGGAGGGTTAGTTTTTTCATTTAAAAATTCCTTTCTTTGCCCCGATGGTAAAATCGGGATTTATGTGCGGTCTTCCAAAACATGCCCCTAAACACTGAACTGACTGTTCGGGGGTATGAGTAAAAATATCCCGCCCGCAGGCAACACAGTTTGCTTCTGACTCTCGATTCACTCCCATTAAATCCCTGCCGGAAGAATCATAACCCAAAATATCGCCTAAGAGCGTCATCGGCTCACCCGACCCACCACAACCCCAGAACCGTCTCGATTATCCATCCGATTACCCATAGTGGGAAGTATAGGAGGTTTTTGGTTATTTTACAATCCTCTTTCCGTTGCCGCCAGTTCCACGAACCCCTTTTTGGTAGTCAGAGGCTCCACCTCCAGCACCGATATTTTCATTAAGCTGCATATATTGCTCTTCTTTTGTTGGCTGCGAAAGTATGTAACCACCGTGTATAATTTGTAATTCAGCCAATCTTTCAGGAGTAGCAATGATGGGGGTTTCCGGATCAAGGATAGCATCCGAATCAATGTTTTCCACGATTGGGACCTTTAGTACTTTTGGACAGCACCTTTCGACCTGACCATTACCAGAGTATTTTGCATCAAGTTTTTCGTAATTAATTCGATACCATTTTGTGCGATCAATTTTCAGAACATTAAAATTATCCGCAATCAAAAGCTCTTTTTCTTCTAATCTTCCAATCACCCTCTTAATTTGTTTCACGCTAAGCCAAGGGAATTGCTTTTGCCAATTTTCATAACTATTAAAAGTCCAATAAACCCCTTCTTTAAAATTCCGACGAGCTTCCCGGTTAACCTCCAGCCAATAATGAATCTGCTGTAGAAATTGCGCCTCTCGGTCTCCAATCATACAGGCAAGATCATAGTCAAAAAGACGGGGCTGTTTATTGAAAAGCAATTTGCTCATTTTTCCCCTAACCCACCCACTCATCAGGCAACGGCCTATACTCGCCGCACGTCTCACAAACCAGCATCAGCGGGGATATTGACAGGCGCATGTCCGCACCACACTTGCATTTCTCTGGACCGGCCTGAATATACCTGCGCCGCATTTGGGAGACAGAGCCGATAATTTTAGGTTCCTGGTTTTGTTTATCGGTCATTACCAACTCACCCACTCGCCAGTGCCCCGATGTTTCTGGGGGTTAAAAACCGGGGCAGGTCGAAGCCCTGTTAATCTTCCAACTGCCTGCCCCCTTACCTGTCACTCCTGGGTTGCGTATCCACTACCGCGGGCCAGGCCCCATAATATCAACCCTCACCACCTTCGCCACCGGCAACACGACCGCGTACAGCGGCAGAGCCTTTGTCAGCCGCCCCTTGTCCCGTGAGCAGGCATACATGGTTTGCATCGGGGCCACGCCATACCAGCGAATGTCGGTGGAGCGGCAGAAGGAGCATTTAGTCACTTGTCTTCCCTCCCCACCACTCCTCGGGCCAGCGCCGCTTTAGGATTCCAAACCCCTTCCTAAAACTGTGCCATGTGACCGGAGAAGAAAGGGGCGAGTCGTCCCCCCGACGATTTCGCCCCTGCCCTGCCGGTCTTTCCCGGCTGTCTGTGTTGAGAGGAGGAAAATGTTCTGCCATAATCTAACTAAACCCCTTACCACATGTTGAAACCAAAGTCAAGAAAATTAATTTTAAAAAAGTGAACTTGGGGTTAACTATTTCCTTGACTTGTCTGTATAGACGTGCTATCTTTTTTATAACTTAATCTAAGGAGGCTGTCTATGGGGTTCATGCAAATCCGCAATATGCCTGACGACACAAGGGAGGCGATCACCCAAGCCGCAAAAGCCCGCGGCTGGTCGGTTGCTAAGTATATCAGTCGTCTTTATGGTCTCCATCAAGCATTGCTCCACATTGAAGTTCAGCCGCAAATCAAAGAAGCCTTGAAGGGTTTTGAGCTTCAAGGGGTGACTCGATAATCACCCAACCCGGCGAGCCGGGAGGAGGATTTTATGAGAACAAGAAAGTTTGTCGTCAAAAAATCATGTCAATGTCAAGAATGTAAGGTTATAATTCGCCCCGGCCAAACCGCCTTTAGAATCAAAGGCGAATTCTCTCCAGGAAACCTCTGTGACACCTGTAGGATGGTTCTGAAATGAACTCCCACGACCAACACCCCCTAACCGTCACCCCCCTCCACGGCCCCCGCCTCATCC
>Ga0265292_1002022_pt1 | contig 15296 bp, 17 predicted proteins | sample Munlanlewell296A_FD_189080 | JGI IMG/M metagenome (GOLD analysis project Ga0265292, IMG submission 189080) | Leachate microbial communities from a municipal landfill in Southern Ontario, Canada - Leachate well 296A | ecosystem: Engineered > Solid waste > Landfill > Unclassified | place: Canada... | reverse complement strand
ATCCATAAAACTTTCTTCTTTTTGCCTTCTTTAAAACAACTTCCCCTTCTTCACACTTAGGGCATTTCATCCCTATCTTATCCATATAATTTTGTGTAGTTTTGCATTTTGGATAGTTAGAACACGCTAAAAACTTACCAAATCTTCCTTGTTTCAAAACAAATATCCCATCTTCACAATTAGGACATTTTCCATAGTCTTTATTCTCGTCTTCTCCATTTTCTCCAGCTAATGGCTTTGCATACTTGCATTCAGGATAGTCAGAACAACTTAAAAACTTTCCATATTTTCCAAGTTTAAAAACAAGAGTCTTTCCACATTCAGGGCATTTCTCTTCACTATCTCCAAGGTTGGTTACATCTCTTTTTGATAAAGACAATTCTTTAACTCCCAACTCTTTTTCAAAAGGAACATAAAAATCTCTAATAACTGGAACCCATTTCTTTTTTCCATTTGCAATATCATCAAGGCTTTCCTCAAGACCTGCAGTAAATCCATAATCAACAATATTGGGAAAATGCTCAACTAAAAGATCAATAACAACAAATGCCACATCTCTTGGAACAAAAGCCTTACCATCTTTCTCAACATAACCTCTTGTCTGGATAGTTGAAATTGTTGGGGCATAGGTTGAAGGTCTTCCAACTCCAATCTCCTCCATTTTTTTGATTAATGAGGCATCGTTGTATCTTCCAGGTGGTTGTGTAAAATGCTGCTCAGAAGTTAATGATTTTAATATGACCTTGTCATTTAATGACAAATTAGGAAGGGGTATTTGCTCTTCATCTCCATTTGATTTTATTCCAAGATACTTTCCAACCGCCAGCCACCCATCAAATTTAACTTGAGAACCTACTGTTTTAAATAAATATTCCTTATCAGATTTTACACATATAGTTGTTAATTCATAAACTGCAGATTTTATTTGACACTCAACTGATCTTTTCCAAATTATTGAGTATACTTTTAACTCATCCAATTTTAGTTTTTTACCGCTTTTTCCCGGTATAAAAAGCAAATTAGTAGGCCTTATCGCTTCATGAGCTTCTTGTGCATTTCTTGATTTTGTTTTATAGAAAATACCTTTTTCTGGTAAATACTGACTCCCGAACTCACCTGAAATAAAATCTCTTATACTATTTACAAATGCTGGAGATAAGCTTATGGAGTCTGTTCTATGATAAGTAATAAATCCCTGCTCAAATAAACTTTGAGCTGCCATCATTGTCCTTTTTGCAGTAAATCCAAAAACATTAGACATTGTTTGCTGAAGAGTAGATGTACTTAATGGAGCATAAGGTCTGCTTTCTCTTTTTGATTTTTCAACTGAGGATATTTCAAACAAGTCATCTCTTAAATCATCTTCAAGTTTTTTAGCTTCAGATTTATTTCCAATTTCTAGCTTTTTTCCTTCTTTCTCAACAAGAGAAGCTTCAAAGAGCTCCTTTGCTGTTTTCTCAAATAATCCTTTCATGGACCAATATTCTTCTGGTTTAAAGGCCAATCTTTCTCTTTCTCTTTCAACAATTAGTCTAACAGCTACACTTTGTACTCTTCCTGCAGACAGTCCATACATTACCTTTTTCCATAGCAATGGGGATAGTTTATAACCAACAAGTCTATCAAGTACTCTTCTTGCTTGCTGAGCATCTACCAAATCCATGTTTATTTTTCCAACTTTACTAAATGCTTCTTTGATTGCAGATTCAGTTAGTTCATGAAATACAACTCTTCCAAATTTAATAGTTCCTTTTTTGGGAGTTAGAAGATTTTCTAAGTGCCATGCAATAGCCTCACCTTCTCTATCGGGATCTGTTGCAAGAACTATTTCTTCTACATCTTTTGATAGTTTTTTTAGTTTGGATAATGTTTTTTTAGCTTTTGGAGGAACAATATATTCAGGTTCAAAATTATGCTCTACATCAACTCCTAATCCACTTTTAGGTAGGTCTCTTATATGACCCATTGACGCTTCTATTGTGTAATCCTTTGGCAGGATTGATGAAAGAGTCTTTGCCTTTGTAGGTGACTCTACTATAACCAATTTCATATGTTATTCAGAGTTGAGTATATCATAGGAGAATTTTAGTCAAGAATTTTACCTACTAAACTTGATTTCATTCATAGTTTGTCATATGATATGAAAACAAATATATAAAACAAAAAAGGAGATAAGAGATGACTACACTAGGATGGATTGCTTTAGTATCAGTAATAATTTTGACTTTAAGCTTTCTGGTTAACTTAAAAGCAACACCTCTAGAAGGAGAATCACTTAGAGGTGTGCAAAAGTTTTACAATATGCTATCGACCATTCCATTAGTAATCTCAAGCAGTGTTCTTGATGTTTGCGGAGTACTCAGGCTTTTTGGAATTGCAAAATAGGTAACCATACTCAGATCTTAATATCTTTTAGACCTCTTTATCTAAAATGGAGGCCTATATTTATGCTAGAATATCGCCATGTCAGTTAAAACTGTACTTGTTACTCCAAATCAAATATTAGATAAAAAAGCTCAAAAGGTGGGTGACATTACTGATGAGATTAAAAACGTGGCTAAAGACCTTCTAGACACTGTAAAGGTGGCAAAAAACCCAGAGGGAGCTGGTCTTGCTGCTCCCCAAATAGGAGTTTCAAAAAGAATAGTTGTGGTTAGAAACTTCTTTGAAGATCCAGCTTATCCAGAAAATATTCGCTCAGATGATATGGTACTTATTAACCCCAAAATAACTTCTCATTCAACAGATGCGGAACTTGATTGGGAAGGATGCTTAAGTGTCCCAGACTGTTATGGTCTTGTTGAGAGGTTTAAAAAGATTAAAGCTACTGCAAAAGATTTAAATGGGAATACTCTAAAGATAAAGGCAGAAGGATTCTTTGCAAGAACTATCCAGCATGAAATTGATCATCTTGATGGTGTTTTATTTACTTCCAAAATAGTGGGAAAGACAGTATCTCAAAAAGAATTTGATGAAATAATAGAAAAGGAAAAACTTCTATGAAAGTGGTTTTCTTTGGTACTTCAGACAGATCTGTTCCAATACTTGAATCTCTTAAGTCACACTTTGACACCGTGCTGTGTGTAACTAAAAAAGATACAGTTGTGGGTAGAAAACAAGTTGCGAAAGAAACTGGAGTTAAAAAATGGGCAAAAGAAAAAAACACTAACTATATTGAAATTAACTCTTTAAAAGGCAATGACCTGCAACATGTTCTTGATGAGATTAAAAAAGCTAATCCAAATTATGGTGTGGTTGCTGATTTTAGTTTTATTATTCCTAAAGAAATTATTGATTTATTTGATATTAGACTTATCAATATCCACTTCTCTCTTTTACCTAAGTATCGTGGTTCAAGTCCTGTTCAATTTGCTATTTTAAATGGAGAAGAAACAACAGGGATAACATTTCATGTTGTTGATGAAAAGATGGATAACGGATGTATCCTTTTCCAAAGTGGTTATAAGTTAAATGGAACTGAAACATCAGGAGAGCTCTATGATACCTTGTTTAATATAGCAGCAGATAAGCTTCCAGAAGTATTGGAAAAGTATTCACAAGGACAGATCACTCCCCTTCCTCAAGATATTGAACTTGCCACATTTACATACTCAAAGAGTCATCCTAAAAGTACATTTATATTTAAAGAAGATGCTCTTGTTGATTGGGGTAAAAAACCGGAAGAAATTAATAGATTGATAAGAGCGTTTGATCCATGGCCAATTGCATGGAGTTACTTAAAAGACTTAGAAAAGTCTAAGTGTTTAGAACAAAAGGTTAAATTAAAAAAACACATTGATAAGGACTTGAAGGTAAAGATATACAAAGCAGTAATTAAGGATGGAAAGCTATCAATTGAAGATATTCATGTTGAAGGAAAGAGTAAGACGAAATGGAAAGATTTTGAAAACGGCTATCTAGATTCTGCTAATTGAGCTTTTGATTCTATTATCTTCTGCATATCTCTTTCTTCTTTTTTTATTCTCTTTAAACAAGAAGCACAAAGTTTAAACCTAACTTTTACTCCGTTTATTAGGAATCTTTTAATCCTTAGATTAGCAGCATTATGAGCTTTAGTTCTTTTAGTAACACGATTACCTATTCCTCTTGCAACTAAATTTGATCTTTGATAAGTTTTTCCGCAGATATCACACATCCTTGACATAACATTGTGAATTAAAGCACACTTTGGGTTTTAAAGTCAACAAAAAGACCGGTATGTATTTTATATTTCACATATACCAGTCTTTTGTACGAGAAGTAAATCTACAGCGGCTTAACTGAAATGTATCCATTCTCCAGGAACGCGGCGATTGCACTTTCCTCGGAGAGAGAACCATGCAATTCATTCTGATTCTCAATGGCAATGCCACAGAAGTCGGTTCCTGGGCATGTGTGACCCATCTCCATTACGATACACCTCAACGAACATTGGTTATCGTACTCTTCTGAAGATGGTTTTCTCAGAACCTTTATCGTAGTGAGAAAAGGAATACCCCCATCATTATCTACCGCCCTACTTCTTGATAAAGCCATTTCCTATCTCCTTTCGTACTATTGTATTTGTGTCGTATATTATATCCCTATTTATTGTCAAATCAAAGTATTAGGTTATTGGAAATACAAAGAAAATATATTATGCTAAAATCGTAGGGACAGAATTACCTTGATAATTAAGCTAAAGATTGGCCGTCTTAGCTCAATGGCAGAGCAGGCGCTTTGTAAGCGTCAGGTTGTGAGTTCAAGTCTCACAGACGGCTCCATTTTTTAATATAATTTAATTACGCCGAGATACCAAAGTGGACAAATGGAGCAGACTGTAAATCTGTTGGCTCACGCCTTCGAAGGTTCGAATCCTTCTCTCGGCACCAAATTTATTTTTAAATAACAAAAGTTAATTCGTTTAATTAATCTAATGCCTGGGTAGTTCAGCGGTAGAACGCTTCCATGGTAAGGAAGAAGTCGAGGGTTCAATTCCCTCCCCAGGCTCCATTGAATTTATCCAACAAAAAACCGACAGCTCATATTTGAGATATCGGTTTTTACCAGGACAATTTACCACAAGCACGAAATGATAATACCTGCCAGGATGGATACAGGAAAGCAAAATAACAAGGTCCTCCATTGAAACAAGAAGTCATTTGCTATTCCAGATTCAATCGTTAAATACCCAAGGAATAAAAGCATAAATGTAGCTGTAATAAGTAAAATTCCCTTAACAAAGACATTTAACTTTTTTAGCTTCCTATTGAGTAAGTAGGTTGTAATCACCACCATGATTGTGCAAATGCCCATATAGACCCAAAGCGGGTTTTTTATGATATGAGCGTAGATCCAGTTCATTTCTCCTCTTTTCTTATCAATTATTACGGTGATTATAATCTATTTCCAAGTTTTAGTCAACACTATAGGATCAATAGGGGTGCTTAAATACCTAATAAATTCATTATCAAATACCTAACAGCTAATGGTCCTACTCCACCGGGAGATTTGGAAACAAAATCTAAATGATCAAGACTGGAATTCATATCAAAATCCCCCACACACTTCCCATCTACAATGCTTGATCCATAATCAATAACACTACATGCATCTTTAATATTTTGTCCTTTTACTAGATTAGAGACACCGGCGGATAATATTAGTAACTGACAGTCTATTTTGCACTCTCCATCGTAATTTGATAACACATTAACATTAGCTTTCTGTTTAGATAAATAATAAGCAATAGGTTTACCGACTAAATCTCCATCCCCTACCACAGTTACCTTTAAGTTATTCAAATCAATATTATTTACTTCTATAAAACGATTTAAAGCCCTAACCACAGGAGGAAGAATATTGAAATCCCCAGAATAAAATCTCTTCTTTCCTTCGGTTGAAATAACATCAACATCTTTATCAATAGGTATTAAATCTAGCACTTTATATAAGCTCTTCCTTGGGAGTGGCAGTTGTACTATGCCCCCTAATACTTCTCTATCCTTAAATATATCCTCTACTACTTTGAATATTCCCTTATCAGACAGGGTTTTATCATTGATTTTATACACATGAGTTCTAATACCAAGTCTTTTACAAAGTCTAACTTTTATATCAATAAACTTATCAGAAGATAAATCATTTCCTATTTGAACAATAGCTAACTTTCTCTCATAGGGGTATCTTTTCAAATGAGATTGAATAATCTTATCTAGTTTTTCCGCTTCTTTTTTACCATCAAATATCTGCATTGGGTAATTATACTTTATAGAAACAAATAACCTCGCAATTGCGAGGTATAAGTTTGCCCCGATGTGTCGCTCCACCAAGACCGGATCTCCGTTTGAGTACAGGTGGGTACCTAGGTTTAAAACTTTCGAATTAAACACTAAAGCTCCCAGTGAAGATCAAATCGATGGAAGATTCACACGATCTTCGGTTTATCCGAGCACATCAGGTCTGCTTGATGAGCATTATTTAAATAATACCAATTACACACAATCAGTCAAACATGAGGTCCTTGTATTTACTACACCTAAAAGAAATAAACACCTAGTAATTTCATTGCTGTATCAACTAAAGGTCTAAGTATTTTCTCTATAGAGTTCGTTATTACTAGGAACAATAAAATGTATGTTCCGTACCTTTGCATATCTTCCCATTGAATAGCAAGTCTATTTGGTAAAAATCCATAAACTATTTTATTTCCATCCAACGGACCAAATGGAATTAGATTAAAAAACCCAATAGTAAGATTATATAAAACTGTTAAACCTAAAAAGAATCCTACTAAAGAGTTAACCCCGAAATATCTAAGAGGAAAAGAAAGAATAGTAGCTAAAACAAAATTAGATAATGGTCCTGCAAGTGATATTATAGCTGCATCCCTTTTTGGATTTTTGAGATTTAGTGGATTGAATGGAACTGGTCTCCCCCATCCAAAACCTACAAAAAGAAGAAATACAGTACCAACAGGATCCAGGTGAGCCTTTGGATTTAATGTTAATCTACCAAGATGTCTTGCAGTAGGGTCACCTAATCTATCTGCTGCAAAAGCATGCGAAAATTCATGTATACAAATAGATATTATTAATGCCCCAGCCAGGAGGAAAAACATCAATGGGTTTTGAAATAACAGACTTATCATATCTTTAGCATTATATCATTGAGAACAAAAAATAATCATGCTACAATGTGCGGCGTGAAGCACGTGATTAAATTTATAAAACAATCAATTGATGAGCTGAAGAAAATTCAGTTCCCAAGCAAAAAAGAAACATTAAGATTAACTGCTTATGTCATTGGGGTAAGCATTATGGCTGGCCTTTTAATTACTTTGTTTGACTATTTATTTAAGATATTGTTAACTTTTATACTTACTAAATAACTATGGCAGATACAAATACAGATCAAGTTAATACTGATCAACCAGATCAAGCGAATCAAGCGGATCAGACAAACCTACCTCAACCAGCAATTGAGGAGGAAGCTGACGAGGAGACTGTTGTTGTTATAAACAAAGACGTACCTGAAAATGCTCATTGGTATGTTGTTCATACATACTCAGGACATGAAAGCAAAGTTGCATTAACTCTAAAAGAAAGAGTTGAAGCAGCTGGACATATTGATAAGGTATTTAAGATATTTGTTCCTCATCAACAAAAGATTGTTGTATCTGAAGGAAAAAAGAGATCTGTTGATGAAAAGCTATTCCCAGGATACATAATGATTCTAATGGTTATGAGTGATGATAGCTGGTACGTGGTAAGATCAACACCTGGTGTAACTGGGTTTGTTGGAATGGGATCAACCCCTACCCCACTACCTGCATCAGAGGTTAGAACATTAATGAAATTTGCTAAAATGGAAGCTCCCAAGTTTGAAGCTAAGTTTAGAGTTGGAGATTCTGTAAAAGTAAATGATGGACCTTTTAAAGATTTCTTAGGAAAAGTAGATGAAGTTAATGACGAGCAAGGGAAAGTTAGAGTTTTAGTTTCTGTGTTTGGAAGAGAAACACCTTTAGAACTAGACTTTGCTCAAGTTTCTCAACTTTAAAAAGATAAATATGGCAGTAGTTAAAAAAGGTAAAAAAATAAAAGCAATAGTTAAACTTGCAGTTGATGCTGGAAAAGCAACACCAGCTCCTCCTATTGGACCCGCACTTGGACAACATGGTGTTCCAATAATGGATTTCTGCAAGGAGTTTAATGCCCGAACCACAAAGATGGAAGGCAATATTATCCCCGTAGTATTAACAGTTTATGAGGATAGAACCTTTACATTTATTACAAAAACTCCGGTTTCAACTCATTTAATAAAGAAGGCTTTAAAACTACAAAAGGGTTCTGCTACACCAAATAAGGAAAAGGTTGGAAAGCTAACCAAGGCACAAGTTGAAGAAATTGCTAAGGAAAAGATGCCAGATTTAAATACAAAAATATTAGAAGAAGCAGTAAAGATAATTGAAGGAACTGCCAAATCAATGGGGGTGGAAGTCGAAAAATGAAAGTAAAAAGAGAAAGGAATATGAAAGAATATTCTATTTCTGAAGCTATAAAAAAAGTTAAAGCTGAATCAAAAACTAAGTTTGATGCAAGTGTAGAGCTCCATATTAATCTTGACCTTGATCCTACAAAACAAAACGTTAGATTCTCTGCTAATCTTCCACACGGAACAGGAAAAACAAAAAAAGTTGCTGTAGTTTCAAATGGAAAAGTACCTGGAGCAGATCTTGTCTTGGGCGAGTCAGATCTTCCTAAAATAGAGAGTGGAAAGATAAGACCAGTTGTTGATTTTGACGTTCTTATTACAGAACCAAAGTTCATGCCTTTGCTTGCTAAATACGCAAAAACCCTTGGTCCTGCTGGAGTAATGCCCAACCCAAAGAACGGTACAGTTACAGAAAATATTGAAAAAACTATTGAACAGTTTAAAAAGGGGAAAATTGAAATCAAAACAGAAAAGCTAGCTCCTCTTATCCACACCATAATTGGAAAGGTAAGTTTTGATGAAAAAGAACTGGAAGAAAACTTTAAGGAAATTATGAATTTGCTAAATCAAAATAAACCTCAAAAAACAAATCCAATTTGGATTAAAAGTGTTTATCTTACTTCCTCAATGGGTCCATCTGTAAAAATACTACTTGAGGAGTAATCTACAAACTAATTAAATCCCAACGTAAATATCTACCTTATTAGACAAAACATAAAGTATTCCTTTATCAATTTCGAACTTCTCTTCCGTTGCTAAACCTCTATTTAAAATAATGTACTCAGAAATAAGCGTAATAAAATTTGCATGAAAAGGAAGGACATCAAATATACCTCTCTCGTTCCTGGAGGTAACCGTACTTACTATTCCGGTGAATAAATTTTTATCTTTTGTTTTAATATTTACATGTAGTATGTCAAGTGTTACGTCATTATTTGTCATCATTTACAATCCCTCGTGCCTTACCAATAAATAGGAACTTATCCTCAGATATGTTATCGTATTTACCATCTAAGATATCTTTGACATCATTTACCGTGTCTTCAACTGATACATATTCCCCTTTCCTTCCTGTTTGTGCCTCCGTAACAAAAAAGTTTTGGGTCATGAAATTCTTTATCTTATTAGCCCTTTGGTACATTATTCTATCCTCGTCAGACAGTTCGGATTCACCTACAAGTGATACTATTCTTTCGAGAAGCTCTGCTTTTTTCAAAAGACTCTTTGCTGTGTTTGCTACAAAGTAATGTTTAGAGGATACATTCTTTGGAGTAAGCGCATCCGAATCAGAGTTAAGAATATCAACTGCTGGTAATTTCCCGTCTCTATAAGCATCTCTTGAAAGAACTATGGACGAATCCAAATACCCAAACACGGATTGGGCAGCTTGGTCGAACAAATCATCTTCTGGAAGGTATATAGCTTCTATGGTTGTAATTGAGTTATTTCCTTTTGAAACCAATCTTTCATGTATATGAGCAACCTCAGAAGAGAGTGTAGCCTGATACCCGTCCTCAGAAGGAATATTGTTCATTAGCAGACTCAACTCATTGCCTGCTTGAGCAAATCTATAAATATTATCCATAAAGAAAAGCACATTTTTCCCCATAACATCACGTAAATACTCTGCTACTGATGTTGCGGAGTGCGCTGTTAAGAATCTTATAGAAGCAGCCTCACCCATTTGTCCAAATATCAATGACACATAAGGAAGAACGTTCCCTTTTTTTAATTCCTCGTATAACTCCTGCCCTTCCCTAGATCTTTCTCCTACACCACAGAACACTGACACATTTTTTCCTAGATCCTTATTAATAATGTTGTGGAGTATTTCTGTTAACAAAACTGTTTTACCTACTCCAGATCCTCCGAATAACCCAACCTTGCCTCCTTTTAATAACGGGGCAAATAAATCTACAATTTTTATACCAGTTTCCATAAACATCACATCCGCTCTTGTTTCCGAATAAGTTGGGGATTCTCTAAATATTTCTAATTTTTCTTTCGTATCGATGGATCCTAAACCATCCAGAGGGTTTCCAAATAGATCCATAACTCTTCCTAATACCTCCTCGCCAACTGGTACCTTTAGTTTCTCTTTTGTATTTACTACAACATCCCCCCTACATATTGGTTTTGCACCAGAAAGATTAATACAGTAAAAACGTGATGGGGCCGCGGATTCAACAACCTGAAGTCTGACGGAAACGTCATCTTTTAATGTTAATACATCATGAATATCTGGCTTGAGTCTACCGCTAAACTCAACTTCTATTACAACATCCTTTACATTAATAATTTTCCCCTCTGTGTTTTCTATCTCCATAGAATTCCTCCAAAAATATTTGATTGTAGTCCTGAATTAATATCTTTATGTTTTGCCTTGCTTAAATTAAAGGACACACGCTTTATACTGAATCCAACATTGTCAGCTGATTTATCCAAACTTACCATACGAGATGCAAATTTACTTAAACTTGATTCAAAAATAGTTTGTTCAAAAATTAAAGATGAAATCTGTTTTTCAAAATGCTCTGCAACCTTTTCTACAGATGGCTCAAAGAGAAACCTAGTATCATATGTATCTAAGCTCTTCTCAATCTTCATAAGTTCTCCAGTAACCATTGTTTTGAAAGACTCCTGTGAAAGAATACTCTTAAATATACCATGATATACAATGACATTAGTGTACTCTACAACAAAATCTAGTAGTTTCTTAATGCTAGGTTCATCAATTCCATTATCAGACATGTTAAAAAATTCATATGGCTTTTTAATATCAGATTCATCATAAAATTTCTTCCCCATCCTCCCAACAATTACCACATCAGTTTCTATACCCTTAATATCATTTTCAAACAAATCATATGTGTTTCTAACTACATCACCATATAAGCCAGTGTTTGAAGAAAGAAGAACAGATACAGTTTTTCCATTTGTATTTAAAATATTATTCTTTGCTTTATCCTTTAAAGATTCTCGGTAAATCTTGTAGGCATAAGCAATATAGGCAAAAGCCTCATTTAATCCTTGCATGAATTCCCTTCTTTTAAGAATAGACTTTTTTACCTTTCTCATTCTTATTGCAGATATTTCTTCGTAAGCTTCAATCATAGTTAAAAAGTCAAATAAAGAGGCTTTTTCCATTTTTAAATATTTAATTCTTTTCATACCTTTGCCTTCTCCATGTAATCAATTAACTCTTTATGCTGTGCGCTAACCTTCCCCAAAAGAGAATTAAAGTCTTCACATGATGCAATTAATTTCTTGATCTTATCCTTAAAAACCCTATCCTTATCATAAAGCTTCTGCGCCTGGGATCTGTAAAATCTTATCTTACCTGTGGTTTCTTCTTTCAAAATTCCAGACCAGATAAGTACAAACAATAGAATCTGAACATCGATAGAGTATATTTCCTCTGTAGTTTGATCAAAAAACTGATCCAACTTCTTTCCCATTTCAAGTGTAGATTTTATTCCTTCATTTAACTCCGCTCCGAAGTGAATAAACCTTTCAGTTTTGCTATGAAGATAGAAAAAGCTTGATAATTCACGATTAATCCCCCACTTAACTTTGCTTTGAGTTTGTCTTCCAACTCTTGTTACCGACAAAAAGTAATTTATACCAGGTCTTTTTCCTGATTTAAATAGTGACTGATCAAAGAAAATGTGCCCATCCGTAATTGACATTAAGTTAGTTTGTATATAACCAGTAATATCACCTTCAATTGCCTCAACTAAGGGAAGACAGGTTATTGATGAGACTTTATTTCCAACTTTAAAATTACCCGCTCTTTCAAGGAGCCTAGCATGAGCATAAAATACATCTCCTGGATATGAGTCCCTTCCAGGAAACTTTTTAGATATTAAGGAAAGCTCTCTGTAGTACTTAGCATGTGTAGATAAATCATCTAGAATTAATAAAACATCTTTCCCCTTATCCCTAAAGTATTCAGCTATTGTCATAGCTGTGTAGGGGGTTAAGTATATATTTGCAATAGGATCAGAAGATCCAGAACCAACAATTATTGTTTTATCTTTTATCCCACTTTTCTCCAACTGCTCTTCTACTTTTTTAATAGAATGCATTTTCTTTCCTATACCAGCATATATACAAATTGCACCTAATTTGGCCTGAGAAAGTAATACTTGATTAACAAATGTTGTCTTACCAGTATTTCTATCCCCAATAATTAGCTCTCTTTGTCCTTTACCTAAGGGGATAAGAAAGTCAACTAAAGAAACACCTGTTTCAAGGGGAATAGTTATTCTTTCTCTAAAATTAATTGCAGGAGGAGTAGCATCTATACTCCTGTACTCGTCAATACCAGTAATTACCTTATTCTCATACATTGAATTACCTAGAGAATTAATGACATTACCTAAAAGCCCTTCCCCAACTGGTATTTGTAGTATCTCATCAGATCTTGAAACTTGCTCCCCAACTCTCACTGCTTTACTTTTAAAAACCATTACCTCCACGTACTCTTCCAAAAGTGATGTTACAACACCCATACAACCTGATTCAAAAAAAACTATCTCGGAGAGCTTTGCATTGGGTAATCCATTTATGTAAGCAACAGGGTGGTTCACCTCTTCAACAAAACCAATTTCTTTGGTTCTTTCTAAAGCTAATCTATATTTATCCTTATAAATATCTTTTAATGGCATCGTTTGTCTCTAAATAACTTAGTATCATTTGGTTTAAGGTAAGATTTATATATTTCCCCCCTACATATATTTTGGCTCCCCCTATTAAGGACTCGTTAACTTCAACATCAATAAGAAACTTGCCTTTGGAAGCTCCTCCTGTCTTAGACTGCCCAAGCAGTTTATACAAATCATTAATAAAACTGTTTGAGGGCACAAAAGGCATCTCAATTTTTACTATTTCTGCACCATCTACAACCATCTCCAACCCATTCAAACACTCTCTAACGTACTTAATATCCAAATCTTTGGGCAGATTCTTTTGGAGACTATCAAACCAGCCAGGTCTTTTGTCACCATATTTCTCAGTTACTGCAGCAAAAACATCAAATTTGTCAGTACTGAAGGTCTCATTTGATAGGAAATGAATAAACTCAACAAACTCATTTGCATTTTGTTTTGTTTTCAAAATATTTAAGATATCTCTTTTTATTTTTTTACTGAAATCTAACTTTACTTCTTCACCCATAATTATTTCTTAAAAAATTAAATAATTACTGCCCAGATCCAGAATTAACACCGTGTTCTATACCAGATTTCCTAATTTCTTCCTTTAGCAGATCTAAAATCAGTTTTTCATGCTTTATTTGATCTAAATCCTGCCCTATCACTTGTGAGTATATATCTGCTAACAGGTCGAATATCTTTTTGTTAAGGTTTCTAATCTTCTCCTGCTTATAAGCTTCAACTTCACCCTCAACTTTGGAATACTCTGTCTGAATTTTGTCTTCTAAGGCCTGTTGGACATTTAGAGTCTCATTCTTGATAGCGGTTTTAAGTTCATCTACTCCAGATAAAGCCTCTTTCTTCATAGCTTCTGTTGCTTCATACAATGTTCTAATATTTTCTTCTTTGCCATGTTGTACAGCACTTTTATATGACTGCATCAACTCTTTAGTTAGTTCTTCTAAAGACTTTTCCTGCTTCTCATATATTTCAACTAGATTTTCATCCAATTCTTTTCTACTCTCTTGGGAAATACTGTACGTACTGTCCAGAACATTTTGTGCTTTGAATTGTGCTTTACTTAATATCTTTAGAGAATTAGATCTTGCCTTATCTAATATCCTTAGAGCGTTTTGGTATGCCTCATCACTAATCTCTGCTGATGTAAGTACCTTCTGTTTTCCCTTTGGTAACTTCTTTTTTCCCAAAATAACAACTGCATATATAAGAAGCATAAAGGCTAAAATGAAAAACATGTAGGCAATAACAACAACATTTGTATCGCCTATAAAAAGAAACTTATCCATGAGTATTTTGGGCAGATTTATTCTCATATAACTATTATAAACACAAAAAACTCAATAATCTAGTTAAATGTTATCCAACTCAATATCAAAGGGTAAGAATAAGATAAGCTATTCCTAAGCCGAGTCCCATAATTATAAAAGTCATAATGAAGTTGAAGAATATTACTTTTCTAATAGTACTCCCAGCCAATGGATTTCTTCCCAAAGCCTCTACACTAGTTCCGATAATTTTACCGAATGAAGAGAATCCTATGACAAAGGAAGCGAAAATAACTGCAATTGCCAGTAAGTATCTTAATGCATCTATTGGTGTCATAAAGGGAGAAGTTAAGCTGTTTTTCATCATATCTAACAAATTCTTACTCATAGTTTTATCTATGAAACTTGTTTTTATGTCAAGAAGGACATATATCTGTCCTATATTATCACTGCCAGATGAAACATAATCTTCTAAAGCAATGCCGAGTACTTGTCCGCTCTCTTGGGCTTTGACTCCAACTCCTGATATGTCAGAACTTGTAATAAAATCTCCCTCTTTTATATCCCCATTTTTTGATGAAACGTTAACCAATACTTCACCTACAGATGTTACTAATTTAGAGGTTGTAAGGGTCCTGTCTTCAAAATATACGGCAGGATCCTCAACTATTACACCAACCATAGACGTATCGTAATCCTTTGATGACAACGTATATTGGGCGCCAATGTAACTTACGATATCACCAGTCTTAGCCGCAGCATCAGCTACAGTAACAGACACAGCTGATTCATATGAAATAGCATAGACCTTAATAAGAATTACAAAAGGAATTAAGAAAAATAAAATTTTGGCCTTTTTTAAATTGAACATTAATACTAAGGT